>Ga0310125_10000155_pt1 | contig 29079 bp, 19 predicted proteins | sample CB11b_Tmax_Bot8__FD_203508 | JGI IMG/M metagenome (GOLD analysis project Ga0310125, IMG submission 203508) | Marine microbial communities from Western Arctic Ocean, Canada - CB11b_Tmax_Bot8 | ecosystem: Environmental > Aquatic > Marine > Oceanic | place: Canada: Western Arctic Ocean | collected... | reverse complement strand
CCAACACCAAAACCAACACCAAAACCAACACCAAAACCGCAGCCACGAGCATCGCGACAACGCGACTCGGGCTCGCGGCCAAAACAGCCAGGACACTCGATCGCGACGGCGATGGCCGTTTGAATCGAGTCGAACTGCTGGCCTATCTCGACCACCCGACGCCTCACGAGACGATCAACGCCTCGCTACCTGACCCACGCACCCGGCGGACCCGTCTTGAGGTGGTGGGAGGACCGGCCAGTCGAGGCCTGCCGCGATTGTCTCGCCCATGGGGCGGCTGGACGGTTCAGCTGCGGGCCAAGAACGCCCGCTCGGACCGCCTGTTGACCACCAAGTTCTATCGACTCAGGTTCTTCGTCGCCGATGCCAACAAGAACCGGTACATCGAGCCGGGCGAGTTTCCTCAGTTGATGCTCACCGGAGCCTCATTCGAAATGGTCGACGCCGACAATGACGGCAAGGTGATGCGGGACGAATTGACCGAGTTCATCAAGGACCAGACGGCGGTTCAGCAGAGTCGGTTGCTGCTGAATGTGACTCACAAAAGCCGCTCGCTGTTCGATCTGCTCGACGCCAATTCCGACCGCAGGCTCTCAGAGCGGGAGTTCCGCGAGGGGTATTCGAGGCTGCGGACGGTCGACGGCGACCGCGACGGACGCATCTCGCGTACCGATCTCTCGGGCGACTACGTGCTGACGCTCGAGGTGGCTCGAGCAGCATTGTTCACCGACAACGCGATGGCAATGCCCGCTCCGCAGGTCCCCCGGACAGCGTCCACGCTCGACAAACGGGCCGGGCCCAGCTGGTTCCAGCGGATGGACCGCAACGGCGACGGAGACGTCTCGGGCCGCGAATTCCTCGGCGGACTCACACTCTTCACACGCCTGGACCGCAATCGCGACGGGTTGATCTCTCTCCAGGAAGCAAAGGTCCTTGAGCCAAACAAGTGAGGCAGGCTAAACTGCCTTCAGAGCGCAGCGTGCCTCTCATTCCCCGACCAGGGACACTCGACATGACAACCTCCAACGGCCCCGAACAGGTCCTCGCACGGGTCACCTCGCGGCTCAGATGGGCCGGCTGGGGCCGGAGGTTCTCGACGCTGGTCCTCTGGACATCCGTCGCCACCGCCGTCGCCGTGCTGGTCATCCGCCTGACCGGGCTGATCGAGCTTCCCCTGGATCCGATCGTCACCTCGATCGCCACCACGCTGGGCCTGCAGACGAACGGCATCGCAGACTGGACCGGGCTGGGCCTGCTGGCGGCGACGCTTGTGGTCGCCGTCCTGGCCACTTCGCTGATCCTGGCAACGCTCTGGCACGACCAACCCACCTCCCGGGACGCCGCCCGCATCGTCGACCGGCACCAGGGCACCAAGGACCTGTTCCTGACACTGACGATGCTCGACGGCTCGGCCGGCAACTACCAGCCGCTGGTCGCCCGCAACGCCAACAGCCAGGCGGAACGGGTGCAGCCATCTCGTGTCGTCCCCCTGCCCCTCTCACACGGATCACTCAGACCCGCCATCAGCCTCGCCGTCGTCGCCGCACTCGTGCTCGGGCTGCCCCAACTGGACCCCTTCGGCAAGGTTGCCCAGGCCGACGATGTCAAGCAGCAGAAGCAGACGCTCGAGAAGGAGGCCAGGAAGACCAAGGCACGAGCCGAACAACTGGCCACCGACGACGCGGAGAACTCGCCCGAGGTCAAACAGGCGATCGAAGAGCTGAAGGCGACGCTGAAGAAAATGAAGGCCTCCGAACCCAACGCCAATCGCAAGCAACTCGACCAGCAACGCAAGAAGCTCGGCGAACTCCACAAGATGCTCGACGCCCACAAGCTCAAGAAAACCCTCAGCCAAAACGACAGCGGTCAGAAGTTCGGACAACTCGAATCGCCCAAGATCGACAAGTGGACCAGGGAACTGCAGGAAGGCTCGACCGACGACCTCAAGAAAGAACTCCAGTCGCTCAACAAAGATCTCCAGGACCTCGCAAAACTCGCCGGCGACAAGAGTCCCGAGGCCCAGAAGAAGCGGGCCGAGCTGGCTCAGAAACTGCAGAAGAAACTCCGAGACATCCAGTCGTTCGCCTCCAAGAAACTCGACTCGAAACACCCGCTCACCGCCGCACTGAAACGTGCCAAGCAACAGATGAAGGCCATGCAGTCCGGCGACAAGGAACTGGCCGAGAGCGCCCAGAAGCACCTCGCCGAGACCATGGAACTTGCCAAGCAGGAATTGCAGGAACTGGCCCAGACCGCTCGCGATCTCGACGAACTCGAAAAAGCACTCGAAACCGCCAGGATGGCTCAGAAGGCCAACGAGAACGGTGAGGCCCAGGGCGAACGGCTCGAGAACGCCGAAACTCTCGATGACTACCGCGAGTTCTACAAGCAGTTGATGGAGCAGATGGGTGAGCAGATTGCCGAGGGCGAGGGGACTGGCAACCGCGGGTTCGGCAAGGGGGGCGAGGTGCCCGAGGACAATACGGCCAAGACCGGGTTCAAGACCGAAGTCTCCAAGTCGGCTCTCACAGCCGGCAAGGTGCTGCTATCCCTGAAGACCAAGGGGCAAAGCGACACCGGTGACGCCCGGCAGAACTATAGCAAGAGCGTCCAGGCCATCAGGCAGGGGGCCAGCGAGGCGATCGACAAGGAAGAGATTCCCAAGGGGTACATCCAGGGAATCAAGAAGTACTTCCAATCCCTCGACAAGGCCGCTCCGCCTCGACCCTCGAACGATACCCCACCAGCCGCCTCGGATGATGCTCCCAAGAAGTAGCCCGACGGCCCGCTTCCTCGGCTGGGTCCCGTCGCTCTTGCCGCTGCTGGTCCTCGCTGCCGGCTGCACCGGATCCCCCGTCGACGAGAACCCCGTCTCTGGATCGGCTGTCACGAAGTCCTCCCCAGCACTGGTCGTCTACTGCGCCCACGACCAGGCCTTCTCGGACCCCATCCTCGAACGCTTCACCCGCGAAACCGGCATCGAGATCCGTGTGCGGCACGACACGGAGGCGACCAAGTCGCTGGGCCTGGTCAACCGGCTGATCCGCGAGAAATCCGCTCCGCTGTGCGACGTGTTCTGGAACAACCAGGTGCTGACCACCACCGACCTGTTGCCGCACGGGTTGCTCGATCGCTACCGCGGCAGCGGCTGGCAACGGATCCCCGGTGCCTACAAGGACCCCGACGGTCGCTGGTGCGGGTTTGCCGCCAGGCTGCGGGTCTGGATCGTCAACACCCGTGCAATGCCGGCCACCGTCGAAGCCGTACAGGCCGCCAGTTCCGGCAAGGATCTCTCGCGGATGGCCATCGCCCGGCCGTTGTTCGGAACCACGCTGACCCACTACTGCCTGCTCTGGCACGCCGATCACGGCACGACCCTGAAGGCCTGGCACGCCGACAGCCGGCGGCGGGGACTGGTCGAAGTTCCCGGCAACTCGACCGTCAAGAACCTCGTGGCCCGAGGGACCTGCGACCTGGGCTGGACCGACACCGACGACTTCTTCGTCGGACTCGACGCCGGACACCCCGTGGCGATGCTGCCGGTCCGATTGCCCGGCGGACAAACCATCTGCATGCCCAACAGCGTGGCGATCATCCACGGAACCCCTCGACTCAAAGAAGCCCGCCGATTGGTCGACTTCCTGCTCAGCCAGCAGACCGAGCTCGACCTGGCCCGCTCGGCGTCCCGGCAGGTCCCCCTGGGGGCCATCGACGGGGCGAGCCTGCCGCCTGAGGTCAGACGGCTGCGGCCGCTGGTCGAGGAGGGCGTCGACCTGGCAGAACTGGGGGCCTCGCGAACCGCCTGCCTGGTGTGGCTGCAAAGCGAGTACAAGCGATGAGTCTCGAGGTCGAGTGTGGCTGGACACTGCTGCGTGCCCTCGCCGTCGCGCTGGTGGCCACGCCGTTGGCCGCGCTGATCGTGGCCACGATCAAGGCCGCGACGCCGCCCAGGCGACGCTGGATGATCCTCGCACTGGCCGTCCCCTTTCTCACTCCCGGATTCGTCGTCGGCTACAGCTACTCCAATCTCACCCTCGACCTGGTCAGAACACCACTCCTCAACGAACTGTTCTACGACTTGCTGCTTTTGATCGAGGTGGTCCCGGTCGGTGTGCTGGTGCTGGGGATGGCTCCGCCGCCCCCGCTGGGTCCGACCGCCCGCTGGTGCACTCGCCTGACTGCAAACCAGCAGCTCGAGCACGTCGCATCCTGCCGACCGCTCCGCCAACTCGGCTACGGGCCGGCCCGAAACCTGATCCCGGCCTTCGGGTTGATGGCACTGCTGGTCTTCCACGAATTCGAGATCGCGTCGCTGTTCCGGGTCATCGCCGGAGGACGACTGACTCCTCCCAGCTGGTCCAACGCGCTGTTCGAACTGATCGCACTACAACAACTCGGGCAATCGTCACCGTGGAACCTGTGGGCATACGGTTGGCTGCCGCTTGGCTGCTCGCTGGTGCTGTTGACGCCGGTTCTGCTGCTGGCGTGGACCGCCATCAGCCGCGACGGCCCGATGCCGCCCGCTCCGGGTGCCCGCAGGTCAGCGGCGGCCAGTCGCGCAGCCTGTCTCTGGCTGAGCACAGCACTGCTGTTGGGGACGATCATCCCCTTGGGCAGCCTGGTCCAGGATGGAGTCCCCCGCCTGTCATCTCTGGGAGGCGACAACCAGCACCAGCTGGGCCGCACCCTGGTTCATGCCGGCCGCAGCCTGCTGCCGGCCCTCCTGATCGCATCGATCTCCGCCGGCCTGGCACTCTGGCTGATCAAAAGCAAACGCCTCGGCCTGCTGCTGCTGCTGGCCGTTCCCGGCCTGATGGGTGGACTGGCACTGGGACTGGTGCTGACGTTTTGTGTCCTGGCCCTCGCCGAGCCGCTGGGTCTGGGCCAATCGGTCGCCGGGCTGGTCCTCGGCCAGGCACTCTGGCTGCTGCCTCGTGCCGCACTGCTGCTGGTACTCCTGGCCGTGGTGCCTCGGCGGGAATCGATGCACCTGGCCCGGCTGCTGCAACAGGCTCCGGCCGGTCCCCAGAGAACCGCCGGGTGGCAACTGGTGTGGCAACTGGCTGGCCGTCGGATGGCCTGGATGATGGGCCTGCTCTGCTGGTGGGCCTACCTCGAACTGACACTCAACGAATTGCTGGCACCTCCCCAATGGCTCTCGGTGGCCCACCGCATGTACCAGCAAATGCACTTCGGCCGCAACGCGGCACTCTCGAGTACCACGCTGGTCGTGGTCGTGGTGCCCCTGGCCGTGACCGCCCTGCTGGTCACCGTCAGCCGGATGATGCCCGGCCCAGCCAGCCTGGCCCCAGCCCCGGCCCCGGCCTCGCACACGGAGAACGCCTGATGGCCGACACGCACTCCGTGCTCTGGACCCTCGACCACATCAGGCTCGAAGGAGACCTTCGGCCGCGGCTGGAAGTGGATCACCTGGAAATCCCTGCCGGTCGTACCGCGGTGCTGGGAGCATCCGGAGCAGGCAAGACGTCGCTGCTGAACCTGCTGATCGGCTTCGAACGACCCGGCCAAGGCCAGCTCGACAGCTCGCTCGAGACCCAGGCCCAGCGACTGCCGCTGTTTTGGATCCCTCCCGACGGGGGACTCTGGCCACAGGCCAGCGCGCTGGATCACCTGCGAGCGGTGCTGCCCCGGGGAAGTGACGACCGGCGGGCTCCGTCGCTCTTGAGCCGCTTCGGACTCCAGCAGCGCCAGCACGCCACCCCCGGCCAACTCTCCGCCGGCGAACAGTCCCGCCTGGCCGTCGCACGCGGACTCGCCGCCGATGCCTCGGTGTTGGTCGCCGACGAACCCCTGGTCCACGTCGATCCTGCCCGCCGGGATGAGGATTGGGAGACACTGGTCCAGGAGACCCGCGACCGAAACACCTCGCTGGTCTTTTCAACTCACGCACCCGAACAGGTCCTGCGTCACGCCGACCGCGTGGTCGTCCTGGCACGGGGACGGGTGATCGCAGCCGGCGAAGTCGCCGCGCTCTACGCTCGACCTCCATCTCGTGAAGTCGCCGAGAGCCTCGGGCCGGTCAACTGGTTCGAACCAGAACAGGCCGACACCTGGGGCATCCCCGCCCCAGCCAACCAACAGGCCGTCGGCCTCAGGCCCGAGCAGATCCTCTTCGAACTCGACCCGTCGGGCCCTTTGAGAGTGCTCGATTCTCGAGCGATCGGGCCGCTGGGTGAGACCACTCTCGAGTGCCTCGCCGATGACAGCCAGCTTACGATCAGGCACCTGGCAGACGCTGCGGGACCTGCAGCCGGTCAGCGACTGAGGATTGGCATTCGAGGCGCCGACGGCACGGGCGATTGAGTCGGCCAATCTCACTCGCAGCGGTCGTCGCATTCGACCCGGGCAACGTACAATTGCAGTGACGGCAACGGCCCAGCGGCCGGATGAACCCTCACGGACCCGCCCATGCTCAGCCCGTCTCCAGAGTCTTCAACCCGGCTGTGCCTGTGGCTGACACTGCTGCTGGGGACCGGTTGCACAGGAGGTGACGGGCTGTTGATCGAGCCCAGCCGGATCACTCGCAAGTCGATCCCCTCGGCCGGAGCCACGATCCCCGCTCCGCGAGCCGTGACCACCGCACCCGATGACACGCTCTACCTGCTCGACAACGCCGGCCGCGTTCTGGTCTTCGACCGCGACGGCAACCCGCTCCGGCAGTGGAACATGCCCGAGAGTGACGTGGGAAACCCCGAGGGCATCTGCGTACTCTCGGATGGACACATCGCCGTGGCCGACACGCACTATCACCGGGTCGTGGTCTTCGACGCCTCGGGACACGTACTGCGGATGATCGGCCAGGAGGGCCAGGGCGACGGAGACTTCTACTGGCCGGTTGCGGTGGTCGAGGACGATTCGGGCAACCGCTTTGTTTCCGAATACGGAGGGGCCAACCGGGTGCAGAAGTTTGACAGCGACTGGGGGCACCTGTTGACGTTCGGGGGCATCGGTGAGAGTCCGGGCGAATTTCAGCGTCCCAGCGGGATGGTTTGGCACGACGGGCGGCTCTACATCGTCGATGCCTTCAACGACCGGATCCAGGTCTTTGATGGCCAGGGCCGCTTCCTCGAAGTTCTCGGGACGCAAGACGAAGCGGGCCGGTTACACTATCCTTACGATATTGCCCTGGGCCCGAATCGGGACCTGTGGGTGATCGAATACGGTGCCGGACGGATTTCCCGCTTCAACCTCGAAGGAGACTTGCTGGGCCGTTTCGGTTCCACCGGATCCGGTCCCCGCCAGTTCGGGACTCCCTGGGGCCTGGCAGTCGATTCGGGCCGCCGCATCTGGGTCGCCGACACCCGAAACCACCGCCTGGTCTCGGTCGATCCCTGAGTCCAGCCCGCCCATGTCCACCTTCCTTGAACGCCTGTTCCCGCGTCCCCGCCGGCCCTTCCGGTGGTCGCAGACGATTTCGCTGGCCACCTTCGTACTGCTGTACGTGACGCTGGTGGTGGGGCTCGAACTGTCCAACACCATGCTGTTTGTCTGGCCCGAGGCGTTCGCGTTGATGCTGTTGACCCCCTGGGTCTGGTGGCTGCACGCCGCCGGCGGCAGCGGACTGGGCCGGATCCGAGGCGTCGTGGCACTCTGGACCCGCCTGACACTGATCGGCCTGTTCGTGATGCTGCTGGCCGAACCCCGAGCCATCCGCACCAGCGACGTGGTGGCCGTGATGTACACCGTCGACATCTCCGATTCGGTCGGCCGCGAGACCGATGACGAGAACGCACAGGACCAGGCCCTGAGCTTCGTCGCCAACACGATGTCGCAGAAGCCCGAGGGTGACCAGGCCGGGCTGGTCGTCTTCGGCCGCAACTCGGCCGTCGAGTTGCCTCCCGCCGAATCCACTCCGCTCGAAGAAGGCATCCTGCTCAACTCGCTCATCGACCGCGACGCCACGAATCTCGAACAGAGTCTCTCGCTGGCCGCGGCCATGCTGCCCTCTGAAAACCGCGGACGGATCGTGCTGATCAGCGACGGCACCGAAACAGCCGGCGATCTGCGGAGCATCCTCGATGAGCTCAAGAGCCGTGAAATCGCCGTCGATGTGATGCCGATCACCTACAGCTACAAGTCGGAGGTCTGGGTCGAGCAGCTCGAGTTGCCTCGGAATATCAAGCTCGGAGAGACCTACGAGGCCGACGTGGTGCTCTCGAGCCTCAAGGCCGGCAACGGCAAGTTGGTGCTCAAGGAAAATGGACGCACGATCGACGAACGCGAGATCGAATTTCCGGCCGGCAAGAGTCGCTACACCTTCCCGATCCGCCTCCGCTCGGCCGGCTACTACGAGTACGACGCCACGGTCGTCGTCGATCAGGGCGACGACAGTTGGAAAGAGAACAACACGGTTCTCAACTTCCTGTTCGTCGAGGGTGAGGGCAAGGTGCTGGTGGTGACCGATCCTCGTGGCAACCCGGCCGATCACGAGTCGCTGGTGCGGGCGATCCGTGAGAGCGAGCGAGTGGTCGAGATCCGCAACGCCTACGAGTTCCCTCGTGATGCACTCTCGCTGATGGCCTACGACGTGGTGATGTTCGTCAACGTGGGTGTCGAGGCCTTCGACGTGGTGCAGCTGGGAGCCGTCAAGGACGCCGTCGAAAACCTCGGGGTCGGCTTCCTGATGGTCGGAGGCCCCAACAGCTTCGGCCCCGGCGGATACCGCAAGACCGTGATCGAAGAGATCCTGCCCGTCGAAATGGACATCACAAAAAAGAAGGTGCTGCCCAAGGGGGCCCTGGCAATCATCCTGCACACCTGTGAGTTCCCCGAAGGAAACACCTGGGGCAAACGGATCACCAAGCAGGCGATCAAGGTCTTGCATCCCCAGGACGAGATCGGAGTGCTGGTCTACGGGTCGACCGGTGAGCAGTGGCTGTTCGAACCGACTCCGGCCCGCGAGTACGCGTCGCTGGCCAAGAAGATCAACGGGGCGGTCATCGGTGATATGCCCAGCTTCGTATCGACCATGAAAATGGGACTCGAAGGCCTCAAGAAAAGCGACGCCTCGGCCAAGCACATGATCATCATCTCCGACGGAGACCCCCAGCCACCCACGCCCGCAGTGCTCGCGGAATTCAGTGCCAACAAGATCACCATCTCGACCATCTCGATCTTCCCTCACGGAGGTCGCGAGGTGCAGATCATGCAGCAGATCGCCTCGTCCACCGGCGGCCGCTACTACTTCCCCGATGACCCCAGCCTGCTGCCGTCGATCTTCATCAAGGAATCCAACACGCTGAAACGGACGATGATCCAGAACGAGACGCTCCAGCCGGAAGTCGGGTTCCCCTCGTCCATCCTCAAGGGACTCCAGTCACTGCCCCAACTGCACGGCTACGTGCTGACCACGGCCAAGCCTCGAGCCGAGACGATCCTGCAGACGCCACCCAAGGAAAACGAACTGGGCGAAGGCGAAATCGACCCGCTGCTGGCCATCTACAAGAAAGGACTGGGCACCTCCGCCGCATTCACCTCCGACCTCTCCACCAACTGGGGACGCGACTGGGTCTCCTGGGACCAGTACCGGGCCTTCGTCCAACAGCTGGTGACCCGCATCTCGCGGGTCCACCGCAAGGGACATCTGCGGTTGTGGAGTTACACCGAGGGCAGCCGGGGGACGGTGGTGGTCGAGGACTTTCACCCGGACCCGTCGCCGCTGAACCTGATCGCCGCCGTCGCCGGTCCGCACGATCGCGCCGAGTCGCTGACTCTCAAACAGGTCGGTCCCACCCGCTACCAGGCCAGCTTCCCGCTGTGGGGCAAGGGCCGCTACCAGGTCCGGGCCAATGCCGAAGGTGATGGCCGCAAGGAAACCGCTCACGGGGGACTCATCGTTTCCTACTCCCCCGAATACCTCAAGTTCAACTCCGATCCGCTGGTCCTGCAGACTATCGTCGACAAGACCGGCGGGCAGATGCTCAATCCGTCGACCAAGCCCGAGGAGATCTACAACCGCCGCACACCCAAGTCCAGCTCGCGACAGGTCTTCGACTGGTTCTTGGTCTGTCTGGCCTGCCTGCTGCCGCTGGATGTGGCGGTTCGACGAGTCCAGATCGACCCCAGGGTGCTCATCGCCTCGTTCCGACCCGCTAAAGCCGCCTCGACACAGACCATGGGCACCCTGCTGCAACGCAAACAGGCGGTCGACTCGAGACTCGATGCCCACCGAGACCAAAGCCCACCATCCCACTCGACTCCGAGCACCGAAGTCCCACGACACCTCGCCAGCGGTTCGACCGCTCAAACAACTCGCACATCGCACCCTCGAACATTACAGCCCAAATCGCCGCCGATCGAAACCACAGCCGAGGACGCCATGTCGACCACCGAACGGCTGCTGGCACTCAAACGACGACGCGGCGAAAACGATGAGCCGCTGGACTCGAACTGAAACTGATTCGCTCGGCCCAGACACCCCGACTGACAGCAGGACTCGCTTGAGATGACCAACGAGAGCAGCACGCCCGAGACGGTTGACGAGGTGACCTCAGACGAATCGCCCGTGACGGCGACATCCTCGACTGACCTTCAGGACGCCGAGACCCAGGGGTTTCGAGAGGACTACGCGCGGATCCGCGACGCGGTCGGATCGGTGATTGTCGGTCAGCACCGGGTGATCGACTCGGTCCTGACGGCGATGTTCTGTGGCGGCAACGTGTTGCTCGAGGGAGTCCCCGGGTTGGGCAAGACCGAGTTGGTCAAGACGCTCGCCCGCGTACTCGACCTCGACTTCCGCCGCATCCAGTTCACTCCCGACCTGATGCCCGCCGACATCATCGGCACCAATATCATGAACACCGACGAATCGGGTCGGTACCAATTCGAGTTTCGCCGCGGCCCGATCTTCACCCAGCTGCTGCTCGCCGACGAGATTAACCGGGCCTCGCCCAAGACCCAGTCGGCCCTGCTGGAGACGATGCAGGAGGGCACCGTGACTGTCGGCGGCGAGGTCTCGGTGCTCGAACAACCCTTCTTCGTACTCGCCACGCAGAACCCGATCGAGCAGGAAGGCACCTACCCGCTGCCCGAAGCCCAACTCGATCGTTTCATGTTCAAGGTCGTCGTCGGAGGACTCGATCGAGAAGAACTCAACGAAGTCGTCAGCCGCACGATTCTCAAGCAACCAATCGAACTCCCCGTCGTTCTCGACGGCGACGCGATCCTGCGGATCCGGAAGACTCTCGACAAGGTCGTCGTGGCCGATCCACTCAGGGACTACGCCGTGCGGCTGGTGCTGGCCACTCACCCCGACAACGAAGAGGCTCCCGAGGGGATCGGTCAGTTCGTCCGCTGGGGAGCCAGCCCGCGAGCGGCCCAGGCCCTGATCAAGGCGGGGCGGGTCCGAGCACTGGCCGAGGGTCGGGCTCACGTGGCGTTCGAGGACATCGACCACTTCGCCACCGAGGTCCTGCAACATCGTGTGCTGCTGAACTACGACGGACAGGCCGAAGATGTCGATGTCGCCGCCCTGGTCGCCGACTGCGTCGCCTCGCTGACCAACACCGCCTGACACACCCGGCCCACACCCGGCCCACACCCGGCACACACCCGCCCGTCGCCTCCTCGACACGGCCTGGCCCGATGAACGTTGCCGCCTCCGACAAACAACTGACCTCGCTGTTGGGCAACGAGACGCTCGCACGCCTCGAACGGCTCAGACTGCAACCCAACCGCCGCAAGACCAACCGCACGCAGGGCGAGCACGCTGCCGGCAAGGGGGGCAGCAGCACCGAGTTTGCCGACTACCGCAATTACGTGCCCGGCGACGACGTCCGCTTCGTCGACTGGAACATCTTCGCCCGGCTCAATCGGCCCTTCATGAAGCTGTACCAGTTCGAGGAGGTGATGCACGTCGCGATTCTGGTCGACGGGTCGAACTCGATGAAGTTCGAAGGCAAGTTCGAGCGCGCCTGCCAACTGGCCGCCGCGCTGGGACTGACCGCGTTGATGGGAGTCGAACGGATCAGTGCCTATGTCGTCGGAGCCGCCGGGGAACCTCCCAGCGTGATGCCCCCCTGCAGCGGCCGGGTCAGCATGAGACGGCTGTTCAATTTCTTCGAGCGGGCCGAGTGCGGGGGTGACGCGACGATCGACTCGGCCGTCGAATCGATGCTCCGCAGGCATAAAGGCAAGGGACTCGCCATCATCCTCTCCGACTTCCTCACACCCGCCTCCCTCGCTCGACCCTTCAACCTGCTCTACAGCGCCGGACTCGAGATCTTCGCCCTGCAGGTCCTGGGTCCGACCGAGATCGATCCCGAGTTGACCGGAGACCTGAGACTGGTCGACAGCGAACACGGCCGCACCGTCGATGTCTCGTCGATCGGAGAACTCCACGGCATCTACCGCGAACATCGTGAGCGTCTCGAAGAACACGTGAGGCGGCAGTGCCGCATGCGCAACGGCCGCTTCCTCTCGATCAGCTCCGACGCACCACTCGACTGGGTCCTCTTCGACCTGCTCCAACGGCAGGGGTGGCTGAAATGAATCCGACCGGATTCCTGTCACCGTCCTTTGCCTGGCTGTTCCTGCTGGTCGTCCCTCTCGTCATCGTCTACTTCCTCAAGCTCAAACGACCACGCCTGGAAATCCCCTCGCTGGTGCTCTGGCACAGCGTGATTAATGACCAGCGAGTCAATTCGCCCTTCCAGAGATTCAAGAAGCACCTGCTGTTGTGGCTGCAGCTGGTGATCCTGTTGAGCCTGATCTTCGCGGCGATGCAGCCGTTCCTCAGAGGAGGACCCGGCTCGGCGGAAAACCTGCCGATCCTGATCGACTGCTCGGCCAGCATGGCCGCGACCGACACCGAGGGAGGTCCCACTCGCCTGGAACGGGCCAAGCAACGGGTCGAGGAACTGATCGACGGCACGCTGCCGGATCGGGTCTGCCTGATCGCCATCTCAGACAGCGCCCGGCAATTGACCGAGTTTACTAACAACAAGCGGGTTCTCCGCAAGGCACTCGGAGCACTCACCGTGCGGGATGTCTCGGGGAACCTGGCCGATGGCCTGAGAATGGCCCAGGCGTTGGCTCGACGAGAGACGATCACCAGCGTCACCCTGGTCTCGGACGGAAACTTCGGCAGTCTCGAGACCAGCGCCAACGGGCAGGTGATCGCCCCGGTCGATATCGAGCTGCCCTTTGAACTGAAGTACGAGCGGCTCCAGACTTCGGCCCGCAACATGGGCATCACCGCCTTCAACGCCCGCCGCCAGGCCGCGGTGGGATCAGACGAGAGCCTGACACCGTGGAACGTGTTCGTCCGAGTCGACGGGTCGCCCGCTGAAGAGACCTCCGGCGAAGTCGTACTCGAACAGGACGGCCAGGAAATCGGCCGGCAGCCGATCGCGCTCGAACCCGGACAGTCCAAGCGGCTGGTCTACTCGCTCGAATCCTCAGGTGTCAGCAACCTCGTGGCCCGGATTCTCGCCGATGGCTTCGATGGTCTCGAAACCGACAACACCGCCTACCTCACACTGCCCGTCTCACGCTCGCTGTTCGTCTGGTGCGACAGCGAGCTCGAGAGTTACCGTCACGCGCTGGGGGTCTTCCCCGGAGTGGTGGTCTATCCCGGCCCCTCCGCAGCCGGTCAACCCGACCTGTTCGACCTGGCGATCACCGAGACCACCGAGAAGGCCAACCCCAATCTCGAGGCCTCGGTGCGACTGGTGGTGGGGCAGATCCCCGAGGATCTTTCCGAGCTGGTCACCAGCCGCACGGGCAACTCGCCGGTGGTCGACTGGAACCGCAGCAGCCTGCTGCTCCAGCACGTCAACCTCGACAACATCGAGATCACCGACCTGCCGGTCCGCGGCGACGATGTGCTCGATCAGCAATTCCGCGAAGCCGGCTACGACATCCTGGCCACAGGCCGCACCGGTCCCCTGGTGCTGGCACGACACGCTCCGGGACGAGAGACTTACTACCTGCTGTTTCACACAGACCGCTCGACCTTGCCCTACCGGGTCGGTTTCCCCGTGCTGGTCAAGAACGTCATCGACATCTCCCAGCACGCCGCGGGGCTCGCCGAGGTCCAGGGCCAGCCGACACGGGTGCTCGACGCCCGGACTCTTGAGCCCAACCAGGCCTACACCGTCACCGGTCCGGGTGCCTCCGACCAGGAGTTTCGGACCGGGCCCGATGGAGTGCTCTCGGGTATCCCCGCACCCCGGGTCGGGATCTATCGCATCAGAGGATCCAGCGGCACGGTGGCCACCGTCGGTGCCAGTGTGCTCGATGCCGGCGAGTCGTCCCTGGCCAGTGCCGATGAAATCGTGCCGCGGGACGAGGAACTGAGAGTCGGAGCCTCGACCACCACGATCGACACCAACCGGCCGCTGTGGCCCACGCTGGCCTGGATCGCCTTTGTCGTGCTGCTGGTCGAATGGTGGTATTTCCAGAGAATGACCGCACGAGTGGCCTCCTAGCCCATCGCATCATGCCTCGACTCCTGCTCACCGCCCTGGCACTGCTGCTCGCACCGGCCCTGCCCGCATGGCACACCGCCGGCCTGGTCGAGATCGCCTCGGCACAGGATCTTCAGAGACCTCGAGGTGTCACGCCGACTGTCGATTCCGAAGACGAGCCGGAGGACCAGCGGCTGAGCATCGAGTTCAACCGGAGGTTCCAGGACCTCCGCAGCGGCTCGCCACTCTCGATCGACTGGACGCTGAAGTGGCAGGGCAGCCGCCTGCCCAAGGGTCACCTCGATGTGCACATCATCCAGGGCCGACGGATCCGCGGACGATTGCTCAGCAGCCGGGAAATCGTACTGACCGAAACGGGGACGAGGTTCCGCACCCTGCTGCCCCCCTTCAACACCGACAGCGATCCCTTCAGCACTCTCGACATTCGAGCCTACTTCATCAGCGACGACGGCACCTTTCCGTTGGGAGAACGCTCGTTGCGGGTCGGCGGACCGCTCAGCAGGTCCTTCGTCGTCGCCTTCTGCGAACCCTGGCAAAAAACCAGCTCACCCGAAGAACTCAAGTTCACCAACAGCATCAATGTCGCGAGCATGGTGCAACGAGCATTTGGACTACCCGGTTCGGCAAACGGCCAGCGGCTGGTGGCGACCTACCCGGCCCGGATCTACCCCGCCGACGTTCCCAGCGATCCTCTGTGGCTCTGCGAATTCAACATGCTCGTGCTGCTGCCCGACGGGCTCAGAGACCTCCGCAGCAACCAGTGCCGGGCCATCGCACAGTGGGTCGACGCCGGTGGCAATCTCTGCATCTTCCTCGACGGAACCCTGACCAGCGTGCACGCCGAATTCATCAATCGGCTCGCTCGCTCGCATCCCCAACACCCCAGGCTCGAACTCGACACCAAGGGAAAGCCGCGGCTGGCCGAAAATCCTGCCCGGCTCCACAAGGGGCTCGGACGGGTCGTGATCCACCAGGACCTGCCGCTGGACCTCGAATTCGTGGCCTCGAAACAGTGGCAGACCAGCGTCGAGTTTCTCTGGAATCAACTCCACGAAATCCGAAGCCTCGCCGGTCAAACACCCGCCAACCCGATCCCCCAGGGCTTGCTGCCCGGAATCGACCCCGCTCAGCTTCAACCCGTAGCACCTCCCTCACCCGGCTCACCCATGTCAGGGGAACCGGGTCCGGCGCTCCCGACTCTCTCACCGGCGGCCAGCCTGGTGACACTTCAGAGGGAGGTCAAGTGGAAGCTGAACTCGGTCAACGGCCTCGTACACAGGCTGACACCTGACGACTTCGAGGTGGTCCCGATGTGGCTGCTGGGGCTGCTGCTACTGGGCTACGTCGTCGTCATCGGACCGGTCGACTACGTGGTGCTGGGCTGGCTGAAACTGCGGAAGTGGACCTGGATCGTCTTTCCCCTAACCACGGTGGCCTTCACCGTGCTGATCATCTGGGTCTCGCACGAATACATGGGCACCAGCGGCAACGCCCGCCAGGTGCTGTTCCGGGACATCGGTGACAATGGAGAACTGGTCCGAGAAAACCGGTTCGCACTGCACCTGGCCGGGTCGCACAAGAACCTGGTCACCCGCGTACAACGCGGCCTGTTCACCCCGATCGACCACCGTCGCTACCTCTCCAACAACCAGCTCTACATCAACCGCATGCCCGACTCGGGTCTCGCGCTGGCCAAGCCACCGGAGTACATCGGGACGATTCCGACCGAGTACACCGCGGTGCAGGATCTGCCGCAGTGGTCGCCCCAGGTCAACCGCATCTTCCGGATCGCTCCCCAGGACCCCGTGCCGGCATTCGACTGGGACGGGGTGGAACCCGAAGTCCTGGCCAGCCCGGGGGAAGACCGGACCCGGTTCCAGGCGGCGGTCCTCCAGGCCTTCGGATCGCAAAGCGGGGCCGTGCTGTTTCACGGAAACACGCCCGAACAGCTTCTCTGGAACACACGGGTCCCGCTGTTCCCACAGGACTCTCAGCCGTGGCAGATGCAGGGGGGACGCGCCGTCCTCTGGAACATGCAACTTGAAGTCGCCGGACAAAACGCGGGCTTCTTCAAGGACTCGTGCGTCAGGCCGAACATGGGCGTCTTTCGAGCCTTCTCACGTGTCGCGCCACACGGCGGCGACAACTTCGAAGACCTCGCACTGCTCGACCCGACCGACCCGGGACAGTGGCTGCTGGTGATCACGGTGGCCGACGGCGACAGCCTGGTGCTGTACCGACACCTCTACCACGATCGCCCCGCCAGCCGCCCCGACCCGCTCGAGCCTCCCAACACGCCGACGACCTCACGGTGACACATGTCCGCTGATGAACCTCTCAAATCGCCACCTGCAGAACAGGATCCGCCCGCCCAGAGACCTCCGGTCGTCTCGATCGAAAACCTGAACGTCCACTACGGACCGATCCACGCGGTACGAGGGATTTCGATCGAGATTCCTCGTGGGGAGGTCTACGGGTTCATCGGTCCCAACGGAGCAGGCAAGAGCACGACGATCAAGGTGCTGGCGACGCTGATCGGGAGCTTCACGGGCACCGTCCTGGTCAACGGTGTCAACGTGGCCCGTCGTCCCCAGGCGGTCCGCGAGCAGATCGGGTACATGCCCGATTTCTTCGGCGTCTACGAAGATCTCAATGTCCGCGAGTACCTGCATTTCTTCGCCGCCGCCTACCGCATCGCCCGCAAGCAGCGAAAGACCGTTGTCGACGATGTGCTCGAGTTGACCGACCTGACCCACAAGATTGGTGACCAGGTCGATGCACTCTCACGCGGCATGAAACAGCGGCTGGCACTGGCAAGAGTCCTGCTGCACGACCCGGATCTCCTGCTGCTGGATGAACCGGCCAGTGGCCTGGACCCGCGGGCCCGCATCGAGGTCCGCGAGCTGCTCAAGGCCCTGACCGAGATGGGTAAGACCATCCTGATCTCCAGCCACATCCTCCACGAACTGGCTCACCTCTGCACCCGGATCGGGATCATCGAGACCGGCGAGATGGTCGCACAGGGTTCGCTCGAGGAAATCTATCACCAGTTGCGGCTGATGCGAGTCGTCCACGTCCAGTTGATCGATGCCGATGAGTCGGTGATCAAGCGGATCGGTGAGCTCCCCGGCGTATCCGACGTCGAGAGCCAGGTCGACCGGATCGCGATTCAGCTCCGCGAGGACGAGACGGCGGTCGAGGATCTGCACCAGGCCCTGGTGGGGCTGGGGCTGAGAATCCACATGTTTCAGCCCGAAGCGATGGACATGGAGACGGCGTTCATGAAGTTGACCGAGGGCAAGACCGCATGAGCCGTTGGTGGCCTCAAATGGGTCTGCCGTTGCTGACCAAGGAACTGATCGAGCAGGCGGCACGGCGGCGGACCTACTTCGTCCGGCTGCTGTACGCCTCGCTGCTGTTCCTGCTGGCCTACTGGCAGTTCTCCGCGATCCTGACCAGCAGCGGCTCGAACAACCTGGCGATACTCGGCACGGGTGCCGACATGTTCAGCCGCGTCGTCGAACTCCAGTTCCTGGGCATCCTGCTGTTCCTGCCGGCCCTGGCCTGCGGAGCCATCACGTCGGAAAAGGAACGCGACTCGCTGACCATGCTGCTGGTCACCCGGCTGGGCCCCTTCACGATCCTGCTCGAAAAACTGCTCGGCCGCCTCGTGCCGATGTTCTCCTTCCTGCTGCTCTCGCTGCCACTGCTGGCCTTTGCCTATTCGCTCGGAGGAGTCTCGACTCTCGAACTGGTCAGCGGCATCGTGATGCTGGTCCTGGTCTGCATCCACGTGGCCGCCCTGGCGGTGATGTGTTCGAGCTGGTGCTCCTCGACCGCCTCGGCCTTTGTCGGCACCTACACGCTGGGGCTGTTGAGCTACCCGTTTCTCGTGATGGCCGCCCGTGCCCTGCTGGGCAGTTTTGGCGGGGGTGCGGTCAACCCGGTCGTCGCCTTCTCCAACGCCACGACACCGATTCAGCTGACCACCGAGAGTCCCGCCCGGATCTGGATCCAGGTCGTCGTGCTCGGAGTGCCGGCGCTGGTCTACCTGGGCCTGGGCCGAGTGTTCCTGGTCAGCCGCGCCCAGGTCGTCCGCCAGAACCTCGTGCTGAGGTTCTTCCGGCAGCTCGACCGCTTCTTCTACTGGCTCAATGACATCACCACCGGCGGAGTGATCCTGATTCGCGACGACGCAGAACTGCCCAAAGACTCCCCGATCACCTGGCGAGAGACCCAGAAAAAAACACTCGGTACCACCCGCTACCTGGTCCGCGTGCTGGTCTCGATCGAGACCCCCCTGTTCCTGATCCTGGCCATCGTGGCGGGGATGGCGTTTCGGACCCGCCTGGGCGTTGCCGCCGAAGCACTCTACATCGTCTGGGCACTGGCGGTGCTCCTGATCACCGTTCACGCCACCAGCCTCGTCTCCAGCGAACGCTCGCACCAGACGCTCGACCTGCTGCTCGCCTCCTCGATGAGCAGCCGCGAGATCATCCGGCAGAAGCACCGGGGAGTGCAGAGGTTGATGTACGTGCTGGCGGTGCCCCTGCTGACCATTTTCCTGTTCGAGAGCTGGTTCGCGATGGGAACGCCGGGACTCGAGGACGGCCTGCTGGCGATCGTGACCGTCCCGGTGGCAGCGTTCAGGTCCGCCATCCAACAGTACGACTACTTCCTCTGCGCAGTCCTCTCCGTCGTCGTCTATCTCCCGCTGTGCAGCTGGATCGCGTTGTGGATCGGGATCAAGTCGAGATCCCAGGTCCGGGCCATGCTGCTGACCCTGCTCTTGCTGTTCGGCTGGGCCTTCCTGCCGGCACTGATCGCGATCGGGCAAACCGAACACCTGGTGGTGCTGCTGTTGAGATATCCGACGGCGACCGTCCTGGCCTGCCTCTGCTCACCCTCGGTGATCGTGCTGATCAACGAAAACGCCGCGGCAGCCAACCTGGGCGAGAGCAGCCAGCTGATGTGGTATACCGGAGTCAACTTCGCCGCCTACGGCCTGGCGTGGTGGGGACTGAGGAATTGGTGCCTGGCTCGAGCCGACCGGCTGCTCGGTCGACCCGCTCACGAGAACCAGCAAGGCACCTCCGACGGATTGCCCCTGGAGATCGTCCCGTGAGCGGCCAGGTCCTCAGCCGCTTCTCACTCGGACTGCCCCTGGTGGCCCGTGAACTGATCCAGATGTCCTCGCGGTGACGGACCTACCTGCTGCGGGTCTTCTACGCGCTCGCGCTGTACGCCACCGCGGGGTTCATCTACTTCGACCGGGTTCGCTGGGCCATCGGTGACAACACCTGGGGACTGCTGGGCACAGGAGGTCAGCTGCTGGAAAAACTGGTGAGCCGACTGGTCCCGATGTTCAGCCTGCTGCTGCTGTCGCTGCCGCTGTTGATGGTCGCCTACGCATTGGGCGGAATCTCCACGACCCATTTGATCAACACCGTCTGGCTGCTGCTGCTGACCCTGCTGCAGATTGGCTGCCTGGCACTGTGCTGCTCGGCCTGCTGCTCGGCCTGCTGCTCGGCCTGCTGCCGCACACCCGTCTCGGCCTTCATCACCGGCTACCTCGTCACTGCCGCCTACCTGATCGGGATCCCCTTTGTGATTCTGGTGGCCGAAGAACTCACCCGTCCGTTCCGGCTCGACATCCTCGGTCAGCTGCTGGCGAGCACCGGCCTGGTTGCCAATCGCCGCGACGGGATCTTCGGACTCACCATCACGCTCTACCTGTAGTTGGAACTCTTGCGAAGCATCCCCTTCCTGCAAATGGTCGTCTACAGCCTGCCCGAAGACGATCCGGTCGCGTGGCACGAGACGACCAGGAAGTCGCAGGGGTCGTTCCCCTACCTGCTGCGGGTGCTGATCCTGCTCGAAGTCCCCGTGCTGGTCATCTCCGTCCTCGCACTGGCCACGGCCGGTAACCCCTTCCCCAAGCCGGTCTCGGTTGTCCAGATCTTCACCTGGTTCCTGGTCATCCTGATCATTTCGGCGCGAGCATCCACGCTGTTCTCGGGAGAACGATCGCGGCAGACGCTCGAGATTCTCCTGTCCACTCCACTAACAACCCGCGAACTGGTGCGACAGAAGTACCGGGGAGTCAACCGGCTGATCCTGGTGCTCTCGGTCCCCCTGCTCACCGCCGTCGCGTTTGCAACGTACTGGCGATTCGAATTCCGCGATATGATGTGGCAGCCCAGGTTTTACGGAGGACTTCGCGGATCCAGTAACCATCACCCGTTGTGTTACATGACCTGTGCTGTGCTGGCGGTGCTGATCTACCCCCGGATGATGGCCTGGTTGGCGCTTGGGATCGGCCTGTTCTGCAAGTCGCCGGCCCGGGCGACCATCTTCTCGATCGTGGCCATCGTTGCCTGGTGCGGGATCCCGGCCCTGCTGGTGGCGTGGCTGGAAACGGAATACTCTATGTTTCAGAACGAGTGAATTGGCTGGATGCTGCTGACGAGTCCCGCGGCCATCATCCCGCTCAACGAGTTCAGCGAATTCCGAGGTTTCTCTCGAGGGATGAACCCGTGGCTGGCCACGGCGGTCAACTTCACCCTGTACGGATTGGTGCTGCTGCTGTTCCGCGGCCTCTGCCTGAACGCATCCTCGCACTGGCTCAAACGCCCCGAATGACCCGCTTGCCCATCAACCTGGCCCACCAGTTCCTGCGGTGTCTCACGCAAACACGACGCCCTCGGTTCATCACGCTGCTGGTGGCGTGGTTGGCCTTGAGTTGCGGGTCGGTCGAGGCGATCGAGATTGTGGACCTCAAGTGGGGCTTCGACGGCACCGCCCGATCCGAGACATTTGTCCCGTTGCACGTGCTGGTCCGCAACGAGGCCTCCGAGGGCTTCGTCGGCCAATTCGTGCTGAACAAGCGTGACGCGCTGGGCAATCGCATCGGAGCCCCGCTGATCGTGGCCACCGCGCTGGCCCCCTCACAGCAGAACTGGATCCGGTTTCACGTCTACCTCGAAAACCAAGACGTGGTCGTGGGGTCCGGACAATCGAGTTGGAACTGGCGACTGAGGTGGAATGGCAGTCAACGGGGCGACCATCGCATCGAAACCGCTCCCCGCCGCGGCTCGCCCGCTCGCGTGATGCTGCTGCCGCGTGGGGACGTCGCCGCAGGAGGCTCATGGGGGCTCCCGATACTCACCGACGAACTGTTCCCCGCTACCGTTACGTCGACTGACGCATTGGGCTCGGTCTTCCTGGACCACGTACCCCGCTGGCAGGACGCTCAACGACGCGCCTTCACCGATTGGCTCCGCCGAGGCGGCCACGTTCACATCCTGCACGACTCGACCGGCAACCACCCCCGCTTCCCTTCCTCGCTCGCCCTGCTCAACCGACCCTCCGCTGACACTCCGCCGCTCTCGGGGAGCCCTGACATCCGGAACGGAACCATCCGGTTTCACTCCCGTGGCCGGTCCGACCTGGACGCTAGCTTTGTTTCGAGTGCCACCGCACGCGACATCGCGATCAAGACCCCTGGCGAGGCGGCAGCCGAACCGGACTCCCAGAACCTCGGCAGCCTGTCCAAGTCCTCGGACATGTCGTTCTTCGCACACTTCAAGAAGATGACGACCCCGGACCACAACTGGCTGATCATCTTCGCTCTGGCCGGAATCTACTGGCTGCTGCTGTTTCCCGGCGGGCTGGTGCTGGGTATGAAGCGAGTCGACTACCGGATCGTGCTCGGTTCGATCATGGCCACGATCGCACTGTTCAGTCTCGCGTTCTCCTGGATCGGTGCGCGAGCCTATGACGAGGCGACAGTGGTCAACAGCCTCGCCATGGCACGCCACCTGGGAGGCAATCGCTGGGACGTGCAACAGTGGTCGGCACTCTTCGTCCTCGACGGCGACACCTACACGATTTCCCACTCCGACGGCGACTCCACAGCAGCCCCCTCGACACCACCTTCAGTCGGAAGCCAGTTCTACGCCGTCCCAGGCGGCATGGAACGGGTCCCTGGCACCATTTCGAACGGAGTCGGCGGCAGCCTGGGGGTTGCGATCCCCCCCTACACGCTCAGACCGTTCCTGCACCGTGTGGCTAAGGTCGGTCCCGAGTGGACTCCCGAAGTGGTCCACTGGCAGGTGGGCGAGCGCCAGGAAGTGAAAATCACCATCCGGCTCAAGGCTTCACCCGCCGCACCGCCGCTACAGAGAGCCTGGGTCCAGTACGGGACCCGGGTACTGTACCTGTCGATCGGTCCCACCAGCGACAATGCCACCACGCTGGTGCAGGGCCTCGAGCCGGCCGTCGAAGTCGACCTGCTGGCCCACTCCCAGGACATCGACAACAGCCGCGGATTCCGTGGCGGCTTCCTGTTTAGAGGCCAACCGAAGAAGACGGTCGATGAGTTGTACAACGACGCGGTGAAACCGCTGCTGTCTCGAACACTCAGATGGATCGATCCGATCCAGCCCGCCGAACCGCTGCGTACCGACCGCCTGCGGCTGTTCCTGGTCACCGATCTCCCGGAAACATTCCAGGTCAGGCAGCCGCATCGTACCGGACACGCCGGTCGAGCGATGTTCGTTCTCGAGGCTGTCGCTCCGGTCCGGGCAGAGATCTCCGACGCGTCACCCGCTGTACACACCAGGGGCCGACGGGTTCCGGATCTGGCTGCGACGACACAACAAGGAAGAACTCGATGAATGACAGCATCCCCGACGAGCCGGCCTACGAGCCTGCAGCCGCAGATTCCCCATCGCCCACCGGCCCGCTCACTCCAGCGGACCCGGATCTGCCGCTGCGTGTCACCGAGGAGGACCTGCTGCCGCCCGAGGATGTGGCGATCGACATCCGCAACCTGAGCCACCGCTTCCGCAACCACCTGGCGGTCGACCGCGTGACCTTCCAGGTGACGCCCCGCTCGCTGCACGGCTTTGTGGGCCCCAACGGTGCGGGCAAGACCACAGTGCTCAAGCTGATCTGCACCCTGCTGCAGCCTCAGATCGGAGCGGTTCGCGTGCATGGGAAGGACGTCGGGCGTGAAACCAAGGCGGTGCGGCGGCAGATCGGGTTCATGCCCGATCACTTCAGCATGTACCGCCAGATGACCGTCACCGAGTACCTCGACTTCTTCGCCGCGGCGTATGGCCTGAGCCTGGCCGACCGGCGTCGCGTGATCGGTGACGTGCTGGCACTGACCGACATGGACGGTCGACGCGACAGCCTGATCAGCGGCCTGTCTCGCGGCATGCAGCAGCGAGTCGGCCTGGCACGGGTGCTGGTCAACGACCCCGACCTGCTGCTGCTCGACGAACCCGCCAGCGGCCTTGATCCGCGAGCAAGGATCGAGTTGATGGAGATCCTCAGGGCGCTGCGGCAAATGGGCAAGACGATCTTCATCAGCTCGCACATCCTCAGCGAACTGGCCGAACTGTGCGACAGCGTCACGATCATCGATCGCGGACAGATCCGCTACAGCGGCGCGATGCGAGAACTGCTCGAACACGACTCCGATACGGCGGCGTTCCGCTTGACTGTCCCGGGTGAGCAACCGGGGCTGGAAGAGCGACTGCTAGGCCTCGACGAGGTCTCGGCGGTCCATCGGATCGAAGACTCTGATGAATACCGCATCGAATGTGCTGTGGGATCCGAAACGGAAAACCGACTGCTGGCGGCTGTGCTGCGGCTGGAGATCCCGATCGAGGGCTTCCAGAAGGACCTCAGGCACCTCAACGAGGCCTTCATGGACCTGACCGAGCAGGGAGTCCGCTGATGCTGCGTGGCACCCTGGCCCTGATGATCCGCGGGTTGCGGTTCGATTGCCGCCGTTGGCAAATGCATGCGCTGAGATTCCTGCTGGTGGCGATCTTCCTGTTCATCCTGTTCATTTCCTGGATCGAATACGTCGTGGCGATCGGCACGGCCCCGGGGCTGGGGTTCTTCTCCTACATCACCTACACCAACTTCGTGTTCATCACGCTGGGCGGGATGAGTTTTTTCACGTCGTCGATCACCGAGGAAAAGGAAGAGCAGACGCTGGGCCTGCTGAAGATGGCCGGGGTCAATCCGCTGGGCATCCTGCTGGGCAAGCTCGGCCCCCGGCTGGCCAACGCCCTGCTGCTGTTGGCGATCCAGTTCCCGTTCGTGCAGTTGGCCGTCACTCTCGGAGGCGTTCACCTCCGGCAGATCCAGGCGGTCTACATCACCCTGGCCGGCTACATCATGATCATGGCCGGCCTGGGTGTGCTGGCCAGTGTCGTCGCCCGCCGGACCCGCGGGGCCGCGATGATCGTCTCCGCCGCCGTCATGCTCCCGCTGCTGACCCAGATGGTCCTGGCCATCTTCGGACTCAGCGGCGCAACCGCTCCGCTGCTGGCCAACGCACGCGAGGCGATTGCCTGGATCTCGATCTGGGCGGTCGTGGAACGACTGGGCGAAGTGATGTCGCTGGGATTCGACGAGTCGCCCCTGGGCGTGCAACTCTACTGCCACCTCGGCGGTGCCGCGGCGATGTTCATCACGTCGTGGCTGATTTTCGAACGCTGCACCCGACAGCCGCACACCGCCGCCGAATCCGGCCTGATCAGCCGCAAGGTCCGCAGCGTCTTTCGAATGCGGACGCTGGGACTCTCGATCCTGATCACCCTGCCGCTGCTGGTCATCGTATTCGTGGCCTACCCATATGCCCGAAGTGCGTTCACCGGTTTTGGTGTTCAGCGTGTCCCTACCTACGAGGCGGTCGTCGCGGTGACGCTGGCGCTGGCGGTGGGCCTGCCACTGGTCACGGCCATCGTCGCCGCACTCAGACGAAAGGCGGTAGGTCGTGACATCGGAGAATGCTGGTCCGGCTCGCGGTCGCTGATCTGGAAGGACCTGCACTTCGTGAGCGGTGGGGCCGTGGGACTGATGTACCGCATCGTCCTCTACAGCCTGATCACCGGCCTGATCGCATTCCTGCTCGGCTACTTCGGCGGCGACTGGGAATGGAGCGTACTGGGGGGATGGATGCTGGGAGTGGGCCTGGTCGCCGGGACCTTCGAACTCGCCTCCAACGTGGGCCGCGGGCTGAGAACCGAGTTGCAGTGGCAGACACTCTCCACGCTGGCACTGTTGCCGCAGTCGATTCGGTCCATTGTCTGGTCGAAACTACTCAGCGGACTGGCAGCACTGGCCCCCGCAGCCGTCATGGTCCTCTTCGGACTGTTGACGCTGCTGGAACCGATGACCGAGGGAATTGCCGACTTGGTCAACCGCACTAACGGCAGCTTCGTAAACCTGCTCGAACTGCTCTATCTGCCCATGATGATCACGCTGGTGCTGCTGGAAATCGCGGTCTTTGTCGAGTTGACTGCCTTCTTCGCGCTGACGATCCGCTGGGGTTACGTGGTGCTGGCGGCCGTCTGTACCTACTTCATGAATAGCGTGGGTGGGCTCGCCTGGTCGATGTTCGCGATGACCTTGAGCGTCGGGAGCATGGGGGGAGGCAATTCGAGGCTCTTTGCAACACTGATGGTGCTGGTGCCGTGGATCGTGGCCACCGGCATATCCGTGGCACTGGTGATCGCGCTGTACCACGCGATCGAGTCGAGGATCAGGCACCTGGCCGGCCAGTCCTAGCCCGCAATCGCCTCGAGCACCCGCTGACCCATCTCCTGCGTCCCCAGGCTGAGGCCACCTCCGGCAATGTCGACGGTGCGGTGACCGGCGTCGAGTACCACAGCAACGGCAGCCTCAACCGCCAACGCCTCAGCCTCCAATCCCAGCGAATGCCTCAGCAGCAACGCGACGGCCAGGACCGTCGCCAGCGGGTTGGCAATCCCCTGCCCGGCGATATCGGGTGCACTGCCGTGAATCGGTTCGTAGAGTCCCGGGCCGGATTCGCCGAGCGAGGCCGAAGGCAACAGGCCCAGCGAACCGGGCAGCATCGAACCCTCGTCGGTCAGGATGTCACCGAACATGTTTCCGGTCACAACCACGTCGAAATCCTTCGGGCGATTGATCAGATGCATCGCCATCGCATCCACCAGTACGACGTCGTACTCGAGATCCGAAAACTCCTGGCTGATCACCCGCTCGGCCACCTGCCGCCACAGCCTCGACACCTCCAGCACGTTCGCCTTGTCGACGCTCGTCAGATGACCGCCTCGTCCTCGAGCCGCCTCGCCCGCCAGCCGCACCACCCGCTCGATTTCGGACGTCTGGTACACCATCTCGCTGTAGGCCGCCTCGCCCCCGGGACTCTCGCGACGTCCCGAATCTCCAAAGTAGATCCCGCCGGTCAACTCGCGGACGAACAGGATGTCGACCCCCTCGATGATCTCACGCTTCAGGGGCGAGGTATCCAGGAGTTGTGCGTGAGCGGTGATCGGTCGGAGGTTGGCAAACAGGTCGAGCTCTTTTCTCAGTGTCAGCAGCCCCTGTTCAGGGCGGGTGTCGGCCGAGGGGTCGTCCCACTTCGGGCCTCCCACGGCACCCAGCAGGATCGCGTCGCTGTCGCGGCACATCTGCAATGTCGGCTCGGGCAATGGGGTCCCCGATTCGTCGATCGCACACCCGCCGATCATCCCGGTTTCGAAGCTGAAGTCGTGCTCGAATCCTCTGGCAATCGCCTCGAGCACACTCTGCCCCACCGAAACAACTTCCGGCCCGATCCCGTCTCCGGGCAGCAATACGATGCTGGCGCTGGTCATCTTGGCAGAAGTCTCTGTGGGGGTGTTTGAGCGACCAGGCCAATTGGCCGGAGGTCGACTGTAGCGGTGCGTGCTGCGCGTCGCCAGCGCGAGACCTCAGGGACTGGCTCCGGAGCCTTTGGCGCAGGTGCCTGTCCCCAATTCGGAAACCGGCATCGAGCACCGGGACAGGCACCCCCCGCCTGACGGCGGGTTGAGCCAGTCCCTGTGGGCATCAGCGAACAGCGGCCAGGTAGGCCAGCAGGTCGGCCATCATCTCGACACTCACCTGCTTCTCCAGGCCCTCGGGCATGAACGACAGCCCGGTGCTGTTGAGCTCCTCGATGTCGACCCTCAGCACCGTCACCACCGTCCCGTCGCTGCGTTGCAGCGTGATGCTGTTGGCCGTCTCGGCAGTGATCATGCCCGTCACGATCCGACCGTCGGTTGTGGCCATCACATAGCTGAGAAACTTCGGCTTCACCTCACGGTTGGGGTCCAGCACGTTGAGCATCACGGCGTCGAGACCTCGATCGGCGATCCCGGCCAACTCCGCCCCCACCTCCTTGCCATGACCCTCGAGCCGGTGGCACACCGCACAGATCTTGCGGAACACCTTCCGCCCACCGGCGATGTCACCCTGCCGCTTCAACGCCGCCTGGTACTTCTGGACCACCTCCTGCCGCGCGACCTGGCCGCCGTCGGGAAACAGCTGCACCACCTGCTTGCGGATCGCCGCGTCGGGTGACGCCTTGAGCAACCTCACCCGGGCCGGGTCGAGATCCGCTCGAGATATCTCGTCGTCCTTGACCGCCGCCAACAGCCGCCGGGTTGAAGCCGCTCGAGAAAACAGTGTCTCGGCGGCGCGACGCCTGAGGCTGGGGCTGAGACTCTTCCATCGCGACAGCAACAACTCGGCCACCGCCGGATCATCAAATCGACCCAGGGTCTCGAGCACCGCCTCCTGTACCGGCTGCGACTCACTGATCGTCAACAGCCCTTCGAACAGCTTCCGATCGACACTGAACCCACCCAGCCCCAGGGTCCTCACCGCCTGGGCCCGCGTCGCGGCCGGCTGCTTGCGATCCGGAGCCAGCTTGCGCGCGTCGGCGAGCAGCCCTTCCAGCAGCCGACGGGCCTGGCCACCACCGGCGGCCGCCAACTGCTTCTTGGCCGCACCGGTTCGTTTCGAGAGCAGTCCGGCCACCACCGCCTGGCCCAGTGCCTTCTCTGCAGCCGGCAAACCGGCCACCCCGGCGATCACCGCCGCCACGTCTCCCGATTGATCGGCGGCTCCAATCTGACCGGCCAACGCCACCAGCACACCACGACCCGAACCCGTGGCACGATACGCGCCGTCTGCCAGCAACTGCCCGAACACCTCGCCGGCTCCCCGCGCCAACGAACTCAACACCGCCAACCTCACCCACTGGTCAGCTCCATCGCGTTTCACCAGCCGGGCCAATGCCAGGCGGGCCGATGCCGCGTCGATTTCGCCCAGCGAAAACGCCAACTGGTAGCGAACCTGCAGCTGGGGGTCCCCGTCCATCGAAGCCAGCTTCAGTCTCAAAGCCTCCGACCGTTCCACCAACCGCTCCGAGAGCCGCAGGGCCTGGATCCGAACCTGTGGATCCTTGTCCTCGAGTGCCGCCAGCACCAGGTCGTCGGTCAAGGCCTTGGCACCGGCCAGCGCCCACAGCGCGTGCACCCGGCCCACAGGCAACAGGCCCTTCCGAGCCAGCCGCCTCAGCGGCAACACTGCCCCAGCGTCCTGGCGTTCATAGATCAGTCGTGAGGCCGTGTCGCGGTGCCAGCCGTTGGGGTGGTCCAGCAAGGCGACCAGTTCGGCCGTGCCGAGCTGGCCCAGGCGAGGCGTTGGCCTGAGCGTCTTGCCGACGGGGACCACTCGGTAGATTCGCCCCATCTTCATCCCGCTGGCCACGTCCATGTGCTTCAGGATCACGTCGGCCAGGAAGGCAGCACCC
>Ga0310125_10000154_pt1 | contig 29082 bp, 26 predicted proteins | sample CB11b_Tmax_Bot8__FD_203508 | JGI IMG/M metagenome (GOLD analysis project Ga0310125, IMG submission 203508) | Marine microbial communities from Western Arctic Ocean, Canada - CB11b_Tmax_Bot8 | ecosystem: Environmental > Aquatic > Marine > Oceanic | place: Canada: Western Arctic Ocean | collected... | reverse complement strand
ATGTATTCCTGCCAGTGGAACCACCTTAGGATCAGCATCAACCAGATGCTTGTCGCCGCATATGCACTTGTCATCATCCTGTATTTTATTTGGAAAATTTTTCCCAGGTGGAGAAAGATGAATTCTGCTATTCCGATTTTCAGGACCTCCTTCCATTATCTCTGGATTTTCCCGGTAATTCTATTCTTCAACGGCTTGACGCCGTACTTAGGAATCAAGAACACGCACGCCTTCGCCATGTTCAGTAATCTAAGCACCGAAAGAGGGGAGACCAACCATTTCTTCATCCCGACATCAATACAGTTATCCAACAACTTGTCTGACCTGGTGCAGATCAATGAGTCCAGTGATTCTGTAATCAATGCATTCAGTAAAACACTCCGGGAGCATCCGTGGACCAGCACCTACATGCCTCTTAGTTCACCCTATTCTGGCTCTAAGTATGGTGGCCAGTCCGGTTGGCATTTTGATCTACCCTACTTTATGTTGCGTGCCCGGATTACCGAGCTGCGCAAAAATGGAGCCAAGAACGTCTATGTCAGATATGTTCGTGATGGCAGAACATTTGTGACATCAAATGCCGAAAGGGACCCGCATCTCTCGACGGCACCATACTTGGCCCGGAAATTCCTTCTGATGCGCGCAGTACCTCGAGAAGTCACCGGTTTGTGCATGTGGTAGCAGGATAAGCCATGCAACTCGAAGCACTTGCATTTGATGTATTCGGCACCGTCGTAGACTGGCGGGGGTCGATTGTTCGTGAAGGCAAGGCCTTAACCAAACGAACCGGTGTCGAAGTGGACTGGAAGCAATTTGCTGATGCGTGGCGAGCCGAGTATCGACCGGCCATCGACCGCGTTCGTCACCATGAGATACCCTGGACAAAACTTGATGAGCTACACCGTCAGATTCTAGACCAGCTAATTGAGAGGTTTGATGTCAACGGCCTTAATGGGCAACAAATTAGCACTTTCAATCGAGCCTGGCACCGACTGACACCATGGCCCGATGCGGTGGCGGGGCTCAAACGACTTCGCTCACGTTACATCGTTACCACGCTTTCAAATGGAAACACCTCTTTACTGATCGATATGGCCAAGTACGCCCAGTTGCCCTGGGACTGCATCTTCTCAACTGAGCTCTGCCATCATTACAAACCCGACCCCGAAGCCTACCTGATGGCAGCTGAACTGCTCGATCTTGCACCTCACCAGATCATGATGGTAGCAGCACACCATGAAGATCTAAATGCCGCCCAAGCACTGGGGTTTAAAACTGCGTTCGTTGCCCGACCACTTGAACGCGGGCCCAATCCCGCTGATATAACAATACCTGATCTGCCATTTAACATTGTGGCAAAGGACTTTGGGGACCTGGCGGATAAACTTGGCGCCTAAACGGATGGCTATCCAAAATTGCCGAAACAACCGATGACCAGATTCAGAGCTCAGAATTTGCCGCTGTATCCCTTCCGACCTTCGCGTGGACCTTAATACAGGTGGGTAGCGACCAATTATTCAATCGGATGCTACTTACTAGCCAAATACAAATCCTGTCGACAAACGGTAGAACCAAACCCGCTACTTGGCAACAACATCTTCCTTTTCAGGCTCAGTTGCAGAAACACCGACCCCCTTCTGATGCAAAACCTTGGTCTGAATCTCGTTGAATAAATCCAAGTTCTCTTTCAGAAATGTTTTAACGTTTTCACGACCCTGACCAAGCCGCAGTTCACCGAAGTTAAACCAAGCCCCTGACTTTGAAACGACACCGGATTCAACACCGAGATCAAGCAGATCACCCGTAGCGCTGATGCCCTCATCGAACATGATGTCAAACTCAGCCTGGCGAAACGGTGGGGCGATTTTGTTTTTGACAACCCGCGCACGGGTCCGGTTGCCCACAGCCTTATCGCCGTCCTTAATCGTTGCGGTGCGGCGGATATCGATACGAACGGATGAATAGAACTTGAGCGCCCGCCCACCGGGGGTGGTTTCCGGATTGCCGAACATGACACCAATTTTTTCACGGATCTGGTTGATAAAAACGACCGTACACTGGCTACGGCTAATCGCACCGGTCAGCTTGCGCATGGCCTGACTCATCAAACGCGCCTGAAGGCCCATTTGAGCATCACCCATTTCTCCCTCAATCTCAGCACGCGGGATCAATGCCGCCACAGAATCAATAACGATGATGGTGACCGAATTGGAACGTATCAGCATCTCGCAGATCTCAAGAGCCTGTTCGCCGTTATCTGGCTGACTAACCAGCAAATCCTCCAGGTTAACGCCCAGACGGCGAGCCCACGAAGGGTCCAAGGCATGCTCAGCGTCGATAAAGGCGGCGACCCCACCATCCTTCTGAGCATGGGCAATTGCATGTAATGTCAAGGTGGTCTTACCCGAAGATTCGGGACCAAACACCTCGACGATTCTGCCCGCCGGCAGACCACGGCCCCCTAATGCCAGATCAAGACTAATCGAACCCGTTGAGATCCCAGGTGGCACCTGGCTTGGATCATCAGCCAACCGCATGATAGCACCCTTGCCAAAAGCCCGTTCAATCTGGGTCACTGCCCGATTAAGTGCTTCAGTATCCCCGCCCGCCTTAACGGCCGCTTCGATTGTTGCTTTACCCATATTGGTTCCTCTAGCCTCTACAGCCCCCTTATGACCGGCAGATCGCCTAGACACCACTGATTTTGGACGTGACCTACCGTTTTTTGGCTCTCGAACAATGGTTTCTGATGCGGCTTGTACCATAACTCGGCTCCTTATTAACGTCAAAGTTTGGGTTTTGATAGGATATGGTTTGTTCGGTATCTGTCAATATATCTCTTTAAAAAAATTGGTTGGGCCTTTAATCCCTAAGCGAAAGACGAGGAACGCGACTTTCATACTAGGGGGCGGAGACGATGGCCCTACCATCGTCTGAGTGAGAATCACGGGTGTCTGGACGTGATATTTACTGCGAATGGCCTCCATGAAACCTGACCCTTGTGGATTTTTGGCCCTGCATACCAATAACCAATTGAGAAATCTTGCCATCCGTCCGAAGCCGCAAACGATTCGATCGCTGGCTTGTCTGGGAATGTGGCTCGCCTTTCTATGACAACCCCCAAAGGTACTCCACTTGAGCCTTAGTAACTGAAGATACGGCCTCTTACTTCATACATGAGGGTCAACTTGCCTACACCGGCATCCGATGATGGACATAACTCTTTAATTAGCCACGGTGATATCGACCATGCGGATAGCCCTTGACGCCCGAAGTATTTACGCGACACCGCTATACAGAAAAAGCAGGAACCTGATTAATCTTTATCGGACTTTGTCTGAACTGCGACCCCATTGGCATGTGCGTGCCTACCACCGTCAAGCCGAACCAGACAAAAATATATTGCCGCATGGTTTTGCCACACCAATCAGGGTCGGGTTGCCAAGCAGCCGATTTGAGACATGGACTAGGTGGCGACTACCAATGGTGGCTTGGCGGGACGAGGCGACTATTATCCATTGCTCAGCCAACCTCTGCCCCTTATGGAAAGCCCGTTCCACGGTGGTCACAATCCATGACCTGTTGCCATTTGATATACCCTTTGATCATTCCACCAAGGAGGTTGCCCGCTTCGAACATTCGATGCGTACTGCCTGCCACCGCGCAACACACATCGTCTGCCCCTCGCGTTACATTGCCAATCGCCTTGTCCATGACTTCGGTGCCAACCCTCAGCACATCACCGTTAATCACTGGGCACCCGATCCTTCTATCAGACAGATAGACGAAGCTGAATACCAACCGGTCCTAGATCGTTATGGTATTCACCAACCTTTTGTGTTGCACTTTGGTTCAACAAGCAAAAGAAAGAACACCCAAAAGGTCCTCAAAGCATGGGCCATGCTTGAGCCACGACTGCGACGTGAACGGTCCTTGCTGATCGTCGGCCTAGACCAACATGCCAAGGATGAAACGAAGCATCTGGCTAATACTCTTGGTATTGATATACATATTGGCGGTTTCACTGCAACAGATGATGTGCCATCGCTACTCAGTGCAGCCAATATACTTGCCTATCCAAGTCTTGCCGAAGGATTTGGAATTCCGATTCTTAATGCATGGGCCACTAGCACCGCTGTATTAACCAGTAATATCACCAGCCTACCTGAGATTGCGGGCGATGCAGCACTCACGGTGGATCCCACTGATGTATCCCAGATAGCCAGCGGTCTACACGAACTGCTGACAAATCGTTCATTATGCCACCGCCTTATAAATAGCGGGCGACACCGTGCCTCCATGTTCTCTTGGCGGGCAACGGCACAACGTTTCGCCAATGTCCTAGAAAACGTATCGGGGCTATTTCGCCCTCGATCACTGGCGGCATGATCTCCCTGGCCCTGCATACGCCACTTTGGACATTCAAAGAGCATGCTACCGAAAGGATATCATTCGTTTGCTGGTGGATTTCAGGTCCGTTCAAATCCTTAAAAGACAAATCCCCCCCCCTCATCACCACATGGTCCTATCCACCAACGAGCTTTTCCAGACCTGGAATATCCAACCCACCCGTTAGCTTTCCCATCTCCTGCTGTGCTAGTTCCCGAGCTTTACGCAGTGCCGCATTAATTGCTGCAGTGGTGAGATCTTCAACCATCTGCTGGTCCATATCGCTCCCTTCACCCGTAAGAGAAATCAACAACAATTGGTCGAACCGCACACTGATCACTTCAAGCTTTCCGTTCACGGTAACGCGAACCGCACCGGCACCGGCATCGGCTTCCACCGTCTGTCGTGCCAAGTCGTCTTGAAGCTGCCCCATCTTCTCCTTTAATTCCTTGGCTTGTCCCATCAAACCCGGTAGATTTTTCATATTATCCCACATGGTATTTATTCCATACTTAAACTACGGTTCTTGTCGGCGGGCATCAATCAGAGTTGCATCAAAGTGCTCGAACACTTGCTGAACCAGTGGAAGTGACATTGCACGTTGATGCTCAATACGGTCGCTTGACGCCGGTGGTGAACGGTGGTTGTCCACCATTTGTTTTGGCGGTGGAACCGATGACCGGGGCGACAATTTGTTCCGAATCACAGGCGGTCTAATCTTTTTTTTTAAGTCTATATTTCCAGTCAACAACGAGTTGATATCAGCCATTTTTTCCGCCAATGCCAAGCGTACCATCGCGGCGTCCAACAACGCTCTCGGACTCGAACTGAACTTGCTGTTACGTTGTAGATTCTCGCAGAGTGCAATCATGTAGACTAAACCGGCCGCGTCAAAATGAGCCGCCCGCTCAACTGCGGCACGTTTAGATTCCTCTGAAAGTTCAATCAAATCGCTATCTGCCCCGCAGGTGACAATCAGCATCATCTGTCGTAACCGTTCGACCAGCGATTCAATCAATTGGTCCTGCGCGATCCCACGATCCAGCAACGCCCCCGTCGACTCTAGGGCATGAGCTGGATCCCCGGCTGCGAGGGCATCAATAAGCTGATCGAGTAATTCTTGTGGCGCCAATCCCAGCATTTGCTCGATTATGGCCAAGCTGATAGGACCATCACCACCACCGGTCATCGCGATAACACGATCAAGTAGACTTAGTGCATCACGCATTGAGCCGTTACCAATCCGCGCCAACTGCCAAATAACCGCCTCTTCAGCTTCAATTGATTCTGATTGAACAACATGTTCTAGATGTTTGGCGATCTGAGCCGTGGCGATATTACGAAAATCAAATCGCTGGCAGCGTGATTGAATGGTTGGCGGGACCTTGTGTGATTCAGTCGTACAAAGAATGAACTTCACATGCCCCGGAGGTTCCTCCATGGTTTTCAAAAGGGCATTGAATGCTGCTGTAGACAACATGTGCACTTCATCAATGATATACACCTTGTAACGCGCCTGACCAGTTGGTGATAACGTCGCATTGGCAATCAGCTGACGTGCCTGATCAACACTGTTGTTTGAAGCGCCGTCGATTTCAATGACATTGAGATCATCACCCCGCATGACGGCTTGTGCCATGCGAGCTTGAACTTCCTCATCGGGATACGCATCTTGATCTTCTGGCTGCGGGCAATCGGCAACAGCCTGCGGCGCATTAAGTGCAGCAGAAAAAATGCGAGCCATTGAGGTCTTTCCCACACCACGGGTGCCGGTAAACAAATAGGCGTGCGCAACTCGATTTGTGGCGATTGCATTCTGCAACGTCTTGGCAATAGGCTCCTGGCCAATCACCTCTGCAAATGACCCAGAACGATAACGTCTAGCTAGAACGGTGTAGCTCATGCCAAATGAATCCACCCTTGTTTACCGACCACTGGCCGCGCCAACAGACGGCCAGGACACCGACACCACCGGGCAACCAAGTACTTAGGGCTGCTCCGATCAAGGCCTGACCCGGTTCATAGGGCTGCCCGTGCACCGGGCCCGGCCGTCTGTTCGTGCGGCTTGAATTCGTCGAGCCGCAGCAAGCAACGACTATAGCATTGGTCAGATATCTCGTCCAAATATCCACGTACCTTGCCCGACTGGTGTTCGCGGCTATCCTCATACAGGATTTTAGCATCTAGTGACTTATATGTTTCAAATTATTTCATCTTATTCATTTTCTAGATGTGGAGTGCACCATGGTCCTATACCTTCTCCGCGGCGCGTTTATCCTGCTGGCTGCATCAGTCACGATGCTCTACCTGCTGCCATTCCAGCAAGATCAAGAGCTCAATTTCGAACAGGTCGTGTTAATGCTTGGCATCACGCTGGGAATTACCATGGCTGTAATTGCCGCCGACTGGATGACTGGTCGAAGAAAACTCTCTGCCATGTCAGGCATCTTCCTGGGACTAATAGTCGGATTGGTCGTGGCGTATGCACTGGGATTCGTCGTCGATTTGATCGTCCGCATTGCAGCACCTGAACAACGAGAATTTGCCGACTTGATGCGCGGGGTAAAGGTCTTCATCGGTCTTGTCACCTGTTACCTTGGCATTTCATTGATAATTCAGACCAAAGATGACTTTAGATTTGTTATTCCATATGTTGAGTTTAATAAACAAATCCGAGGTAGCAGACCCATATTGCTCGACACCTCAGTAATCATAGATGGCCGCATACTTGACATTGTTGAAGCACGCTTTCTCCAAGAGCAGATTATTGTCCCCAAGTTTGTTCTCCATGAACTACAGACAATTGCGGATTCGGGTGACAAACTCAAGCGGGTGCGCGGTCGACGTGGCATGGATATTCTCCGTCAACTCCAGGAAAACCAACTCATTGACGTACTGATCGATGAAACTGACGCCGAGGGTAGTGGCGTGGACCAAAAACTGGTAACAAAGGCCCAAAACATTTCCGCTCGAATCATGACCAATGACTACAACCTTAACAAAATAGCAACGTTACGCGGCGTTGATGTGATGAATATCAACGATCTGGTCAAGGCTGTTCAACCAGTCGTGCTACCGGGCGAATCAATGACGGTCAAAGTCGCCAAAGCCGGTGAAGGCACTGGACAGGGTGTGGGCTATCTTGATGACGGGACAATGGTGGTTATTGAAAACGCCCGATCACAAATCGGCCAAGAGGTGCTGCTCATTGTCACCAGCACACTACAGACATCAGCTGGCCGAATGATATTTGGCCGCTTGTCAGACCCTGAATCTCATCACGCCACTGATTAAGTTCGAGACTTTTCCTTATCCTGCCCAGATGTAAACTGCGCAAATCCTATGCAACCACCTGATCCAACCAGGCGAGAACCCCTCGGGATCCATTTCAACTGGGACGCAAAATCCAACAGAGATCGATGGCCTGTTGGTTTGCCATGCACTCGGTCAGGACCTGGCTGTCATCAAATCGTTGCATCGGCAGGCGAACTGCACGTGTGGACAGTACCATTTGCTCCACATTGAGTGGCCATGGCGTTAAATAGATAATGTCCTGGCCCTCGGATGTACCATCACCTCGCGTTACCTCCACGGCACCCTGTTGGTTCCCAAAAAAAAGTTTTTTAGACTTCGCAAACCATGTTATGGCCCCAAGCAGGGTCAGTGACAGCGTGTCAAAGAATCCCAGCAAACGCGTTATCCCCGCCAGACTCCGTGGACTGATGGCCTTGCGGGGGATTGAATTGCCATGCGAAAGTACTTCAATCAAGCCGTCAATTTGACTGGTAACGCTGCCTACAAATGCTTGTGCAACCCGACGGTCCTCATCAGAATTCTGGCTCACATGGGTGTAAAGCCATCGCGCATGCAATGCGATTATCAAAGCAGCATACTTGTCATCCCCCAATGCCAATTCAATGCTTTGCTGCCATACCATCACGTGTTTGGTAGTTGCAATGGATTTAAATCCAACGGGCCGACCAGTATGATCGACTGCTGGCATCTGCTCGACATTACACCAACCATCATCGTGCCGCCCTACAGCAGCAATAAAACGCCCCCACATACCTGCATCACAGATGATTGGCTGGCGCCATTGATTTGCCAACTGCACACATGTTTTTGCGTGATCAGGCTGACGCACCAGCAGTAGAGATCCGGATGGCTCGTCGATGACGATCATGTTAGACCGAACCTAACTCGCCAGTTCATCCAGCAAGGCGGCAATCAGTGGCCGTAGTGTCTGTTCGGAGAAATCAAAATGGATACCGGCTGTTGAAAATAATTCGGGCAGTGGCCTTGTACCACCGAGGGTCAAACCTGCACGGTATTTTGCCAATGCACCCTCGCGGTCTTCCCGTGATTTAAGCCAGACTTGAAGAGCGCCAAGCTGAGCAATCCCATACTCCACATAGTAGAACGGAACGTGATACAGGTGCAGTTGACGCTGCCACATGGCATCAGCGAAGTGCTCGTATCCCGACCAATCTATGGCCGGATCAGAAAAACGATGACGTATCTGGCGCCACGCAGCAGTCCGCTGATCAACCGAATGACCGGCGTGCGTGTACAGCCAATGTTGAAACTGATCAATGGTCGCAATCCACGGGAAGAGACGGATGATCCCTTCCAAGTGTTTCTTAACCGCACGCTTCACCTCTGCCTCATCGTAGAACACATTGATGTGCTCATCAGCTAATAGCTCCATGGCCATGCTAGCCACTTCACAAAACTCCATCGGCGCGTGCTGTAAAAAGTAAATGGGCTCATGGCATGACCACATGTAATGAAACGCATGTCCAGCTTCGTGCAACATTGTTTCCACATCGCGATGCAGACCAGCAGCATTCATAAAGATGAATGCCTGCTTGGACTCAGGCAGGGATGCCTGGTAGCCACCGGGTCGTTTGCCTTTACGTGAATCGAGATCTAAGTTCTGCCCGAATTTCAGGCTGGAGAAATCCTCTGCCAAATCCGGTGACAGGCGATTGAAAATTTCCTGACATCCGCCTCTTAACTGTTCCACATCTTTGGGATCAAATGGTCGCAGTGGATCCGCTCCGTGGGAATCAACCGCTAAATCCCAAGGCCGAAGCCGATCAAGCTGAAGATCCTTTCGACGCTGCTCATTAAGTGCTTTGACGGCCGGCATGCAAACTGCCTCGATTGCTTCGGAAAAACGTGAACAATCATCCGGCATATAATCAAAACGCCCCAGAGACCGCCACATGTAATCAACGTAGCTGTCCATGCCTGCATTGGCAGCAATCTCAGCACGAAGCTCCAGCAGATGATCAAACAGGTCCTCCATTGGCTGGCGATCCTGCGCCCGCCGTGACTCAACTAACTCCCAGGACTTTTGGCGCACATCACGGTCAGATTCCTCTAGAAACTTAGCCATTTGCTGCATTGTGAACGTGTTGCCTTGAAATTCGACCAACATTTCGCCGCAACGTTTGTCATAATCCTTGATTAACTTTGCAGCCTCGGTCTGCAAAGGAACATTCTCGTCACGAAAAAGGGCTACTTCCTCACGCCATTCACGACTGAGAATATTGAACTTTGTTTCGCCTAACTGATCCGCCAGACCACAATCAAAATATTTCTTCTGCAATTGAAAACCCAGTGGCTTAATCTTGGGGGCAATGTTTTCGATGTAATGCAAGTATGTCTGTTCTTTGTCCTTGTCATCTGTATGGCAGCTGTAATCAATCTGAGATCGACTGGCATATTCACTGATGACAGATGCCAACTCACTGAAATCGACAAGCCACTGTTCTAAATCCTCTACTGAACTGATTGGCCGATCGTTCAGGGTCTGATATAGCGGTTCAAGCTCGGAAAAATCACTGACATCGAGTTGCAAAGGCACGAACCGACGTACCAAGGCATCAACAGGCATCCAAAAACTCCTTGCGTATCCGCGGCACCGTACCTACAGCTATCGCCCGGTGCGATTATGTTTCATGCCGTACACTTGTGACGGCAAACCAAACAGGTCGATAAATCCTCGCGCTGCGGTCACATCGTAATCGCTCATCGTGAAACTAGCCAAATTCGTGTCGTATAAACTGGTTGGCGATGTGGCACTGACCGCACTAGCTCGCCCTTTATACAGCTTTACTTTTACTGTACCGCTGACGACATCGTTGGCCTTATCCATAAAAGCCTGCATTGCATCACGCAATGGACTGAACCACTGGCCGTAATACACGAGTTCAGCGTAACGCAAAGCAACCTGTTGCTTGTAATGGTAAAGATCGCGTTCCAAGCACAATTGCTCCAGCGCTTTGTGCGCCTCATAAAGAATTGTTCCCCCCGGCGTTTCATAAACACCACGGCTTTTCATCCCCACAAGACGGTTTTCGACTAGGACAACCTGGCCAACCGCATGTTTGCCGCCAAGTCGATTCAATCTTGCAATCAGTTCATGTCCCTGCAATTTCTTGCCATTAATTGCAATGGGGTTGCCAGCTTTAAAAGTCACCTGGACATATTGTGGTTTGGCCGGGGCCTTGGTCGCCGGCACTGACATCATCAAGCACGAATCCTTGGGCTCATTGGCTGGATCCTCAATCTCACTGCCTTCATGCGAGATATGCCACAGATTTCGATCTCGGGAATATAACTTCTTCTTGGATACATCAACCGGAATCCCATGACGATGGGCATAGTCCAAAGCGGCTTCACGGCTAATCAGTTCGAATGTAGGATCCTTCCAGGGGCTGATGATCTTAAGTCGTGGATTGAGTGTCTTATAGGTCAATTCAAACCGTACCTGATCATTGCCTTTTCCAGTTGCACCATGTGACACCGCATCAGCATTGATCCGTTCGGCAGCAAGCACCTGATGCTTGGCGATCAGTGGGCGGGCCACGGATGTGCCCAAGAGGTAGTCACTTTCATAAGTCGCGTGAGCCCGCAACATCGCAAAACAGTATTGCTCGGCAAATTCTTTGCGAAGATCTTTTATAATAACCTGGTCTGCTCCGCTGGCCTTGGCCTTACGTTCAATACCACGCAATTCATCGCCCTGACCTAGATCTGCGGCAAACGCCACAACCTTTGCACCCGGATACCGCTCCTTTAACCATGGGAGAATCACTGACGTATCCAAGCCCCCCGAATAGGCAAGAACGATTTTCTTTGGGGATACCGATTTCTGTTTCGCTACCATGTGTCAGATTCCTTTTTAGGGCATCTGTGCGGCGTCAAAATACACATATGCCACGCTCTAGTCTCAATGCCACCTCTCGAACGACATTTCGTTCAATCAAGCCGGTGAACCGAGTCGGTAAGAAGATAAATATTTCGTCAGCCGATCGGCTGACGACGACGCACCCGACTGCGCGGCGCGAGTCTAACAGGTAGGACACCTAGGTCAAACAGTTGCATCAACCGGCTTAGAGAAACGGATTGATTGATCGCTCCACCCCAATTGTCGTCGGGGGCCCATGCCCTGGCAAGACCCGTGTCTGATCGGATAATCCGAGCAACTGTTCACGAATTGATGTGATCAACTGACCAGGATCGGACGTTGGAAAATCCGTCCGCCCAATCGACCCTGAAAACAGGGCATCGCCTACAAAGGCCACGTTCTTTTCGACACAAACCAAGCTGATACCGCCGGGACTGTGTCCTGGTGTGTGCCGTACCTGAAATTCGTTTTGGCCAAGACGGATGACCTGCCCCCCCACCAGCGTCCGTGTCGCCTCCGGTGCCACCACCAGACTCGACAGCGTAACCGACAGGTTAAGCAATGGATCGGTAAGAAAGTCAATCTCTGCAAGGTGAATCACAATGGGAATCTCACTCCAAACAGTCCTTAAATGATGAAGACCGGCAATATGATCAATATGTGCATGGGTGAGCACAATTTGTTCCGGTTGCAGGCGACAGTCCCTGATATAGTCGACCATTAATTGGGGTTCAAAGCCTGCGTCAATAATCCAGCATATGCAATTGTCGGATTCATGAATCACGTAACAATTGGTCATCCAATCACCAAGACAGAATGTTTTGATCGTTAGGTCAGACATTAGATTTACTGAACCGCACCACAACTATTCCGCAAGATCCTGCACATTTCCCCTAATACATGATGGTTAACAACTATAGATTGCTATTATAAGTTTTTAACGCCTAACATCCCACGCGAGATGACCATACCAAAGGATCGCATACATCATCTTTTACAATGGAAGAGATTAACCGACACTGTATCTGGGTGCCGTGCCGTAGGGGATATTCAATCATTATTACCCGTTCATCGTAATCCCATATACGAACATGGCTGGCGAACAGTTCGTGAACTGGACTTCACCAGGCCATCCCTGCGACCTTGACCCAACAGGCCTTTGAAACACTACAAGGGATCGGAACGCGGCACACCCGGCCGCCGTGGATAGGCTTGGGGTGTCTTAAACCGCTTTGTAATCATGATATTTACAGTATTGCGACCAAAGATCGATGGATAGGCATCGAAAACCTCCACCTCACATGAGCCAAGCAAATCGAGTGCATCACCCGCTGAATCCAGTTCTTCTTTCGCCTTAGGCCCCTTCATGGCGAAAATGTTCCCGCTGATACGGACCAGCGGCGCAGCGTATTCGAGTACCTGCGTGATCGGGCCGATTGCTCGACACACCGCAGCTGCATACTGCTCGCGATGAGACTGGCGATGCCCAATATTTTCAGCACGGTCGTTAACGACTTCAACATTTCCCAAACCCAAAGTCTGTGCTGTACGTCTGCAAAACTGAGCCTTTTTTCCTGTTGCTTCCAACAAGACAACGCGCAGATCATTACGCACAATGGCCAGAGGGATCCCCGGCAATCCGCCACCAGTTCCCACATCAACCACTGACTCACCGGACGTGATATGCCCAAGAAAAGGAATAAGCGTCAGACTGTCAATGATATGCCGTCTCCACGCTTCATCAGCATCTCGGATAGATGTCAAATTGAAATGCCGATTCGCTTCCAACAATAGGTCCAGGAATCGAGCTAATTGCGTCATCTGTAACCGTGAGATTTCGATAGACAGTGCCTGTAGATCACGCAGAACAAAATCAGGGATGTTAATATGGCTCATGCGCCTACAGTTGTGGGAGGATCGAACTCAAAACTCGGCCGTGACACAATAGGCGGTCGAAGTGACGCAAAGTTAATGGTTAATCCAATCATGGCAAACATAATCACAAGGCTCGAACCACCGTATGACACAAATGGCAATGTAATGCCGGTTACCGGAAGTAACCCAATGGCAACCGCAATATTGATTGACGCCTGACTAAATACAACACCTCCGAAACCAACAACGGCCAATCTCACAAACGGATCCTTACTACGCCCCGCCACAAAAGACATGGACACGATAATCAACAGATACAAAGTGAAGATAAGAAAGGCGCCGATCAAACCCCAACGGGCTACGATCACAGTGAAGATCATATCGTTCCGTGCCTCGGGCAGACCATGCCATCGAATCAACTTGGCCGTTTTCTCAGCACCCATGCCGAAAAACTGGCCTGCGCCAATGAGTTGCATAGACTTATTCTGTTGAAAAGAAATCGAACTGTCATAGCGACCATCACCTTGGATCTGACTGATCATGCCTCTAAAGCGGTCCTGCTGATGCGGCCGGAGGATCTGATCTGCAACATTGGGAGCAAAGTAAATCATCAAAACAATCACCACAGTTGCTATTGCACCGACACCAACAAGTACCCCAATGTGCCACAAACGTGCACCGGCAGCGATCAGCATCACAAGCAGTGTCGGGGCGAAAATCATCGCCGTACCCAAATCGGGCTGTCGCACAATCAGCCCCACCGGCAACAGCATCAACCCCAAAGGAATCAATAAACCGCGCCATTGACGATACGTACGACGAAAACGCAGATACCAAGCCATGGCCAGAATAAACGTGAGTTTCGCCAATTCCGACGGCTGAAAATGCATGATCTGAAGATCTAGCCATGCAGTGGTGCCTCGGCCACGTGGCACAACTGCTGAGGGCAGACCGGGAATAAGAAGAAAACCCAGAAGCAATAAGGTCACAACCAGCAACGCGTAAGCACCCAACCCAACGACGCGAGGACGGGGCAGCAAACACATTGCCATGACCACAAGCGATACGACAAACCAGACAATCTGCTTCGACGCGTGATCGGGAGCTACGGTCCGGATCGCCTCAATCCCAATCCAGGTCAGAGCAATTGCTCCACCCAAAGCATACCATGCACCACGCCCCTTCGTTGAACGGAGAATATCCATACATCGATTGGCTAAAGTGTTCATAGGTACTCACAAGACCGCATGGCATGAAGAATTTGGTTCACAATTGGTCCGCCCACTTGTCCACCGCTACCCCCGTATTCCACAATGACTGCAATCACAAAATTCGGCTGTATTGATTGTGGACGCTTCACGAGACATATCACCCAACCGTGATTCCCCTCTCTCACAATCCGTTTATCCTCAATGCCCTGTTGATCTTTAATATTGATCCACAGCGGTGGGGCCTGGGCCGTTCCTGACTTGGCATAGATATCCACATCGGGGATGTTGAAAATTGGTTCACGTAATTCTGGAAGCCGAAGCACGCTTGTTGTGCCGTTTCGATCGGTTGCTGAAAGCCTCATTCCCTCCAATGCCAAGTCAATCCCACGCGGATCAAGCTTTAGATACCCCGAGGACAATTCCGATCGACCTTGGGTCTTGATGAATGTGGGATGAACCACACCACCACGTGCTAATATTGCGTAAGCAGCAGCAGCTTGGACCAGCGTCCATTCAATCGGTCCTTGGCCAATCGCCATTTGTGGCGCCGTATCTGCCGATACACCCGATGCACCATGGGTTGCAATCTCTTCAGATAATCCACATCGGGTCAAATGACCGAGCCTGAACCGATCGTACCAATCTCCCAACGCACCGGTACCAAGCCGCTGCCCTAAACGATAGAAAAACATATTACAGCTACGCATCACTGCTTCAGGACCGGTTAAGTTCGGATGGGACTTGCCATTTGTGGCCACGTAGTACCAGCACCGCAAATGGTGTGGTTGGCTGGGGTCTAGATACCCCGGAACACAGGGTAACGCCTGGTTATATTCCAACTTACCATCGGTATAACCGGCAGCCAATACAAGTGGCTTCACCGTAGATCCCGGTGGATACGGCATCCCAACGACACGGTTACGCCACGGCGAATTGACCTGTTCCCAACGCGCAATCGCTTGACGGTCACCGCCGATACTTTCAGGCACCTGCCACGGACTGCTCACGGCCGCCAAAACCTCCCCGCTGGCTACATCCATCACAATCGCAGCACCACAAAGGGCCTCGCCATCCTTAGGGCTCTGTTTCCTGTGAATTGGCTTCTTGTGCCAACCCCGCGACCGCATGAGCCCCAGTGTTGCGTCTTCGGGGTCCATGATTGCTGCCACCAGTGCCTGCAACTGGATATCGATCGTTAACTTCACATCATCCCCGGCAACAGGTTCATGGATCACTGCCGTGTGTTCATCCCGGTAACTGCTGCGCCACCCGCGTCGACCACGCAAGTGACGTTCCATGGACCGCTCGATGCCCCATGCACCAATCGGATCCTCGAACAAGTACCCTTGCAGGTTGTACTGTGATTTCCCCCCGGTGGACCGGGAGTGATACGGATATGCCTGACGCTCTTGTTCCCAGACTCGGTGACGCATGCGGCCAACCACATGCCGTGCCACATGATTTACTGAATACACCACGGTGTCATGATGGGATAGCGGGCTTGGCAGCGTAGACCGGTCCACTGTGATCTGCATTTCCTGACAGGGATAGTCGCGCCTTGCGGATATGCCAATCTGTACACGCTTCCATACGTTTGGTTCAGACGAATCCATCGCGTTCGGATTGTGCGCGTTGCCAATCATCCGATCAAGACTAAACCGAATGTTCCTGTCTACATCCTCAATCACAACATGAAACTGGTTCTGCTCAGCGATTGATTCTCCTGCCACTTCAGCCAAGGGCACTTGTCCACCTGACTTCGCTTCAAGCTTCTTGATCTGCCGCCGCTGATATGAATCAGTGCCACGATGTACTGCCCGAATGATTTGGGCCTTTCGACTTTCCAACTCTACCGGATCAATCGCAGTTATCTCGATCAACATCTGCCAAAGGTCAGAAACCTGCTGACGGAAAGGCACCTGATGTTTCTCAAGTAACAGTAATCGCTGGCGGGCAGTAAACTGGCGCCATTGATCCTTGTTTTCCTTAATCGCCTGTCGGCGGGCGCACTGCTCAACCCAACGACCGCTTAACACGTCAAATCCTACGGATACGTTGTAACTTGATCGGTGCTTTGCAAGCAATCGATCGTTTCTGTCATAGATGGCGCCGCGAAGTGTCGGAATCAAATGATGACGTACGAGGATCTGCTCGATGCGATGGCGAAAAAGTCCGCCCTGGCTAATCGTCAGATGTGTGGTTTGTATCGCCAATGTGACCGTCATCCCACAGGCGATAACCATAAGAAACAATAGACGACGAGAAAACATCGAGGGGAACAGACGTCGCACAATCCGTTGCATCGTCTTAGGCAACCAGGTATCAACTTTTAATTCGAGCTAGACTACCGCGATAAGCACGGTCCATTGGAATACAAGGCTCAATCTAATCTCTTTGGCCGAGAAGTCATCTTACCAAACGTAACATAGCGCGAGCACGATTGATCTTTCGTTGCTTGGCATCCATCTCTTGCGTAGTTGCCGCAACGACTTCCAAAGCCTCTTGCAGCGATTTCTCTGCCTCCTGGCGATCAATCTGATCTACAGGTGTTGCCCGTTCTACAACGAGTGATAGAAGGTCGCCCTTTATCTGGGCGAAACCGCTACCCACAAAGTACGACTTAACCCCCTCCTCAACGCAATCCAACCGAAGCAGGCCATCAACAAGTTTAGCCACGAGCGGCGCATGCTTCGGTGCCACACCAAACAAACCATCCCACCCTGGAATCGAGGCATAGGTCACTGATGTGTCAACCACCTGTTCCTGTGGGGTCACAAGTGTGCATCGAAAAGAACTACCCATGAGCCCGCAACTCCATTGAATAACATCCATCCAACACGCTGATTGTACGAATAAAATAGAAATTTCTCCAGACCTGTCATCCCGCTTCAGCGCGTTCGAACAGTTGCTGCCTTAGATACTGTCCGGTATATGACTTACCATCCGTTGAAATCTGTTCCGGGGTTCCAGTAGCCACGATTTGGCCGCCCCGGTTGCCGCCATCCGGCCCAAGGTCAATAATCCAATCAGCAGTCTTGATCACATCCATGTTGTGTTCGATCACCAGAATCGTGTTGCCTTGATCTGCCAAACGACCCAAAACATTTAACAGCTTTTCAATATCGGCGAAGTGTAAACCTGTCGTTGGTTCATCCAGCACATAAAGGGCATGACCAGTCGACCTTTTGCCAAGTTCAGTTGCCAGTTTCACCCGCTGGGCCTCGCCCCCGGATAGGGTTGTTGACCTCTGGCCCAACTGTACATAACCCAAGCCAACTGCATCCAGTGCACCAACGAGTTGTTTAATTGCAGGAAAGTTCTCAAAGAAGAGCAAGGCTTCTTCAACCGTCATCGCCAACACATCGGCAATTGATTTACCACGGAAATGAACCTCAAGTGTTTCACGGTTATAACGCTTTGCTTTACATGTGTCGCAGACCACATATACATCAGGCAAAAAGTGCATCTCGATCCGCTTGACGCCCTGACCCTGGCAATTTTCACATCGACCGCCCTTGACGTTAAAACTGAACCGTCCGGGCTTGTAACCCCGAATGCTCGCCTCCTTGGTCTGGCTAAACAGTGACCGGATCAGGTCAAACACGCCAGTATAGGTTGCCGGATTAGATCGAGGTGTGCGGCCAATCGGCGACTGATCAACCTCAATCACACGATCAATTCCACCGAGCCCGGATAGCCGTGTGTGCTTGCCTGGCTTTTGGCGTGAACCGTAGAGCCGCCGACGTACGGCACGTAACAAAACCTGATTGACCAAAGTACTCTTGCCCGATCCGGATACACCTGTCACGCAGATAATCCCCCCGAGTGGAAATGAGGCGTCGATGCCCTTGAGATTATTTTCCGAAGCACCTTTGACCACAAGGGGACGCTTATGATCAAGGGCGCGACGCCTTGGTGGTGTAACAATGGCCCGTTCACCGGTTAAATACTTAGCGGTCACTGAATGGCGATCAGCCATGATTTTGGCCAAGGAACCTTGAGCCACCACACGCCCGCCGTGACAACCAGGACCTGGGCCAATATCGATGATCTGATCCGCTGCCCGAATCATCCCCTCGTCGTGCTCAACGACGATCACCGTGTTACCAATATCGGCTAGGTGCCGGAGGGTGGAAATCAAGCGGTCATTATCACGCTGGTGCAATCCGATGGTTGGTTCATCCAACACATAACAACAACCCACCAAGCCAGATCCAACCTGTGTAGCCAACCGAATGCGCTGACCCTCACCCCCTGATAAAGTTCCAGTTGTACGATCCAATGTCAGATATCCAAGGCCTACACTCATCATGAAATCCAGGCGGGATCGAACTTCTTTGAGGATCGGCTCTGCAATTTGGCGTTTCTCTGCATTGAGCTTTAGTGTGGCGAAAAATTCCGTTGCCTGTTCAACTGTCATCCCAGTCACATCTGCAATTGTGTGCCTACCCGCCTTTGAGCAAAGCACGACATGCAACGCCTCAGTCCGCAACCGTGTGCCTTGACATGCCTCACAAGCCGCCTCGGACATGAACGTATGCAGCCGCGCTTTCACATACTCACTGGCGGTCTTGCGCCAGCGTCGCTGAAGATTCGGGATAACGCCTTCAAAACGTACGCCATACTTTGACTCATCCCGGCTGGTCGTACCATCCATCAGGATTCGTCGAATCGGCCGACCTAGGGATTTGTAGGACTGATGTGGATCAACACCGAAAGATTTACAGAAACTCCGATTTAAGCGTGCGTAATAGATATTCATCCGTTTGCCGCTGTGGCGCCAGGCGTCGATAGCACCCTCTGACAATCCCAACGTGTTGTCAGAAATGACTAGATCAGGGTCAAACTCCATGATCGTACCCAGACCATCGCACTTGGGGCAGGCGCCGTAGGGGCTGTTAAAACTAAACAAGCGAGGCTCAAGCGCTTCGAGGCTGAATTCCGGGTGCTCAGCGCAGGCGTAGTGTTCACTATAGACCTGGTCGGACCACTCATCTTTCTCACGGTTGATTAACTCACTGAAAACAACCAGTCCGTCCGCCAACTTCAAGCTTAGTTCAACCGAATCAGCCAACCGCTGGCGAACTTGGTCTTCCTGATCCTTGTGAATCACCACCCGGTCAACGACCGCTTCAATCGTATGAGCCTGATAGCGCTCAGTCTTTGTTTTAAATGGTGTTTCGCCTTCTAGATCACGTAAATCCAAAATCTTGCCGTCAACCCGCGCACGAATAAAACCCTGTCGCACCATGCCGGCAAAAACTTCTTTGTGATGCCCTTTCTTTCCACGAATCAAGGGGGCAATGATCATTAATCGCGTGGAATCAGGCCATTGCGAAATTGCGTCCACAATCTGTGTGGCGGATTGGCTGGTAATCGGCAAATTACATACTTTGCCTTGTGGACTTGTATGCCAACAGCATGCCTGCCCAGCACGCGCAAACAGGAGCCGTAAGAAATCATAAATTTCAGTTGTGGTGGCCACGGTTGACCGGGGATTATGACTGGCCGAACGTTGTTCAATTGCAATGGTTGGCGGCAACCCTTCAATTGATTCGACATCCGGTTTCTGGAGTTGTTCGAGGAATTGCCTCGCGTAGGCTGAAAGGCTTTCTATATATTTCCGTTGACCCTCGGCAAAAATGGTGTCGAAAGCCAGCGAACTCTTTCCACTGCCTGATAGACCGGTCACAACGACTAGTTGATCTCGGGGGATATCGACATTGACCTCCTGCAAGTTGTGCTCACGAGCACCGCGAATACTGATCTGGGGAATCACCATGGCCCCCTCATTGTAGCGATACGCACTGTACGCTCGTCGTGCTTGATCTGACCGGTAACTCCTCCCTTAAAAAGGGGAAAACGAGAATGCACGGGAAGCTATGTTTCGCAGCGATCAGTGGTCCAATCCACACAAAACCACGCAATAATTCTGGGGCTGAATCAACAGGATTACAGGGTTGCAGATGTGTACGGCAGTAATGCCATATGGCGGGCACGCTTGATAGCACGGGAGGCAAGACGTTGGTCATGAGCATTTAGACCTGACCGCTTTCGGGTCTGGATCTTCCCGTTGGGCGTGAGCAATCGGCGAAGTTGGTCCGCATCTTTATAATCGATAATGGTCTTGCCGGTCGATGTCTTCTTGGTAATCTTGGCCGTAGGGCCAGGTGTAAAACGGGTAAATTGGGACATCAAAACACTCCGGATAGACCTAACTAGAACCTTTGCGATACTGTTGGGAAACTCGCTGAAGACGGGGATTGTAGAAAAGACACCCGCGTTCGGCAACTTTAGACTATCCGCGATGGGCCACAGTCCGCCTTACTGACTGACCAGGAAACTGCCTTGCCACACCTGCTGGCAAGGCGGCCACAAAGCACCGGGAGGTAGGGTCGTTCCGTCTGGACATGGCCTGCGAGTATCACCGCCATGCCCCGCGCAGTTGCCGCCAATACATCATGGTGGCGCATTTCTCCGCTGAAAAAAAGGTCGATATCATTGCACTCGTCTATCAACGCCCCACCAGCACCGGCACACAATCCAATCCGCCTTACTTGTTTGACAGAGTCCGGTAACGCCACCTCAAGGTGACGTAATCCCAGTCGCTTCTTGATACGCCCACAAAGGGTACGCACTGACACGGCACGAACCAGTTCCACGATCCTGCCCTGCCCGCCTTTTCCGATAGCTGGCGGCAACTCAAGTCGATACAGGTCAACCACGGGTTCTTCGTAAGGGTGATTTGATCTGAGCGCGCCAATGACCGCCTCGATCTTCGCCAACCCGCAGACCATCTCGATCCGCAGTTCCTCAACTGACTCTAACCTGTCTCGCTTTCCAACCTTTGGACTGCTTGATGGCTCGCCGTAAAAGGTGCCATGACCATCTACATTAAACGAACATTGGGAATAGCTGCCTATCTGCCCGGCACCTGCAACCGCCATGCTCCGACGCAACTCCACCGCCGCATCACGTGGGACAAAAGTGACAACCTTGTATTGCGGATTCGCGTCCTGGGCTTGTGGCCGGATTGGCAAGATCTCCCCAGACCCTATCCCCTCAGCAAGCCAATCGTTAAGCCCTCCAGAGGCGGCATCAAGTGCCGTATGTGGACTATATACCGCTATTTTTCTTTGGATCGCCCCAAGAATGATCCGCTGTTTCCAATCTGCAGTGGTGATGGCCTTCACCGGGTCGAAAATCAGCGGATGATAGGCAACAACCAGGTTAACCTTTTCATGTATCGCTTCAGCAAGCACGGGTTCGGTCAGATCAACCGATAGCAATGCACGCCGAACCTGCCATGATGGGTCCCCGATCTGCAAGCCAACAGGGTCCCATGGTTCAGCCGCACATAGTGGCGCCAATTGCCCCAACACATCCATCACTCGATCGACTCGCATGCGGCCAGCATAACCTGATACCGCTGATTTTTCAGCGTAATGCCAGTGACCAGCCGATATCTACAACAATTACCGCCCGAGAAGCATCATGAGCCAAATCAAGAGACAGCCAACGGTTAATCTGAAGCAACCCACCAAGGTAAATATTGGAGATGGCGAATCATTAGGATCCGGTGCCTTGCGGAAACCACGGGGGCCATTAACAACCAAACTGCAGTTGCTAGCACTGCAGCGCATTCAAGAAAAGGCTGCAAAGCGTGTCAAACTTGGCATGCAACTCTATCGCGCCGCAGAACTGCACACTGTGAATCATCAGTCGCTCTTGGATTCTTTCAAAACGGAACAACAACAACTCAAGGAAGAATTGCAACAAGATGTCGCACGAAGTCTGCAGACGTACGACCAATGGGTTGGAAAAATCGACGAGAATCTCACAACAGCGATCAGGAATCTTGAAGGTCGTATCAACCAGTTGCAGAAGCAATGGAACGATTCAAAAGAACGAATTGACACCATGATACATCGCTCCGAGTCACTCATGGATCAAAGCAGAGTGATGGCAAACTCTGTGAACAAAGTATTGGAAAATAAAACCGGCGTGCCACAGCAAGTATCATCTACACCCCAGCAGATGGATCAAGAAAACACAGATCAGGTGGCAAAAGACCCGGACACCATATAAGAGGTTTCTTCGCAAACCTCTACGCAGAATTTCGAGTTGATCATCCCAGTCATACCAATGACGAACCGCCTCATACCGATAGCACCGGTCGCACGGAGTTCACCGGAATAAACTTTTCCAAGTCCTTGACCTATTTGTTTGTTGGCCGCGAGCATATTTACTAAAAGCGAACTTGGTATCCCTCGCTACTCTTTTCGCCTCTAGGGGAATGGTTAATGGTTGGAAATAGCTGGAGAAAATTTTTAATTCCAAGAATAACTGATCACGCCAAACTGCAACTGCAATCCAATACTTGACTAAGATGACGCGGCAGGTGCGGGATTATTTAATACCCTGGAAAGCTGCCGGAGGGCTTGGCGAATTCGCTGCTCATTTTCGACCAGAGCCATCCGTACATAACCTTCGCCAAGATCACCAAAGGCCGCACCAGGAGTCATTGCAACTTCCGCCTGATCGACCATCGCAAGACAAAATTCATTGGTCGATCCATTAAAAGGAGCTAAATGCTCCGGTTTCACCTTTACCCATGCAAACATGGATCCCTTGGGGGACTCGACTTCCCAATCCATACGCTCCAGCCCACGAACCAATGCATCACGTCGAGATTGATAAATCTGGACCTGATCGTTGATATGCTGATCACAGTGCCGCATCGCGATAATGGCGGCAATCTGGACCGCCTGGAACATGCCGTAGTGGTAATAGCTGTTGATTTGTTTCAATGCAGCAACCATCTGGGGATGACCACAACAAAATCCGACACGCCAGCCAGCCATACTGTATGGCTTGCTCATTGTCGTAAACTCGACCCCAAAGTCCTTGGCACCATCAGCCTGCAAGAAACTAGGCGCTTTATAACCGTCATAACATGTTTCTCCGTAAGCCAGATCGTGGATAACCATGACACGATGCTTATCAGCCATGCGAACCACCTTATCGAAGAAATCCAAATCAACTGTCATGGTCGTGGGGTTATTGGGGTAGTTGAGGATGATGAGTTTGGGCCGCGGTGTCAGGTGCTCTAACTTGTCCTCAATCCGATCCAGAAAGGCGTCGTTATTGCCCAAGGGCACGGAACTTGTACTGGCCCCGGCCAGAACAACGGCATATTGATGAATCTGGAACGCGGGGTTGGTCACCACCGCAATATCACCCGGGCCCAACAGCGCCAGACACAGATGGCTAAACCCCTCTTTGGAACCGATGGTTGCCACAACCTCGTCATCGGGGTTGAGATCCACACCCCACCGACGTTTATACTTAAATGCCACTTCACGACGTAAGTTGATCACGCCTGGCGTATCACGCGCATAGCGGCTATTGCGAGGATCAAGAACCGCTTCACGAATTTTTTCAACCACTATCGCCGGGGGCGGATCTGACGGGTTGCCCATATTTAAATCAATCACATCAGCACCCTGTTTGCGCCGCTCATAGATCAATTGATAAAGACGACCCAGAATATAGGGGGGTAAACGCTCAATCCGGTTTGCTGTTTGAATTTCCATGATCATCTTTTTTCTACTGTCCCCGAAGGCTCACGTAGTCAGGAATTCCTGGCGTTTATTGACTCTGCAGGATCAAGTTCTCACTGACATATTGGCGCCACATTCGATGTAGCGTTCGGTCAAAAATGACCACATCGGCCTCAGCCAGCATCTGCTTGGCGAGCTTGGCCATCCCAATCTTTTCACCCCGATGAAGCAGCCACTGTTGTAACTCATTCTTCACATCGTCAAAAGTTTCGGCTCCACCTTCGATTTTTCGCTCCAACCTAAGGATGGCAAAACCCTGGGCCAAGAGAATCGGTCGGCTGATCTGACCTGGTTCAAGTTCAGCCAACACATCGCGTACCGCTTTAGGGAAGCTGGCATCTAGAAGATTGATTGGCGGCAACAGGCCACCAACAACCCGGCTTGAATCGGTACTGTGATTGATCGCCAGATTGATAAATGACTCACCACTTAAAACTTGATCGACAATGGATGCTGCTTTTCTGGCTGTGGCAACGACAATGAGCCGCGCCTCAAATGTCGGCCCATAAACACGATCAAATGCTAAACGTATCTCCGCATCTGTAACGGAAACCTCATCACGGACAAACTGGCGTAATACGGCATTCACTTTCAGTAAAGTGGAAAACCTTTGCGGGCCCAAGTGCCGTTCCCGCCGGAGTCGATCCAGAAGTTTTTCCGCTTCATCCGGATTGCGGCTAAGGCTTTGGAGAATAATCTTACGCTCAGTCTCTATCTGTTCCTGATTGATCTTATCTCCCCCTTGGCCAAGCCTATCATTGACCGCACGCAATAAAATCGCTTCTGCAAGCACATCAGAACCACCTGCCTCAATGAGCGCCGGGGCGAAATCCTCCAACTCAAGTTGATGGCCATCGATTACCACAAGAGGTGAAATGGCGGTTATTCTCTTCTGTAGGTGCGATGTTCTGGCCTCAACTGCCATTGATGCACAGCCAAGCGACACCAAGATCAAACATGATATTCCACTGATTAAAGTGCGCCGCATTAGGTCAGATTACTCCGAAAATTCACCAAGCTTACGCAGTTTGTCCGCTCGCCTCTGCACCAGATTCTGAATTTTGAATCGTTTAAGCTCTCGTAAAGTCTGTGCAATCCATTTGCCAACATTTTCCGCGGCCACATCAGGGTTGCGGTGTGCGGCACCCATGGGCTCCTCGATTACCGCATCGATCACTCCTAACCGTAGATTCTCCTGTGCAGTCAACCTTAGAGCTTCAGCCGCCCGTTCAGCCTGATCACTGCTCTTCCACAGAATAGATGAGCAACCTTCGGGACTGATGACGCTGTACCATGCATACTGCAACATCGCCACGCGATCCGCAATACCGATCCCAAGTGCGCCACCGGAAGCCCCTTCGCCAATAACAACTGATACCAATGGCACACGCAGGCGACTCAGTTCACGAAGATTGACCGCAATGGCCTCTGCTTGGCCTCGCTCTTCAGCACCAATCCCAGGATATGCACCGGGCGTGTCAATAAGCATCACACCCGGCAGGTTATACTTTTCGGCCAATTTCAGCTTAGCCAATGCTTTGCGGTACCCCTCTGGATGTGCCATACCAAAATTCGTTAAAATCCGCTGGTGTGTATCCTTCCCTTTGTTATGAGCAATGATCATGCACTTGTGAGACCCGATGCGTCCAAAACCCGTCAGGATTGCCGGGTCATCACCGTAATTTCGGTCGCCGTGCAACTCGCAAAAATCTTTTACACATGCTCGAATATAGTCCACGCTCTGTGGTCGGCCTGGATGGCGAGCAACACGGACGGTGTTCCATGCACTCAGATTCGCATAGGCTTTCTTGAGCATATCCGTGTGCTTGCGACGCAAAGTACGGATTTCTGTCGTGATATCGGCACCCGCTTCGCCCGCATGAGCTTCCAGTTCAGCAATCTTCTTTTCAAGATTCACGAGTGGACGCTCGAAATCAAGTTCGTAAGTTCCTGTATATTGGCTTTGCGTGGCTGTCATTGGTGCTGCCCCTGATCTGGACCCATATTAGTGCCTTCCATGACGAAACATGATATTTTAAGCCCTGTGGCCGCCAGCGATAGTCTCAATCAGCAAGTCAGTCAAATCGCAATCCTGGGAACGGGACTGCTGGGGGCAAGCCTCGGACTGGGCCTGCGTGCCGCGAGATTTCGCGGCAGCATCATTGGCTATGGTAGACGGATGGCCACCGTCGAACGCGCCAAGGCATTGGGCTGTATTGACCAAGCCACCACCAATCTGGCCGAGGCGGTGGACGGCTGTGAATTAGTGGTAATGGCCACCCCCGTAGGTGTTTTTACCTCACTACTGGAAAGATTAGCGGACTGCGGCCATCCAAGCCTTGTGATCACCGACGTAGGTTCGACCAAACAGCAAGTCTGCAGTGACGCCGATAGGCTCTTGCCGAACCCTACTTACTTCATCGGTTCTCATCCCATGGCTGGCAGTGAGCGGCAAGGTCCCGATGCCGCCATCAAAGATCTTTTTGACGATAAGTCGTGCATCATGACGCCCAGCAAGCATACCAGCCCGGCAGCAACCAGCCTCGTCCAACAGCTCTGGGGCAGTCTTGGCATGAATGTGATTCAGATGTCTTCTGCCGAGCATGACCAAAAGGTCGCATGCGTCAGCCATCTGCCACACGCGATCGCAGCAATGCTAATGCGTCTAGCGGACCAGTGGGACGCGACACAGATTGCATCCAGTGGGTTTCGTGATACAACCCGACTAGCCAGCGGCGACCCGACTGTCTGGACGGATATCTTCAAAACAAACCGTAAGCAAGTCATAAAAGCAGTCGATGCACTGGCGCTGGAACTACAGCAGTTTCGCAAACTGCTGGTAGATCATGCAGACGATAATCTTGAGCTTCAATTGCAACAATGCAAAAAGATGCGCGACAAATGGGCACTCGAGCCTGAAGGTGATGAATGATGAAGTATGAACTGGGCTTTATTGGTGCAGGGAATATGGCTGAGGCAATTGTACGTGCCGCAATTGATAAGGACATCATCAGGGCCTCGAAGATCATAGCGAGTGATCCATCTGATGAACGCCGAACTGCTTTTGAAGGCTTGGGTACGGACGTCACAACCGATGGCAAACAGGTGATTGGCAAGTCCCAGCAGGTCCTGCTGGCGATCAAACCGCAAACACTTGAAAAAATTGCCCCTGAACTAGCCGCAGTAAATCCAACGACACAGGTGATCATCTCAATCATGGCCGGTGTGTCGACCGTAAAAATCGCATCCGTCATTGGGAAATCTGCAAAGCTTATTCGCGTAATGCCCAACACACCTTTGCAGGTGGCCTGCGGGATGGCAGCCATTGCCCTCGGCGGCAGTGCCAAACCGGATGACGCGGCTCTCACTCAGAAATTATTTGGTGCGGCCGGGGAAACGATCCTGGTTGACGAATGCGAAATTGACGCCATCACCGCTGTTTCCGGATCCGGCCCAGCGTACCTGTTCTATCTAGCTGAAGCCATGCAAGCGGCCGCTGAGAGTCTGGGACTGGGCCAACATGCCAATCAGTTGGTGTGCCAAACACTGATTGGTTCGGCAACCCTCTTATCAAAACAACGCCTCTCTGCCAATGAATTGCGTCAACAGGTGACCAGCCCTGGCGGCACAACTGAAGCAGCCATAAAACATCTAGATGCTAACAAGACCAAAGAGGTTTTCATTAATGCCATTAAAGCTGCTGAACAACGCTCCAAGGAACTTGGTGCCTGACCCATGTACCATACTTCACATAACCTTTTTACTTATCTTGAGCTTTAAGCCATGAAAACGACCTCCCTGGATTCATTGATATTAACCCTCGTTCTAGCACTTAACCGAATCAGCTTCGGCTTGTTTCTCCTTGGTGCCGGCCTCATGAAATGGCAAACTGGTATCACTCATTTCTACCGCAAGGATTTCCTCGGATTAAAACCTGATTGGTTGCCAGAAGCATTGGCTAAGCCATATGGGTATGCTCTGCCAAGCTTGGAGATTATTGTTGGTGGGTTAATAACGCTGGGACTTTTCACTCGAACCGCTACGACTCTGGCAAGCCTACTGGTGGCCAGTTTTACAATCGCCTGTATATCTAAAGAAGGTACCCTCAGAGCTACATTCGTTGAACCTTTTCACCACAACTACATACTCCTCGCCCTGGCCTTGCTTCTGATCGTCATCGGACCGGGGCGATTGAGTGTTGACGGCATCCGGTGTACAAAACGCCGAATAAAGAAAGTTTAAAATGTACGGATCTCTTACCGACTTCATCAATGCACTTGATCAGGCTGGTGAACTACAGCGCATCTCCGCCAAGGTTTCGCCCTTCTTGGAGATCACACAGATCACGGACCGTGTCAGCAAATCACCGGCGCCCCGCACCAGCAAATCGGCCATGCAGTTTGACCCCCGCCATGGGCATCTAGGTGGCAAAGCCCTGCTATTTGAGAATGTGGAAGGATCGTCCATTCCACTTCTGATTAATGCATTTGGCAGCTATCACCGCATGGAAATGGCGCTGGATTGTACATCAGGTGGTTTCGAGGCTTTGGCCGAAAAAGTGGGAAAACTCGTCAAGCCAGAACCACCAACTGGACTGATAAGCAAGCTCAAAAAGATCCCGGAGCTAGCTAAGGTGGCCTCCTATCCTCCAAAAGTTGTTCCAACGGGAATCTGTCAACAAGTGGTGAAGACGGGCGACAATGTTGATTTATTTGAGTTGCCAACCATCAAGTGCTGGCCGCTAGATGGTGACCCGTCGGCATTCGGTGCTGAAGAATCTCTGCAA
>Ga0310125_10000152_pt1 | contig 29222 bp, 23 predicted proteins | sample CB11b_Tmax_Bot8__FD_203508 | JGI IMG/M metagenome (GOLD analysis project Ga0310125, IMG submission 203508) | Marine microbial communities from Western Arctic Ocean, Canada - CB11b_Tmax_Bot8 | ecosystem: Environmental > Aquatic > Marine > Oceanic | place: Canada: Western Arctic Ocean | collected... | reverse complement strand
CACAAAAACAAAACACAGAAGGCGAATCGGCATCAACGTCCTGTGGTGCCCAGCGCGTCCAGTCAGCCTCGTGAATTGTTTCGAGTTATCGCGATTTACTCTTGCGCGGTTTCGACTTTCTCTTTGAGCGGGTTTTACCCGTCTTCTCAGCACTCGTTGGGTTGGCACCGGTGGTTCTTTGGTCCGGGCCTTGGGCCCACTGGGGCAGATTGTCAGTCTTTTTTGGTGTTGGCATGGTTTAATCTGTCGCCTTGGTTCTCAAATCCATATCCCCTGTCCAGCAGACAGAGGAGGAATATTAAAATCGTCACATCATTTTTAGAATCTACAATAGTCTAGCTATTCCTTGCCCGCCATGGCACTGATCTCAATTGCCAATCTGATTTTTTCTTACGACGAGCGTCAGGTTCTCGATGGGGTGAATCTGACGTTATCCCAAGGTGAACATGTGGGTTTGGTCGGACGAAATGGTTGTGGCAAGTCGACCTTGCTGCGAATCATTTCGGGTACCGATTCACTAAAGCCTGATTCAGGCCAAGTCCAACTTGCTCGTGGTACCACAGTGGGATATCTGACGCAGGATTTTGATCTTGACCCGGATTTGTCACTTCGGGACGAGGCCAGCCGCGCATTTTATAAACTGGATCAATTGCACCAGAAAATGCAACAGGTAAGTCACGAGATGGCTGACGCTGAAGGTGGTCAACTGGATCGATTACTTAAGCGTTATGAGAAGCTTGAGCAGAAAATGCAGGCAGCTGGCGGTTATGCAGTTGATCATCAGATCGACGCAACCCTCCATGGCTTAGGGCTGACTGATGAAGTATTCGACGTCCAGGTAAAGGATCTATCGGGCGGTCAAAAGGGTCGTTTGGCACTGGCCAAGTTGCTGCTGTCAAAGACCGATGTGCTGTTGCTCGATGAACCGACAAACCATCTTGATATTGCCGGCCGTCAATGGCTTGAGCAGTATTTGATTGGCTACCGTGGTGCCGTAATTATTATCACACATGATCGATGGATGTTGAGTCGGACGGTGAGCAAGATTTACGAACTTGAATTGGGTCAACTCGTTGAGTATCCCGGAAACTATCAGCAATATCGGGAACTGCGTGATGAGCGGCACCTTGCACAACAGCGCGCTTATGAGAAGCAGCAGACCAAAGTTCGCCAAGAACAAGCATTTATCGATCGCTATCGTGCAGGCCAACGCGCCCGGCAGGCCCAGGGCCGCGAGAAACGGCTAGAACGTTTCAAGCAGAATGAGTTGATCGGGCGTCCGGTTGAATTAGGCACAATGAACATCAACTTCACCGTGGCTAATCGTGCCGGTGATTTGGTCATTGATGCAGATAACATCAAGAAGGGCTACGAGGGAAAACCACTGTTTAGACCACTGTCGATCACCATTAAACGTGGTGCTCGCGTTGGCGTGATCGGGCCAAACGGTGCCGGCAAGTCAACACTTGCCCGGTGCATGCTTGGTGACTGTACATGTGACCAGGGCATTGCTCGGTTAGGTGCACAGGTAAGTGTTGGCTATTACAAGCAAACACAGGACGATCTTGATTTGTCTCAGACTGTCCTTGAATATTTACAGCGTCAGTTGCCAGATGGCCTAGAACAATCAGTCCATGATCTTGCTGGCGCCTTTCTATTCAGTGGTTTGGATCAGGAAAAGTCATTGGGTGTTCTTTCAGGCGGAGAGCGTAGTCGTGCTGTTCTCGCCGGTTTGGTGTCCGGTGGACACAACCTGTTGGTGCTGGATGAGCCGACTAACCATTTGGATATTCCCAGTAGCGAAAGGTTGGAAGCCGCCTTGTTGCGTTATGTGGAGTCACCAAGCGGGTGGGGTCGCAACACCCGTGGAGGTGGTACGCTAATTGTTATTACGCACGACCGGATGCTGCTGGATAACCTCGTCGACCAGCTGCTAATCTTTGATGGCCATGGTCAGGTTCGGCATTTCCAAGGTTCTTATAGCGAGTTCGTGTCTATTGAACAGGACATTCAACCCGTACCGGAAGATACCAAACCCCTGAATACAAAGAAAACAGATCGCAAATCTATACGCAGTGGCCGTGGTGCCACGCAGCCGCATAAGAGCCGCAGTGGTCAAATTAAGCCCGAACAGCTTGAAGCCAAGATCATCAAATTGGAACAAAAGCTTGCAGAAATCGATGTCAAATTGGCTGAACCCGATATTTATCGGGACGTGGCGAAAATGCGTAAACTTCTACATCAGCGCGAAACAGTAGTCCGTCAATTGGATCCATTGGAGGCCGAATGGTTTCAGCGGGGTATTGAGTCGCAGTAGCATCGATCGAGATATCCATAGAGAACATAGATAGGCCGTTATCGGAAGTGGGCACGTAAGCCCCGCCAGTTTCAAAACTATGCATTGCGATCTTGCGTATGACTCAAGAGAGCCGGGTGTCAAGACGACGATCACAATGGATCAGTGCCTGTGCGATTGGTCCACTGATGGTTGGACTGTTCTTGTCCTTTAGCCTTGGACTCAACTGGATTGCAATTTCCTTGGTACACATGGTGTAGTAGGGGCAAACTGGTGCAGACTTCCGTTCAATGGTTCATTTTCCAAATAGTCGTATCAGCGGCTGCATTTGGCTTGGGTCTGCACGTTGGCCGGACCACCGTACTGCGTAAATCACTGTGGCTTGGTTTTGGTCTGGGTATCCTGGTTTATTAGACTTGGCTGCAAAAGAATCCTTCGGTTGCTGTGCAGATGGTCCCGTTATGGGTTTTGCCGTACATCGAGGGGACCGCCGGTGTCCCCGGATTTATGCTGGTGATTGGTGTCTTTTACGCCCACAGCAAACTGCCACAACAACGTCGTCTGGCTGCATTGGCAGCTCTGCTGGGCGTTATTTACTTCTTCCAGGGTGGGCTCTGGATGCTTCAGGTGACGCCGACCAAGACGTTTGCTCATAATGCCGATGGCGAACTGGTTCGCCAGAGTTGGGATTATTCCTGTGTTGCCGCTTCGTGCGCAACGGCTCTGCGACAACTGGGGGTTGACACGAGTGAATCAGAGATGGCAATGCTCACCCAGACCCGACCCGGTACAGGATCAACCATCGTGCGTGCCCTGCATGGGTTACAGATTAGGCTGTCGGGTATAGATGTTACACCCAGCATGCTTGAGCCGAGTTATGAGCAGGTCATAAGACTCGAGACGCCGGTTTTGATATTGCTGCAACTTGAACTAGGCAAGCAGCATATGGTTACCCTTTTGCGTATCGATGATATGGGTGTCCAAGTTGCTGACCCGCAACGTGGCATGCTCTACCTTTCACATGACGAACTTCGCGCATCATATGTCGGACAAGTCATCACCTTTGAACGATAATGTGAATAATTGACCAAGTGCGTCGAGGCACTAGAATCGGCTCACCATCGCCTAACCTCTATTGTGACAGAGAGTGCGATTGGTATCGTCAGCGATTGGGGTTCGTTTGGTATAAATCACGATAGACGGTTGCCGATTCATTCAACTCTTACCGCTAAATGTTTCATAAACAACCAATTACCGCGGACTTGCCGCGACAGGAAATATGGATCTATGGGTAGATCAGAGAAAAAACGAAGCGCCCCGCAGCCACGACAAAAAATGACCTATTACTTCGGTAAGACCCGCACTGAAGGCAATAGTAAACAAAAGGAATTACTTGGTGGCAAGGGCGCCAACCTCGCTGAAATGACGGGGATTGGTCTGCCGGTACCACCAGGTTTTACTATTAGTACCGAGGTATGTGAACTTTTTTACAAGTCTCGGCGCAAACTTCCAAAAAGTCTGATGCAGCAAGTTCGCAAGCAGATCGCCACGCTGGAAAAAGAAACAGGTAAGAACTTTGGTGATGCCAATAACCCATTGCTCGTATCGGTGCGCAGTGGGGCGGCAGTGTCCATGCCAGGCATGATGAACACGATTTTAAATCTTGGTCTTAATGGCACCTCGGTGATTGGACTTGCAAAAGCTACTGACAATACCCGGTTTGCTTACGATGCTTATCGCCGTCTGATCAATATGTATGGTGACGTGGTTATGGATATTGGCCATGAGCACTTCGAGGATGCTTTTGACAAAATCAAGGCAAGTTATGATGCAGACAGTGATACCGATGTTCCTGCGGCGGGGATGGAAGAATTGTGCAAGGCTTACAAGGGTGTCTATCGAAACCACGTTGGCCATGAATTTCCACAGGATCCCTATTTGCAACTCGAGTATGCCATCGAGGCGGTCTTTAAGAGTTGGATGCAGGCTCGTGCGGTGCGGTATCGGCAGGTTGAGAACATCATCGGTCTACGTGGTACCGCAGTTAACGTTCAATACATGGTATACGGGAATATGGGAGACGACAGCGGGACGGGTGTTGCCTTTACACGTGATCCATCCACAGGACAAAACAAGTTTTACGGTGAATTTCTCATCAATGCTCAAGGTGAAGATGTTGTGGCGGGGATACGCACACCTCAGCCTGTGGACCAGATGCCCAAATGGAACAAGCGTGTACATCAGCAGTTGTTGGGTATTAAAAAGAAGCTTGAACGCCACTATCGCGACGTGCAGGACATTGAGTTCACAATTGAGCGTGGCAAGCTATACATGTTGCAGACCCGCAGTGGCAAACGGACAGGAGCCGCCGCAGTCAAGATTGCCTGCGATATGGTTAAAGAAAAGCTCATCAATGAGAAAACCGCACTTGGCCGTATACCCGCCAATGATCTAACACAACTGTTGTTGCCCAGCTTTGACCCAGCGGCAAAGAAGGCCGCCCAGGTGCTTACCGTGGGTCTGCCTGCATCGCCAGGTGCTGCGGTGGGCAAACTGGCATTTACCGCGGAGGATGCCGCTGGTCGTGCTGCCAAGGGTGAGGATGTACTGCTGGTACGCAAAGAGACAAGCCCAGAAGATATCGATGGTATGCATGCGGCACGGGGGATTCTGACCAGCACGGGTGGGATGACCAGCCATGCAGCGGTGGTTGCTCGTGGTTGGGGTCGATGCTGTGTGGCGGGTGCCGGGGAAATTCAGATTGACGAGAAACGTAAGAAACTGCATGTGAAAGGTAGAACCTTTGGGGCCAATGATACGATATCGATTGACGGGTCAACTGGACAGGTTATGACCGGTCAGGTGGCTACCAAAGTCCCCAAACTCTCGAGCGATTTCTCCCGCGTTATGGGCTGGAGCTCCAAGTATAGCCGGTTAAGTATCAGGACCAATGCTGACACGCCAGCAGATGCTAAGCGGGCTCGAGGCTTCGGGGCGCACGGGATTGGCTTGTGCCGCACGGAACACATGTTTTTTGAAGGCGAACGAATCGTTGCGATGCGTGAAATGATCCTGGCTGAATCGGTGGAGGCCCGTCAAGCGGCGCTTCGTCGCCTGCTTCCATATCAGCGCAAAGATTTCGTGGGCATCTTGACCACAATGAAAGGGTTTCCGGTCACCATTCGTTTACTCGATCCACCACTGCATGAGTTTGTACCGCATGATTCCAAGAGCCAAACAGTAGTTGCCAAACGGTTGGGAATTCCGTTATCGAAGGTCAAAGCGCGGGTCACCCAACTCCATGAGGCGAACCCCATGCTTGGGCATCGTGGTTGCCGATTGAGCATCACGTATCCTGAGATCCTGCAGATGCAGGTCAGCGCAATTGTGGAAGCGACCATTTTGTGTCGTAAAAAAAGAGTGCGGGCCATGCCCGAGATCATGATTCCGCTGATCGGGACTGCACGTGAAATTCAGTTGCTGCGTGATCTTGCAGAGCAGACGATCCAGCAGGTGCAGCATAAAAAGAGATTTTCCGGTTCACTCGGTATTCCCATCGGGACGATGATTGAAATTCCCCGTGCGGCATTGACCGCAGATCAAATAGCGGAACACGCTGATTTCTTTAGCTTTGGGACCAATGATCTAACACAGATGACATTTGGTTACAGCCGTGATGACGTAAACACGTTCTTGCCGGACTATCTAAGCAAAGAGATCCTTGATCGCGATCCATTTGAATCACTGGATACAACCGGCGTTGGGCAACTCGTTGAGATAGGCACTGCCAAAGGCCGGAATGTCAAGAAAAACCTCAAGGTTGGTATCTGTGGTGAGCACGGTGGAGATCCCGATTCGATCCGATTTTTCCATGAGGCGGGTTTGGATTACGTGAGCTGCTCACCTTTCCGTGTGCCGATTGCGCGGTTGGCAGCTGCACAGGCAGCGCTTGGATGACCGGCAGGAAAGCAAGGCGATTCCATCCGGATGCTATTCAAGTGGTATTATCAATGGAGACCCTTTGGGGGGTCTATCCCACATTGGAGTTACATCTGTCCAGCTACAAGCAAAGTATATTTTGTTGCAAGTAAATCTAACCTCTCAAACAGGATGCGGCTGACCATGAACACGCCGATAAACCCGAAAAACCATATGGACTGTTTGCTGGGATCGTCAATTAATCGCGCGTAGCCACGGTGGAAATTTGACAGGATATGAGAGCCATCCAGCGGTGGTACGGGCATCAGGTTAAACACGCACAACATCAAGTTCCATGAACCAAATACCATTAAGAAGCCCCCAAGATTTTGATGGATTTCGGTGTTTTCAAGCATGCCTGCACGCAGCAGTAACCCGAGCGTCGTAAGGGTAGCGGCAGACAGCAGCAGGTTGGTGGCAGGTCCGGCACCAGCAACAATTGCTTGAGCGTACTTGCCGCGCAGGCGAGTTGAATCGATGGGTATTTGGCCCCAGGCAATTCCAAAAAGACACATCGCGAAGAGTGAAAACGGACCCATGTGAACCAATGGATTGCCCGTCATGTGTCCGGCATGAATGGGGGTGTTGTCACCGTGCTTGATCGCAGCCCAACCATGGGCCAACTCGTGTAGTACAATGCTGATTGCAATGGTTACAATGACAAACAGGTATGTTTGTGTATCACCGTGGATAAGCATGTCAATTAGCATTGGGTCGGATCTGAATCAGGGCGAATTCGCAAGTATTTTTTCTTGGTTGTCCGATTGGTAGTATAACGTGTTTCGCATATTTATCATTCATGTATGCCTTGTGCTCTTTGTGGTCGGGTGCTATCGACCAGTGCAAGATTCAGAGTATGCCCGCCCTCTGGCAACTGGGGCATCAGCACTTCGGAAGCTGACTTTACACCAATGGCCCGTATTCCCACTTCAGGTTGACAGCCGCTTCTACCAAGCGTGTCAGCGTAGTATCGACTGGTTTGGAAAGCCCTCTTCTAGGCAATTTTTCCCTATGGCCGGGATCACGCACGAGCAGGCGCAAGCAAGCGTCTTCGCGTTGAGCCGAGAGTTGTACACTGCCAATGGTCATGTTCCCAGTGTTGAATCAGTGTTAAAAGCCGAGTTTGATGTTTACGAAAGCGTCGGATGGGATGGGGAGGGAACGGTATTGTTTACCGGTTATTATGCCCCGATTATCCAGGCTTCGCGTGTTCAGACGTCAAAATTTCGTTACCCGTTATACAAGCGGCCATTAGATCTTGTGTCGGATCGGTCGACAGGAAAAGTATTTGGCCAGCGTGTTGGTGATCAGATTACGCCATACCCCACACGGCGTGTCATAGAGACTACAGGCATGCTGAACGGGCATGAATTGGTTTGGCTGAGCGGGAAGTTTGAAGCCTACATCGTTCAACTTCAGGGGTCGGCGCGAATTAGGTTGACAGATGGTACGGAGATGGTTGTGGGATATGCTGCGAGCAATGGCCGTGACTATACGAGTGTGGCGATGCAACTGGTCGCCGATGGAAAGCTTGATAAGAACCACCTGACCCAGTCATCGGTTCGCGACTATTTCATTCAGTATCCAGATCAGGTCGATCGTTACCTTCACCGTAATGATCGATACGTATTCTTTACCCAATACGATTCAAGCAACTGGCCGGCGGGATCACTGGGTTTCGCGGTGACGCCTATGCGGTCACTTGCCACAGATAAAAGTGTTTTTCCGCGTGCGTGCGTGACCTTGGTTGCCACGCAAATGCCTGATAAAGGTGGAGCAATCCGGCCATTTCGTCATTTTATGCTGGATCAGGACACAGGTGGCGCCATCCGTGCAGCCGGTCGGGCAGATTTATACATGGGAGTCGGTCCACTTGCCAAACGTTATGCAGGTCGTCAATACGCGGAAGGTCGACTGTATTACTTGATACTCAAGCCACAAGCGGTTAACCGTTGGTTGCAGAAGATGAAGGTATGGCCATCCAATACGGTGGCAAGTGGGAGCCGGTGAGTGTGGCCCCATTGATCAACCGACTGAAAAACACCTTTTACCAATCAGCATATCCATAATTTGACCCAAAGAGGATTTGATCGTGAACAAGGAGGAACTGCCCCTGCCAGCCCTGTTTGTTGCTTTGGATGTGGGGAGACTGCTGTCGTAGATTGATATTTGCGACGGGAACCTTACGGTTTCTGATTTGTCTGTTAAAATTCACAGTCATGCAGCCATTGGTGATTACGGTCGACGGCCCTGCCGGGGTTGGCAAATCGACGGTGGCGCATCTGGTCGCCAAGCGACTCAATATCGCATTTTTGGATACCGGTGCGATGTACCGAGGTATTGCTGTACTGTGTTTGGAAGCTGGTGTTGATCCCAAGCGTGATCCTCATGAGGTTGCCCGTCTTGCAGAACAAGCCCACATACGGTTTGACTGGCAGGCTGATCCACCGGGGTTGATTGTGGCCGACGGTGAATCCCAACGCGATCTAACCGATTGCCTTCGTGATGACAACGTGACACAAACGGTGAGCCAGATTGCTGCCATCGCCATGGTCCGCAAGGTTCTCGTGGAAGCCCAGCGTCAGATTGCAACGGACCGTTTACACCTTGTGACGGAGGGCCGTGATCAGGGATCTGTTGTGTTTCCTGATGCACCGCTCAAGTTTTTTTTGGATGCTGATCCTGCCAAGCGTTCCCAGCGTCGTGCCAAGCAACTCCGCGGCGCAGGGGCGTATGTCGATGAAAGCGAAATTCTCGACAGTATCAGGAGCAGGGACTACCGAGATTCACATCGAACGGATGGTCCGCTCATGTGCGCTCCAGATGCGATACGTATTGATACCTCTACAATCAAGCAGGAAATCGTGGTCGATTTAATCGTAAAACAAGTCCAACAATACATAGATAGCCAATATGGCGATCATGGCGTTTGGAAGGGTGCGGACTAATGCTCTCTGCGCTTCGCGCTCGTCAGCCCGGCCAGCCTTTGCTGCGTGTACTATGGTGGTATTTCCTTCACCTTTTATGTGTGTTTACAGTTGGTCTTCGTTATCAATATCGTGCAACTGGAGCACACCATATTCCTCCGACTGGCGCGGTGCTTTTTGTGTGTAATCATCAATCCTTTCTGGATCCAATTCTAGTGGGCTTAAGCGGACACCGCCGTCAGTTTTATGCGATGGCTCGTGCGACATTGTTTCGCAATCCGTTTTTCGCTTTTCTGATCCGATCACTTAACGCGATTCCTGTGAAGCAGGGTGTCGGAGATACGTCGGCGATGCGTATGTGTATTGAGGTGCTCAAGGGGGGACATGCCTTGCTGGTCTTTCCGGAAGGTGAGCGGACCACTGACGGATGTACCCATGCTTTTTCTCCAGGCACGATGTTATTAATCAAGCGTACACGCCCACAGATTGTGCCGGTTGCGATCGAAGGCGCTTACAACGCATGGCCGCGTTTTCAACGCCGACCTCGGCTAAGAGGCCGTATTCATGTGCGATTTGGCAAGGCACTGGACGCCAGCCTACTGGTCAATATGGGGCCTGCGGCAGCCCTCAAGCACTTGGAGAATGACATTGAGACCATGAGGCGGCAAATGGCAGCTGATCTTAAGTAAGTGAAACCAAGGGTTTGGTTTGTATAATTTGGGCGTATATCGCCGGTGTTGGCTTAACTGCATTTATCCCCCTCGGTGAGGCATTCGGCAGCAGGAACATCCGGAGTCAAAACATGCAGACACTTTTGATTGCCGCAGGAGCAGGGATCGCATTCATTATCGCATATTGCACCTACGGTCGATGGCTGGGGAACAAGGTATTCAACCTGGCTGCGGATGTCGTGTGTCCTTCCGAGCGTCTTCGGGATGACAAGGACTACATTCCAACATCCAAGCCCATTGTTTTCGGTCATCATTTTACGAGCATTGCCGGGACAGGACCGATTGTGGGGCCAGCAATTGCGGTAATGTGGGGTTGGTTGCCTGCCCTGCTTTGGGTTGTATTCGGTTCAATTTTCATCGGTGCGGTTCACGACTTCGGTGCCCTGGTGGTTTCGCTTCGCAATAATGGCCAGACGGTAGGTGATGTGGCAGGTCGTGTTTTGAACAAACGGGTGCGGCTGCTCTTTTTGTTCGTTCTCCTCATGGCATTGACAATTGTATTGGCCATATTTGGCTTGGTGATTGCGGCTGTTTTCAAGAAATATCCTGCTGCGATCTTCCCCTGTCTTATTCAGATACCAATCGCGGTCACGATAGGTATGTATCTGTACCGCAAAGGTGTCAAGCTGTTTTTCCCATCTATTGCTGCTCTGATGGCGATGTACGTGGCAGTGATCTACGGTGACCAAGGATTGCTCGGAGACCTCAATGGGTGGATGAAATCCTGGTCTATCATGACATGGGTCATTGTGTTGTTGGTTTATTCTTATGTTGCATCAGTGCTACCTGTTTGGACACTGCTTCAGCCGCGTGATTACATTAATAGCCTGCAGTTATTAACGGCATTGGCCTTGATCGTGGTCGGCATGGCCTGGGCAGCGGTTGCAGGCGGTGTCCCGCCAGTTGAGGGCGCGGCCGCCCCAAAGCTTGAGATTGTGGCGCCGATGTGGAATTTCACGCCCGAAGCGGCGCCGATGATCTTTCCTTTTCTGTTTATTACGATCGCCTGTGGTGCGATCAGTGGGTTTCATTGTCTTGTGAGTAGTGGAACAAGCAGTAAGCAGCTCACAAAGGAACCTGATGCCAGGTTTGTCGGTTTCGGAGGAATGTTGACAGAAGGATTTCTCGCCACGTTGGTTATTCTTGCGTGTGTTGCCGGCTTGGGGCTGGGGATTTCCGGAACGGAAGGAGAGGTGCTCTTAGGCGAGGACGCTTGGGCATCTCGCTATAGCTCATGGACAGCGGCCAGTGGTTTGGCGGCGAAGGTTGGAGCTTTCGTCGATGGCGCAGCGAATTTCCTCAAGGCAATTGGATTACCGGCGGAAGTCGCCATTGCATTAATGGGGGTGTTGGTTGCTTCATTTGCGGGGACAACACTCGATACGGCTTGTCGATTACAGCGTTATGTCGTGCAGGAATTGGCGGCAACCTTCCTGGGAGGACCTGATGCGGTGGACGGTTCGGGGCGTGCCAGCCGGAAGTTATTTACAACTCAAAAAGGCCAGATCACAGGCAATCCCCTGACATGGTTGCGCAATAAGCACGGAGCGACAATTTTCGCAATTGTTATTGCAGGCCTTATGGCGGCAACACCGGCTGCGCCGGGGAAGCCGGCAGGTACCGGAGGGCTCATCTTGTGGCCCATGTTCGGTGCAACGAACCAGTTGCTAGGCGGCCTTTCATTTCTTGTGATTTCATTCTATTTATGGCGTCGCCAGAAGCCCGTATTTTTTGTTGTTCCGCCGCTTATATTTATGCTCATCATGCCGGCTTGGGCGATGTATTGGCAGTTGTTTGAGCAGGGTGTTGGGATGGAAACGAGTTGGTTGGCAGCATCAAGTCCCAATTGGGTTTTGATCATCATTGCAATTGCAACTTTGGCGTTTGAACTGTGGATTATTATCGAAGCCCTGTTGCTCATACCAAAAGTACGGGGTGTATTAGAGCCAGAGGTCACTTCGGTGGTTGCAGAATCATCACAGTAGGGAATGATCATGAAGCGAATGTTTTTTGTATTAGGGCTACTCGTTCTACCGCAATTGGGTGGCTGTGCGTTAGTTCGTTTTCCAAAACGGGTCGAGCCACCGGTGGTTGACGTGATGCGGGTGGTCCTGGCTGAACAAAGCGAGGAAGGCGTGGTTGTCCATGCAATGATCCGGGTACAGAACCCTAATGATGTGCCCTTGCCGTTGGTCGCCAGTGAGTATACGGTGTTATTAGACCCCAACTACAGTTTTACTTTTGACGACAAGCCACAACAGATGCTGCCAGCAAAGGGAATTCAGGAACTTCGATTGTCGGCTGCATTTGCCACCAAGGGGCAGGCGGTGGCTGGGGCCACCTATCATATTCGAGGCTTGGTGCGCTATGAACTACCGGGACAAATACGCCGGATCCTCACTGATTCAGGAATTTCATTGCCAGCAGTAGTATATTCATCAACAGGGCAGTTGGCGCCGTAGTGCATCTACTGTAGCACCGGACCAGCTGCGTCAGAATTTTATAACATTCCACAACGCATCCTCGACACTGCCATGCATCACGTATTCGACGAGCGCCGATATTTAATCCCCTTCCGTGCCGCCTTATTGCCGCAGATTTTCACGGAAGTGTTGGTGATCGGCCAGGGGGTCGCCGGCCAGTGTGCAGCTTTAGCCGCGGCTGCAAATAGCGAGGTCATTGTCGCGGCCAAGGGAAAACTGCGCGGGTCAAATACTTACTGGGCGCAAGGTGGAATTTCTGCAGTGCTGGATCCTGAAGATTCATTTGAATCTCATATTCAGGACACATTGGATGCGGGTGCAGATTTGTGTGATCCACAGGCTGTTAAGACGGTTGTGGAAGCAGCACCATCCTGCATTCAAGAATTGGTTGACCGGGGCATGCAGTTCGACCTTGCGACTGCAGACGGTGGATCAACGTTGGCTTTGGGCCGTGAAGGGGCGCATACCAACTCGCGTATTGTCCACGCCGATGGCGATGCCACGGGTCGGGTACTGGCCACCACTCTTCGCCGTCTAGTTGAGGCAAATGAAAGGATTCGTCTATTTGAAAATTGCTTCGTGTTGGATCTTATTACGGTCGATGGTCAGCCACCTCGTTGTGTCGGCGCTATTACCCATCACCCTATATATGGCCTGCAGGTTATTTGGGCATCGGCCACGATCTTAGCCAGTGGTGGGTTGGGTCAGGTATATCGAGAATCAACGAATGCTGCGGATGCAACGGGCGATGGCTTTGCGGTGGCTTACCGGGCGGGGGCGAAATTGGCAGACATGGCATTCATTCAGTTTCATCCAACGACACTCTATATAGCTGGTGCATCGCGGTCATTGATAACCGAGGCAGTCCGTGGTGAAGGGGGACTTCTGGTGGATCGTAATGGCTACCGGTTTATGCCTGATTACCATGATCAGGCTGAATTGGCTCCACGTGATGTGGTTTCCCGTGCAATTTTGACGCAGCTTCGCAAGACGGGTCATACACAGGTCTATCTTGACTGCAGTCCAATTACAGCACCAAAATTCAAAGAGCGATTTCCGGGTATTTCAGCGGTTCTAAAAGACTTTGATATTGAGCCGGGGGTTGACCCGATTCCCATCCAACCTGCGGCTCATTATATGATTGGTGGCGTGTTAACAGATCAATTTGGTCGAACCAATGTGGAAGGGCTATATGCATGCGGGGAGGTTGCATGTACCCGGTTACACGGTGCAAATCGACTGGCAAGCAATAGTTTGCTTGAAGGTCTGGTGTTTGGTCAGATTTGTGGTCACTGCAGCTTGGAGATGCTCGAATCATCCGAGAGTCGTGTGCCGATCAAAATTGTCTCAGACATTCCATCATCAGATCGCTCTGAATTGGATATTTCAGATGTGCGATCCAGTTTGAGGTCGGTGATGTGGCGGCATGTTGGCATCGAGCGTGACGGTGACCGGCTTGTTGAGGTCGAGGAGATGTTTGATTTTTGGGCACGGTACACACTAGACAAGATCTTTGACGATCATGATGGTTGGCAGGTGCAGAACATGCTGCTCGTCGGTGCTATGGTCACACGTGCCGCCCAGTGGAGATGCGAGAGTCGTGGTACGCATTACCGCCTGGACCATCCGGCACCTACTGATGAGTACCGGGTACACGATGTGTGGCAGTTTGGTGAGGTTGAGCCATCAACCATGACAGTGGACCAACCTGTTGAAGTTGATATTTGAAATGTCCATACCCGCATTCCAATTAATTCAAGGCGCTTACATTGCTGATACTGCAAGGGTTTTCGGTGATGTGACGTTGGCGGATGATGTGAACATCTGGTTTGGCGTGTCAATTCGCGGCGATGTTGCTGCGATCAGTATTGGTACGGGTACCAACGTTCAGGATAATGCTGTTATCCATTGTGACTATGATGTAGACAATGTAATCGGCAGCCATGTGATCATCGGCCATAGCGCACTACTGCACGGTAGAGGGGTTGGTGGTGGTACATTGGTCGGAATGCAGGCTACTTTGTTATCTGGAACCCGTGTTGGAAAAGGTTGTTTAATTGCGGCTGGGGCACTTTTACCGCCGGGTATGCAGGTGCCTGACCACTCGGTGGTCATGGGTATGCCAGGTAAAATCGTGCGCCAAACCACTGAACAAGAGAAGGAATCAATGGCTTACGGTAGTGGCCGTTACTTAGAACTGGCGAAACTGTACTGCGAGCAGCCCGCAGATCCTCGTGTACATCGTTGGGGTGTTTAGGTCGAGCAAGTTGGATCTATTGGTTCAACCTGTTCATTACCATTTGAAAATCAATGTACTTATTCCCTGCGATAGATTTGCGAAATGGCCAGGTGGTTCGTCTCCAACAAGGAGACTTCGACCGTCAGACGACCTACGATCGTGATCCTGTTGAGCAGGCTGAAGTGTTCGCCCAAGCAGGCGTCACTTGGCTGCATCTTGTCGATCTTGATGGCGCCAAGTCAGGCCAAATGAATCATGTTCCCATTATCGAGAAAATCTGTGCATTAGGTCAGTTGAAGGTTGAAGTTGGGGGCGGTGTACGAAATGAGGCGGTCATTGACCGCCTCATTTCTGCAGGTGTTGATCGTGTGATCTTAGGAACGGCAGCTTTGACCCAATGGGACTGGTTTGAGTCATTAATGGACCATGATAAATACCGGGATCACCTTGTGTTGGGGCTTGATGCCCGAAACCAGCAAGTAGCCATTGGTGGTTGGCAGAACGAATTGGATGTTTCTACCGTTCAGATTGCCCAACGTGTCAGTGATTGGCCCTTGGCCGCAATTGAATACACGGATATTACCGCTGACGGCATGTTGCGGGGGCCAAATTTAGAGGCGACACGGCAACTTGCTGAATCAACCAACGTTCCAGTGATCGCATCAGGCGGTGTGGGGAGTTTGGACGATCTGCGGGCGTTACGTGAATTACCGATTGCGGGCGCGATCATCGGGCGAGCAATTTACGATGGCACGTTCACAATTAGTGAAGCGATTGCCGCCTTCGAGTAGTTTCAGGGGGGATCCAGGTGGAGTCTGGGGAGCTGAGACCCAGTCAATCACTTGATTGCCATGACGGAGAATTTACACTTGAATAGGCGACACGGTTTAACTGATTGATGTGATGATTCTAATGATGAACGATGATTTACCGCGGTCTTCTGGCCCTGTTGATCCAAATAGGACTGATCAGCAGGCGGCAGATGTTGGTTTGGCATCGGACGATGGGACGGTGACTACCAAACCATCACGAGCCCGAGAGGTCGCCCAGTTGGTGATTATCCCAGCAGTGATTGTAGTGATTGCTATTGGACTTGGTTCCCTATTTGCGAAGGTGGTGAGTGGACGCCAGACAATTGCAAGTCAACTGGCAATCCTCGAACGCAGTGGCGGGGTGTCGAAAGATCGTTGGTGGGCTGCGTACACCTTGGCGACGATGATCCCATCGGTTGATGATTTGAAGATGCGGGCTGATATTAGCAAAGATCTAGTCCGGGTTCTTAATCAGGTTGATCCGGGTGAAGGTGGCAAGGTTCATCAGTTTCTGATTCTGGCACTAGGGCAACTCGGTCAGCGACCACATCTTGATGCCATATTGAGCCATGCTGGATCTTCCTATGTTCGAGTACGTCTCGGGGTGGCACAAGCTTTGCGCCACTGGCCCGATCATGACCGTAAATTCTTACGACGGGGGCTTGGCGCACTGACTAACCTTTTGATCGACGAGAATCCACAGATTAGTGGAGTGGCGGCTTTGACCCTTGGACTCGTTGCCAGACCAGAGGATACAGATGTGGTGAAAGCTCTTCAGCAAGCGATGGATAATACGAATGCGGCATACCGCGAGGCAGTCTGGAACTCTGCGGTTGCACTTGCCAAATTTGGCGATCAGCGGGGTAGCCAGTTGGTCAGTGAACTGCTTTTAAGTCGAAAATCTCTTGTTGAACTCCCATCAGACTATCAATCTCCAGGCAGGTTCATGTCGACGGCAGAGCAAGATCGGGTGATCTTGTCCACGCTCGCCCACGCCAGGGACATGTCCGATGAGTTGGTCTGGGCGAGGATCCGGCAGATTGCCGATAGTGAACCAAATAAACTTTTACGGGCAACGGCACGGAATCTCCTTTTGGAACGTGAGGATTCTGACGCCGATGCTAAAGGTACGGTATCCGGGGAGGGCGACAATGGGGCAGGTAGTCAGTGAACACATCTGATCTATTATTAACTAGAATATAAGACTCTCCTGCATAATCAGGGGACTCGTATCGTAAAGTACACAGGGACTTCATTGACCATGGCAGAAACTCACGAAGAAGTCGTGAAAGTCTGGATTGCACCGGGTTGCATCGTATGTGATTCGTGCGAAACGGACTGTCCTGACGTTTTTGAGGTGCAAGAAGAGACCTGTATTATCCGTCCCGATGCGCAGAGTGAGAATTTCACGAAGCCACTGACACCGTCGATCAAGGTGGCGGCCGAAGGTTGTCCTGTCGACGTCATTAAGTTTGAAACAGTTCAAGTTGACGGCCCAGAACCATGGGTGGGTCAAGAGGAAGAGGCGGCGGCTGCAACTGTAGGCGCCGCTTTGGATGCAGGTCCAGCGGTTGCGATTTCTCAGGGGCCACCTGATCCGAAGTGGGCCAGCTTGCTGACTGCAGCCCAGATCAGCCATCGTGGCAGAAGCGATCTTCCGGCTGAACGAACGGCAGCCGTTCCAGTTGAAGCGATTGCCGAAGCATTGCCGCGCAATGCGCCACCGGATGCTGCAGCTGCGGCCATGGTGGGTAGCGGTTATGTACGCCCTGGAATAAGTGTGGCTGAACGCATTCGGGTGCAGGGTGAGGGTGTAACGCGTCGTGAAGTTAGTGTCCTCGGAGGTGTGAGTGTAGTGGTGCTGGCTGCATGGGGAGCATTGGGTGGTGTATTTGCAACATGCCTGGGAGCTCTCCAGTCATTTATGGTTCCCAAGGTCACCAAGGAACCGCCAAGCATTTTTCGCGCTGGCCGGGTCACCGATTATCCGGAAGTTGGAGTCTATATGCAGTACAAGGGAAGTCAGGGTGTGTGGCTGGCCCGGTTGGCCGAAGGAAAACTGGTCGCAATAAGCACGACCTGTACCCATCTTGGCTGTATTCCCAATTGGCTACCAGGCGATCAAAAGTTCAAATGCCCCTGCCATGGCTCAGGTTTTGACGCCAAGGGGATGAACTTTGAGGGTCCGGCGCCCAGGCCGCTTGAACGGCACAAGATCTACTTTAGCGGCCAGTTTGTAGTGGTAGATAAGTCCAAAAAGTACCGTCAAGAGCTCGGCCAGTGGTCTTCGCCTGAATCTTTCATCGAGGTCTGATCCACCATCGCTTGCTAGCCGGTTAAAAAAGCGAACAATGCAGGCCCACGAAATGGCTAAGTAAGCCCCCGGACAGGGACACTGGCGAAACCAGTTAAAACGGATTGGCATCGCATGCTGACCACAGCATTAAATTACATCCGCTCCACGCAGGTCTGGAGTTCTATTTTCCGTCACGGCATTCCACGTGATCGACGCACACGCGTCATGGCGGTCATGTCGAACGTCTTTCTGCATTTACATCCAGTGGCGGTGCGCAAAAGTGGTATTCGGCTTTCATTCACCTGGTGTATGGGTGGCCTAACATTCTTTCTGTTTCTTGCTGAAACGATCAGCGGTATTCTATTGATGTTCTATTACAGACCGGTTATTGAATACGCCTATGCTGATATACAGGGTTTGCGGGCTCATGTGACACTTGGTGTATTGCGCGAGATTCATCGTTGGGGTGCTCATGCAATGATCATTTCCATCTGGCTGCATATGATGCGTGTATTTCTGACTGGTTCTTATAAACCACCACGCGAGTTTAACTGGGGTGTTGGTGTGATTCTGTTGGTTCTAACAATGCTCTTGTCATTTACCGGCTATCTTCTGCCGTGGGACCAATTGGCGATCTGGGCCATTACCGTTGGATCAAACATGGGCAAGGCCACACCGATTTTCGGTATGCAGGGCCCCTTTAGCGACGTGTTGGCGTTTCGTGAAGGTGTGCCCATGGTTACTACCAAATCAGATGCCGCGTTCCTGTTACTTGCCGGAACGAAGGTGGGCGCACCAGCGCTCATGCGTTTCTATGTACTGCACTGTATTGCGCTGCCTGTGGTCGCCGGGGTATTGATTGCGATTCATTTCTGGCGGATTCGCAAGGATGGCGGTATCAGTGGTCCAATGTAAGTTGTTTTGACTTCGAATGAATTAGAACCTGTACTAAATTATTCAATGTTCACCAATCCTTTTCTACTAGCCGCTGGTCGTGATCCATTCGTTGAGTTGCCACAACTCGAAGGGGTCAAGCAATTTGTCAACCATTGGAGTCCACCTCAGTTCAGCCTGCCGTTTATTGTGCTGGTGTTTATCGTTCTGTTGCTTACATACAAAAAGTGGACCAAACCGCTTGTCGCATTAGCATTGTTGGTCGTCTTCGTAGCAGTCTATTTTGGGGCGATGTTGATCGATTACAATTACTACGAGATTCTCAAGAAAGCCGACAATGTTCCAATCACGATCATGCTCCTGGGCTGCGGTGTTTTCCTATGGACAGCCTTTCGCCAGGCAGCACAGAATGATGCCCGTTTAGAAGCGGGCAAGCCATTGATTGATGAGGAGCGGGATGACAAAGTACTTGTCTGGCCGGACCTGGTTTATACGGAGTTGATCTGTCTGGTTTTGGCATCAGCTGTTTTGGTCATCTGGGCGGTTGTGTTACCAGCGCCTCTGGAAAGTCCTGCAAACCCTGCCGGGCCTCCCAATCCCTCCAAGGCACCGTGGTATTTCCTGGGTTTGCAGGAGATGTTGGTTTACTTCGATCCATGGATGGCAGGTGTGATCTTACCGGTGATGGTCATCACCGGACTGATTGCCATGCCCTATTTTGATACTAACCCGAAGGGTAATGGATACTTCACTTTCCGTGAACGACCCTTTGCCATCTCGGTCTGGTTATTTGGATTTCTGATTCTTTGGGTTGTGTTGATTGTATTTGGCGTGTTTTTACGTGGTCCCAACTGGAATTTCTTCGGCCCATTTGCCTATTGGGATGCCAATATGCAAGTGCCATTAACCAATGTCATGATGAGCGACTACTTTTGGAATCCCAAAGATTTGCTTGGCTTTGGCTGGAGTCGCGCGTTACCAAAGAATCCCTTCATTCGCGAGATTTCGGGTATTGTCTTTACGGCCGCTTGGGTTTTTATCCTGCCGCCTTTACTCGCACGGACGGTTATGAGAAAAATGTGCGTGCAAATGGGAACGTTCCGTTTCTATGTGATGGCTTTTCATTTGGTCATCATGGCTATGTTGCCGCTGAAAATGGCGCTACGGTGGCTATTGACTCTCAAATATTTCATTTATCTGCCCGAATACAATCTGAATCTTTAGCGGCTTGATGAGCCGTACTAAATCCGTCAATTCCAGGCTATGCGCGCCGCCATGGTTCACGCCAGTTTGTGGTTTCATTGTCATGTGGATTAAATCGGTCAATGCATGGGTTGTTAGGGCGTGACCGCAAGATAAGGTTGTATCCGGTTGAATTATCCTCGGTTAAATTGTAATGCGATGGGATGATACATCTGAAGCTTTGGGCCGCCGCCACGATTAGGTTGGTTCTGGGTAAATATCCAACACCCATAAAATAACATTAATGGCCACACTGTGGGGTATATAACCAGATGGTGTTGCCATGTTTTGCGTTCTAAACAGAAAGGATTTTGTGATATATCTGCGCGTCAACGGAAGTTTAGGATACGCTTGTAAGCAACTTTGTTACACTTTCAGGCATGCTTGCCCAAGTACATAGTTTTGTGCTTAAGGGGATAGAGTCAATTTCCTGCGAGGTCGAAATTGATGTGGCAGACCGTGGCTTGGCCAAGACGACAATTGTTGGGTTGCCTGATATGGCTGTTAAAGAGTCGATCGAGCGTGTGCGGTCGGCAATCGTAAATTCGGGATATTCCTTCCCCATGACACGCATGCTGGTGAATCTGGCACCAGAAAATATCTTCAAGGAAGGTCCTGATTTTTGTCTGCCTATTGCTATCGGGTTGCTTTTGGCCGAGCAAGTGATTTAGACCCAGCGACATAAGCATTTACTTTTCGTCGGGGAACTTGCACTTGATGGTCGGCTGCGACCCATCAATGGTGTGATCAACTTAGCGCTTCTGGCGAAACAAATTAGCATGAAAGGCGTTGTGGTTCCTGTGGATAACGCCAGTTAAGCATCAGTGGTGGGAGATGTCGAGGTCTATCCGGCTGACAGCTTGGCCAGCATGACGGGTTTTTTGAATGAGCAATTTCAGATTGATCCGTATCCATCGATTGATGTGCAGTCTGTATTAACCACGCAAAAACCGGAGGTTGATTTTTCTGATGTACGGGGCCAGGAAGCAATTAAGCGTGCAATGATGATTGCTGCAGCAGGTGCACACAATATTTTAATGATCGGTCCTGCCGGAACAGGCAAGACGCTAATGAGCAAGGATTTGCCCGGTATTCTTCCTCCCATGACACGCGAGGAATCGCTGGAAGTGACACGGATCTATTCAATCATTGGTCAGATTCCGCGCGGACAACCATTGATGACCATGCGCCCGGTGCGAACACCTCACCACACGGCTAGCAGTGTGGCCATGATTGGAGGTGGAACGGTACCGCGTCCTGGGGAGGTTAGTTTGGCTCATCATGGCGTGTTGTTTATGGATGAGATGCCGGAATTTTCACGTACGGCGCTGGAAACGTTACGTCAGCCATTAGAAGATGGCACAGTAACCATTGCTCGAACACGCAGATCACTTGAATTTTCCTCACAATTTATGCTCATGGCGGCAATGAACCCAACGCCCAAGGGTGATAGCCCCACTGATGAGATAAGCCGGCGCCAAATGGAGCGTTATTTGTCAAAGATCAGCGGGCCATTAATTGACCGTATTTATATTCATGTCGAGGTGCCTGCCGTGCCATTTGGTCAACTTGACAGTGCTCAACGTGGGACTGATTCGAAAACCATGTGGCAGCAGGTGGTCGCAGCTCGACAGATTCAATTAAAGCGTAACGGAAGTCCAACCAAGACGAACAGTACCTTGTCATCCCGCGATCTTGATGAATTTGTTCAGGTGGATGCTGAAGGCAGACTTCTGATGAAGCAGGCGATGACCGAGTTGGGGCTTAGCTCGCGTGCCTATGATAAAATTCGTCGTGTAGCCTGCACAATTGCGGATTTAGAAGACTGTATGGATGTGGGTGTACAGCATGTGGCTGAGGCCATTCAGTATCGCCTGCTTGACCGGCATTTGTAGTGTTATGCATGAAGAAAACATCAAAGCAGGACGAATTACAAAGTCGATGACCTTTAGTCAGAAAGTATGGGCGCTTACCGCGCGTGTGCCTCGCGGAAAGGTTACAACCTACGGAGAGATTGCACGAAAGTTGGGCTGCCGTGGTGCCAGGGCGGTGGGAAACGCGATGAACCGTAATCCATATGCTCCAGTTGTACCCTGCCACCGAGTCGTGGGTAGAGACGGAGCATTGACCGGATTCTCCGGTGGTTTAGCACGCAAGAACCGCCTGCTTCTTGCCGAAGGTGTTGTGCTAAAGGGTCAGCGAGTTGATATGAGCAAGTCGTTCATGCATCTCTAATTTCATGTAGATCTGTTTTGGCCCTGTTCATATCACCGCCATGCTTTTATCGATTGCATTTATGGTTTTTTCAAGTTCCTTTTTACTGTGAACAGCGCTGATGTACCACCTGCCATCATGAACGGTATGGATTCCATGATCCAGTAGCGCGGATTTGAATCCGAGATAGGTATCCTTATCCGCCTTCAGCGTTGCAGAGAAGGTTTGTGGTGTGGAGTCAAGGCCGAAATGAACACTGAATACGCTGCCAGCCCCACAGGTAATGACTTGTTGTTTGTGCCTTGTCGCTGCACTTTCTATTGCAGAACGAAGTGTTCGGCCGTACTCATGCATTCTTTCAAAGGTTCCCAGTTTCCGTAGGACACCAATCGTAGCGGTTGCTGCAGCGACACTAAGGCAATTGCCGTTATAAGTACCCATGTGAAGTGTGCGTCCATCACGCAGGCAGTCAAATATTTCCGCCCGTCCAGCAACTGCGCCCATAGGGAATCCACCAGCGATGGCTTTGGCATAGATTGTCAGGTCAGGATTTAATTGAAAGTATTCGCGTGCACCACCTAGAGCCAATCGGAATCCTGTAATCACCTCATCAAAGATACTGATCGCCCCATGTTTATGACATAGATCTATCAAGGATTGCAGGTAACCATCCTGGGGTTCGCAACATCCTCCGTTTGCCAATAATGGTTCAGTGATCACGCAAGCAATCTGTCCTTCATATCGCTCAAATAGTTTTTTTACGACCGCAATATCATTCCATGGGAGAATCAGTGTGTCGGCAAATTCGGTGGTGGGTTGGCCACCACATACGGATGCGGCTTGGCCACTGGTGGGGTCCTGATCATTGGGTGCAACAAGGATATTGTTGAACCAACCGTGATAATGGCCGGTAAATCGTAAGACTTTATCACGACCAGTGGTGGCCCGGGCGATACGGACTGCGGCCTGTGCAGCTTCGCTTCCAGTATTTGAAAGAATAACCTGTTCAACACCCGGAAGGATTTCAACCAGCAGTTCGCACAAGTTAATCTCTGCCTCATGTTGTGCGCCGTATGTATAGCCTTTGGTCAATTGTTTACTGATGGCTTCGTTAAGGGTTGGGTGGTTGGATCCCAGAATCAGCGGTCCCCAGGCCAAGGTGTAATCAATTAACTCATGGCCATCGACATCGTAGTAGTAGGGGCCGTTGGCATGATCAAAGTACAGTGGTACGGGTGTGACATGTCGGCGTAGTCCGCTTGAGACACCCTGCGCTAGCGTTTTGCATGCACGGTCGTAGAGGGCGGATGACTGGTTGGCTTGAAACATGGTTGGGTCCTTTTTGATCGTGGCCCAGCAATCTGGCCCACCATCCTGCGAACCACAACGATATGCCAGTGAAAGTGTCTCGGATACCCCCATTAACAGGTGGGTTCAAAGCGTTGATACAGACCGTAATTAATGGCTGAACTGCCATTCTGGCGGTCTGGCGGGATCGGTCATTTGTATAAACCTTTTAAATAAAGTATCTTACGATAACTATTGTCGGCGCGCCATTTGCTTGATGGATAGTGGTATGAGTGTGAAGTATCAAGATTACTACGAAGCCTTGGGGGTGACGCGGTCAGCTTCTACCGATGAAATCCAACGTGCTTATCGCGGATTGGCGCGTAAGTATCATCCAGATGTGAATAAAGCAGACGACGCAGCAGAGAAGTTTAACCGGATCGGCGAAGCTTACGAAGTTCTCAAGGATGCAGATAAACGCAAGCAATATGACACGCTTGGTCCAAATTGGAATGCTGGACAGGATTTTCGGGCACCCCCGGGATTTGAGGATTTTCAGTTCACGTTTCGTGGCAAGGGTACCGGTAACAGTGGTTTTAGTTTTAGCCCTGGTGGTTTCAGCGATTTCTTTGAGATGATGTCTGGGCAGGGGTCGCATTATGGCGACCCTAATGGAAGCGGTCCTGTTAGTGGATCGCCATTTTCCGGAGCGCGGCCGAAGGCTGGCGCGGCAGATATGCAGAGTTTTCTGTCGGTAACTATTCGTGAAGCGTTAACGGGGGTTATAAAACAGATCTCGGTACAGCGTGACACCGGTGCTCAGAAGCAAACACCGCTAGAGGTAAAGATCCCTGCGGGGGTAACTCATGGCTCAAAGATAAGGCTTCGTGGTCAAGGTCGTAATGGTGGTGATCTGATTTTAACTATTCAGATTACACCGAATTCAGATTTTGAGGTTGATGGTCATGATGTGACAACTGAACTGCGTCTTTCTCCCTGGGAAGCCGCTCTGGGGACAACCGTTGCAGTGGCAACGCTTGAAGATTACGTTGAGTTGAATATTCCACCTGGAACGATCAGTGGGAGCCGACTTCGATTAAGGGGTAGAGGGTTGCCGAAGAGCCAGGACCCTCATCGTGGTGATTTGTTTGTCCGTATTCAGATTGTGGTTCCCAAGAAACTTACTGCCACAGAGCGAAAGATTTATGAGAAGATGAAAGAAGAATCAAAGTTTAACCCTCGCGATGCAAAGCGTAAATGAGGTGGGACTATGGATCCAAATCGACTGACACAAAAAACGCAAGAATCATTAGCAGATGCACACTCACAGGCCATCCAATATGGCCATAGTGAAGTAGATGTAGAGCATTTACTGGTTGCGCTTTGCCGCCAGCAAGATGGGCTTATTCCGCGTCTTTTCGAACGTATGAAACGGCCGGCTGACGTGGTCATTGCGGAACTGGAACGTGAACTTGCTCAACGACCAAGTGTAAGTGGTTCAACTACTCCGGGTGTTGAGTTTGGAAAGATCTATATCAAACAGCGGCTTGGCCAGTTGTTTGGTGTTGCGGAAACGCATGCCAAGCATTTAAAAGATCAGTACATTTCTGTGGAACATCTCGTACTGGCAATGATCGAGGAAGGGGAGAATGGGGCTGCCGGCAAGATCCTGACCAGCTTGGGTATTACGCGTGATGTTTTTTTGGCTGTGCTCAGTGAAGTACGTGGTAACCAGCGGGTGCAGAGCCTTGATCCGGAAGGGATATATGAAGCCCTGGACCGATATGGCCGTGAATTGGTGCAAGAGGCTCGTAGCGGGGAAATGGACCCAGTGATTGGGCGGGATGACGAAATCCGGCAAGCAATACGTATCCTTTCACGAAAAACGAAGAACAACCCCGTTCTCATTGGAGAGCCTGGCGTCGGAAAGACGGCGATTGTTGAAGGTCTTGCGCAGCGGATTGTTCGCGGTGATGTTCCCGAGGGTTTAAAGGACAAGCAGATATTTTCTTTGGATATTGGTTCGCTTCTTGCTGGTGCCAAGTTCCGAGGTGAGTTTGAAGAGCGACTCAAGGCTGTGCTTGCCGAGATCAAGCAATCGGAAGGGCGTATTCTTCTTTTTATTGATGAATTACACACGATTGTTGGGGCCGGTAAATCCGAAGGATCTATCGATGCAGGTAACATGCTTAAACCGATGTTGGCGCGTGGTGAGTTGCACTGCATTGGTGCGACGACACTTAATGAGCATCGACAATATATTGAAAAGGACGCAGCGCTTGAACGCCGCTTTCAGCCTGTGTTGGTTGAGCCTTCTACCGTGGAGGATTCAATTTCAATCCTCCGTGGATTACGACAGCGTTATGAGCTTCATCACGGCGTCAAGATCCAGGATGCGGCTTTAGTGACTGCGGCCGTCCTTTCGGACCGTTACATCTCGGACCGCTTTCTTCCTGACAAAGCCATCGATTTGGTGGATGAAGCCTGTGCTATGGTTCGTACAGAAATCGATTCAATGCCGGCTGAGTTAGATGAGGTTACTCGGCGTGTGATGCAGTTGGAGATTGAGGAAGCAGCTTTGAAGAAGGAAAATGATAAATCCAGCCAGCAACGACTTGACGACTTGCGCAAGGATCTTGCTGATTTGAAGAACAAGCGAGATGCGATGCGGGCCCAATGGGATGACGAAAAACAAGAGCTCCAAGTGGTTCAGGATATGCGCCAGAAGATCGAACAATACAGCCAGCAGATCGAGCAAGCAAAGCGTTCACACGACCTGGAACGTGCTGCGGAACTTAAGCACGGCAAGTTGCCTGAGGCATTGCGTGTATTAGAGAATCAAGAGGCAAAGTTGGCAGGCAAGAATGGGACCGGCCAGACGACGTTACTTCAAGAGTCTGTCGGTGACGAGCAGATATCTCAGATTGTTGCCAGCTGGACGGGTATCCCCGTGGCGCGTTTGGTTGAAGGTGAACGTGAGAAGCTACTCAAACTGGACGAAATCCTGCATCAGCGGGTCATCGGGCAAGATGAGGCGGTTAATCTGGTTGCGGATGCCGTTATTCGTGCTCGCAGTGGCATTAAAGATCCAAAGCGACCGATCGGTTCGTTTATTTTCCTGGGACCTACGGGTGTGGGTAAGACGGAGTTGGCCCGAGCGCTGGCCGAGTCATTATTCGATAGTGAAGATAATATCGTTCGTATCGATATGAGCGAATACATGGAAAAACATTCTGTTTCTCGATTGATTGGTGCACCACCCGGATATATTGGCTACGACCAAGGTGGCCAGTTGACCGAGGTGGTTCGGCGTAAGCCATATAGCGTGATTCTTTTTGATGAAATAGAGAAGGCCCATCACGAAGTATTTAATGTACTCCTTCAGATTCTTGATGATGGTCGGGTTACTGATGCGCAGGGGCGTACTGTGAATTTCAAAAATTGTGTGATCATTATGACCAGTAACATAGGTTCGCAATATCTTCTTGATGATGCAATGACCACAGGTGAACTAAGCGATCAATCACGTAACAGTGTATTAGCTGACCTGCGCAGCCATTTTCGTCCTGAGTTTCTCAACCGGGTTGATGATGTCGTTCTGTTTCGTCCTTTGACTTTGGATCAGATCAAACAAATTGTCGTACTGCAGGCAGAGCAGATTGCAGAGCGTCTTGGTGAGAAGGGTATTAAACTTGAGGTGACCGAGCAGGCAGTCAAACATATCGCCACCAGGGGCTTTGATCCGGTGTACGGAGCACGGCCTTTAAAACGTTACCTGCAACGCCAGGTTGAGACTCAAATCGGCCGCGCCATCCTAACTGGTGATGTGGCGGAGGGTTGCATCGTCATTGTGGACGTAAATGACGAAGATTTGTCGGTCACCATAAAACAAGGCCAGGCACAGCCGGTTGGTGCGTGAATCTAAATAGTACCTATTTTGACATGCGGGATCCCTGGGTGAATTACCTTTGACCTGCGTGTTATCGCTTTCATGACTAAGTCCAATAGGCTATACTCTGCACGTCATCTCAGGTGGAAGTCGCACGGATGCAAGTTAAGGCAGGCTCGGGGACAGGGCTATGGAGTTCTGTGACTGGGTTTAGTGGTTGGTGAACATTTCAGGCTTGTATCGTGCGGTATGAAAAATTACTTTGATCCGAATATTTCGCCAGTGTCTATACACGTTTATCAATACTCGTTGTTTTTTGCCATTGTGTTGATGTCCAAAGTTGTCTGTTTTCTAGGATTAGTCATTAGGTATCTTTCGGATACCGGTGATTCGGCATCGAATTTATTTAATCGGGAGGATAAAAACAGTCAGGTTTTTAATGTGTGGCCATTGGGAATTTACCGGTTCGCAACGTTATGAATCCTTACTCCACCTTTTTGGTGGCGATGGCAGGTGCTCGCCTACAGGGGCGTAGAAAGCGAAACGGTGCGGCTCTGGGATAGCCCTGGGAGATAAGCAAAGGGGAAGAAGCGGAGGAGAAGGAGGATGCGGAGAGGGCTATCATTGGCGGCCGATTATTCGGCCGCCTTTTTTTTTGCACCGGTTCCACCCAGGTCGTAACAACCCAATCGGATCATAGGTAAGGCCAGAGAGCAACTGTTTGCTCACTCGTGTAATGGCAGTAAATCGTATAGGCCCATAGTGATGCATTGGTGATGCCGTGTGTCCAAATGACAGGACCCAGTCCATGTCGTCTCGTGGCGCCCACCACCAAGCAATAGATGACACCACAGAGGAAGCAAGCCACCCAATCACGCGGATGATGGACACTGACAAACACGGCGGTTGAAGCTAATACGCCGAAGACACTAAGCCGGCCATATGAAGTTGAGTCAAACTGAGCACGAAATGCTGGCGGTTGGCTACCAATTTGTGAGCCCCATTTGGTTGTTACCAGCCAGTCTCCAATCATGGGCATGTCGTGTAGAGCTTGCAGCACGCCCACGCCGGTTGGTCGTGCGCGATGAAGACTTCGGAGAAGCAGGGAGCGATTGAACAGTTCCTCAAACATCGGTACTGCAATGGACATACCCAGTAGCCGCAGCACCATGGCAAGCCACCCGAAAACAGGTCCCATTTGATCTTCGTCAAAGAATGGTTTGGTGCCGATGTCCTGAAACCAGTCAGGGCGTATAGTGGTGATCCAGTCACCTATCGTCACCCACATCCATGCCACCCCTAGTCCAACAGGGACGGCTAGCCAATGGAAGCGAAAAGTGAGTTCAGGAAGGAGTTTTCGATATCGTACCATCAGACAAACAACCGCCACACATTGAATTGTATAGATAAACGGATAGCTGATAGGCCATTGGTCACTGATCAAACTAATAGCAAAAAGGAAGATCAGATACAGTGCCCATGGCGCAATTCGTGGCATCCAAGGAGAGGCCTCCATGGACGTATCAAGTTGGCGTAGATGTTCAGATGGTTGGGTCATGGTTCTGCAATCAGCCGTCGATCCGGGATTACGGGACTTTTTGGGTTTCCGAGAGGTACTCGGGAAGTAGAAGATCTGGGATACACTCTAATGTTAGTAGCCTTAGGCATCTACTCGATCGACGTTCCCTTGGGCTGTCTTTAACATTAGGATGGCTTGTGATGCTATGGAACCACCCGGCAAGCCTGCCCCCGCCCGAATTGATGAATGACTGCCAGGTCGCACGTACTCGGGCATCGGGCCCTGGTGGCCAGCGGCGAAACAAGGTTGAGACGGCCGTCCGAATCACGCATAGTCCAACCGGTTTGATGGCATCGGCCAGTGAACGCCGCAACCAGCATGAAAATCAGGAAATGGCGTTGTTCCGCTTACGGCT
>Ga0310125_10000151_pt1 | contig 29380 bp, 23 predicted proteins | sample CB11b_Tmax_Bot8__FD_203508 | JGI IMG/M metagenome (GOLD analysis project Ga0310125, IMG submission 203508) | Marine microbial communities from Western Arctic Ocean, Canada - CB11b_Tmax_Bot8 | ecosystem: Environmental > Aquatic > Marine > Oceanic | place: Canada: Western Arctic Ocean | collected... | reverse complement strand
AAGATTATGACGATCTATTTAACACGAGCACTCACGCATGGAACCAACTCGACGAGGATCGATTCCGATCTCTATGCAAGACCAATTGGATTGTGCATGAGAACTAATCGAGGTGCGTATAACAGCCCTCCAGCCATGCGTAAAGCCGCGCCGCCATGGCCCGCACAGACCGCATGCACGAGGCCTGATCCGGGCCGCGGGACAGCAGGGTGCAGATGGGAAATCCGGTTTCAACGACCTGTCCGGCGGCGGGAATGTCTGCAATCGACTCGCGGTCGAACACGCCGTACAAATCGCCGACACGGGTTTCACGCCGCGCGAACACGATCGCCTTGGCGTGTGACACCGTTTCGGGGGCGACCGCTCCAGTCGGTGCCGGTCCGAAAGCGCCCAGCCGCGGCGCCAGCGCGCCGGACCCCGTGGCCCGCTCCAGGATTTCGACACTTGCCGTGTATCGCGGGTTGACCTCTACGGGCCGGAGGTCGCCGGCAGAATCGAGGATGGCATCGACCCCGAACAACCCGCGAAGCTGGTGCGCCTCGGCCAGCTGCCTGCCGAGGTGCTTCAGGGCATCCTCCTGTCGCGGCGCAAGGGGCAGCGGGCCGATACTGCCACAATATCGGTAGCCATCGGCGCCGAATTCCGGATCACCGATGATCTGTTCGGTGACGCCGACCAGGACGGTCGCGTCACCATCGGCACGGAACACCGAGCTGACAGGCCTGCCCTCCACGAATTCCTGAAGGTAATGATCGTCGTCGACGCGTTCTCCCGGCTTCCAGGCACGAATGTCGTGGCCACCGGTGGAGCGCAGCGGCTTGATCAGGGTGCGACCTGCCTGAGCCGCATCCGGCCGGGATTCTGCTTGATAAACCTGACACGGCCTCAATCCCGTGTGCGGTTTCACGGCGGTCAGCGCGACCGGATCGCGTACAGACCGCATGGCCGCGGCGTTGCTGCCCGCCAACGGTCGGCGGGCCGCGATGGCGTCAACCAGCGCCGTGTGATTCTCGATGGCGCCGGTGAAAAGGACCGGCGCCTCCGGCGGGAGGGCGGCCGCGTCAAGCAATTCGAGCAAGCCCGAAGGATAGCATTCCCACCTGCAGCGCATGACCGGGCAGATCGCTGCCAGGTCCCGGTCGGCGAACAGATCAGCGCACCAAGGCCGCATGCCGGCGCGAAGGCCGGACTCGGCCGCGGCGCGTGCCGATGCACCGAGAATGATTAGATCGGGAGACACACGTCACGATTCCTCGCCCCCGACGCCTCCAAATTTCCGTTTGCGCCGGGCGAATTCGCGGATCGCCTCGTGCAGCTGGTCCACGCGGAAGTCGGGCCAGCAAACGTCGCTGACGTACAGTTCGGCGTAACTGATCTGCCACAGAAGGTAGTTGCTGACGCGCATTTCGCCGGCGGTCCTGATCAGAAGATCGGGGTCGGGCAGCGCCGCGGTGTAGAGGTACCGCTGAAAGAGGTCTTCGTTGACGTCGTTCGGGTCGATCCGGCCAGCCTTCGCGTCGCGGGCGATGGCCGCCGCCGCATCGGCGATCTCCGTGCGTGACCCGTAGTTCAACGCCAGAACCAGCGTCAGGCCGCTGTTCTTGGCGGTGCATTGAACGATCTTGTCCAGCTCCTGAAGCACGCGATGCGACAACGGATGGCGGCGGCCAATCTGAACGAAGCGCACGTTGTTCTCCATCAATTGATCGCACTCGTCATTCAGGTATTGCACGTACAGATCCATCAGGAAATCGACCTCCTCAGACGGCCGCTTCCAGTTCTCGATCGAAAAGCTATAGAGCGTGAGGGCATCAAGCCGGAGGCTCGCGCATTCCGTGACGATCGCCCGGACGGCGTTGGCCCCGGCGCGATGACCGAACATCCGCGGCTTGTCCTGACGCCGGGCCCAGCGCCCGTTGCCATCCATGATCACGGCGATGTGCCGCGGCAGCATCTCGGCGGGCAGGCCGAGCTTCGCCAGCGAATCCGTGGTCCGCTGATCCGGATTCGCGGTCGGTTCGGCCCGCGCGTTCGCTGCGTGCGTGGTCATGCCCCAGCCTCCGGCTGGAAGAGAATCTGGTCGCGACGGCGGCCGACGCAGACCATCGATGCCCTGACGTCGACGAACTGCTCGATGAACTCGATCAGACGGCGCGCCTCACGCGGCAGATCGACGAAGCTGGCACACCGGTCGATCGGACCGGAGAAACCGTCGAATGATTCGTAGATCGGCTCGACCGCCTCCAGCACGGCCGAATCGGCGGGGAAATGGTCCAGCGTGCCGCCGTTGTGGCGATACCCCACACAGACGCGAATCTTCTCCAGGCCGGCCAGAACGCTCAGGCCCGTGCATGCCAGTGTGGTCACGCCGCAGAGTCGCGCCGTGTAGCGCAGCGCCACCAGATCCAGCCAGCCGCAGCGCCGCGGCCGGCCCGTGGTGGTACCGTATTCGCCACCGACGTCACGCAGCCGCTGTGCCGAGTCGTCGTGCAACTCGGTGGGGAACGGCCCCCCGCCCACGCGGCTTGTGTACAGCTTCACGATGCCGATCACCTGCCGCAGCGAGCTTCCGGGAACGCCCGAACCGCTGTAAACGCCCAGCGAGGAGCAGTGGCTCGAGGTGACGAAGGGATAAGTGCCGTGATCGACATCGAGCAGCGCCGCGTTGGCGCCCTCGAACAGAAGATGCCTGCCGTCGCCGAGGGCCTGGTGCAGAAGATGCGTCGTGTCGCAGATCATCGGGCGCAGACGCTCGGCGTACGCCAGGTTCTCGTCGGCCAGCGCATCGGCATCGATCGGCTCGAACGGCTCCGCTTCCTGCCCGCAATGGCGCGCCAGCGCCTCGAGCATGACGTTCTTGATCTGGACGATGTGGTGCAGCCGCCGGCGCAACCGTGCCTCATCGAGCAGGTCGCCCATCCGGATTGCCGTGCTGCGCAGCGCCTTGTCGGCGTAGGCCGGTCCGATCCCGCGACCGGTGGTGCCGATCTTCGTCCGATCGCCGCCACTGATCCCCTGGGCGCATTCCATCAGGGCATCCTGGCACTTGTGATACGAAAAAACGACGTGGGCCCGATCGCTGATTCTGAGGTTGTCGCCAACCTCGATCCCCCGTTCGCGCAGGGCGTCGATTTCCTTGAGTATCTGTGCCGGGTCGATCACGACGCCGTTGCCCACGACGTTCAACGTGGACTGCGACAGGATCCCGGACGGAATAAGGTGCAGCGCGAATTTCTGATCGCCGATCTGGACCGAATGGCCCGCGTTGGCCCCCCCGTTGTAGCGCACGACCAGATCGAAGTGCCTGGTCAGCAGGTCCACGATCTGACCCTTGCCCTCGTCACCGAACTGCAGTCCGACCACGGCCGCATGCCCCTCGGTGAGGCTCATTCGCGCCAGTGGATCGTCTCCGGTCGGCTCAGTGGCGACCGGGCCGGCCGCAGCGATAGAACGTTCGGTCATCGCAAGTCTCGGTGGCAAAGCCAGTGATTTTAGCAAGTCCGACCGGCGGGCGCCGGGCGGACTTGCGGCATTGGGCCCGATTAATCCCAGGGCCCGTCTTCGCCGATCCAATACGCGACCTGGTCGAACAGCGGTGCGACCGCCCTCACGCCGATTCGGCCCATCGTGGCGATCTGAACCCATCGGCGGGCCTGCAGATACCTGCTCATCCCGCCGATCTCGAATCCCCAACGCCGGCAGCGGCTCACGAAGCGCGGGCTCGGCTCACCGTGCGGCGGTCGAAACGTGGTGATCACCGGGGCCGCCGACGCGCCATCGACCAGCGGTGGCAGGCCGATCCGAGTAAGGCGGCGGCGCACGTACTGACCCATGCGATCGTAATGCCCGTAGTGATCGTCGCGAAGCGGTGGTGTGGCAAAGGACTCCAACGCCACACCGAGCGCTTCGAGCGGTGCGGAGGGACATGTGAAGCGCGTTCCGGTGGTCTGAATCGACGACACCAGGTCCATGTAGCTCGGCAATCGGTCCGACGCGATCGCGCCGAGTGCCTCGGGGCTTGCGAACACCATGCAGAGCCCCGCGATGGATCCCAGGGCCTTGCCGCTACTTCCCGTGGCCAGGTAAATGCCATCGAGGTCCAGCGGAACGGCGCCGACGCTGCTGACACAGTCGAGACAGACGCGCACGCCGCGCTTCGACGCGACCTGGCGCAATGCAGCGACGTCATTGACCATGCCCGTGCTCGATTCGAGGTGGACGCCCCACACCCAGCCAACGTCGGCGCGACGATCGAGCACCTCGGCCAGACGCTTCAGATCCCAAGGCGCCGACCAGGGTTGACACAGTGCCTCGCAGTTCAGCCCGGCGCGCCGGCATTGGTCCACGAGACGGCGCCCGAACTCGCCGTTGACCAGCACCAGGCCGCCCATCGGCTGTCTGTGAACTGCCAGAGCCGACGCGACAACGTCGTTGGCCAGTGTTCCGCTGCCACAGAACAGAGCCACCTGTTCGGCGCCGGCAAGATCGCCAAGGTGCCGACGCACGTTCTCGTACAACCGGATCGCTCGGCCGCTGCGGTGCGAGATCGCCCGGTGCTGCAAGGCCCGCAATACCTGCGGGGACAGCGTGACGGGGCCGGGCAGAAGGCACACCGGCGGCAACTGCGTGCGCTGGTGCATCCGGCTTTGCCAGCGATTGACCGGGTTCAGCGAGTCCGCGGGCAGATCGTTCATCGCCAGTGCCATCGGGACGAAGGTCGCGTCGCCGCTGCGCACGCCCGGTCCAAGCGGCCTGAAACCCACGCGTTTGTACAGCGGCAGGCGATCGGCGTATCCAGAGATTAGCACGTGCGTGTAGCCTCCGTTCGCCGCGTGCTGAAACATCATCCAGTTCAAACCGGCGAATACGAGACTGTGCCGCTGGCCCGGCTCAATGGCCAGGAGGCGAGCCTCGATCAGGCGACCGCCCAGTCGCTGAATCGTCGCGGGATCCTGCAGCTTTTCGGCTACCGAGAATGGCGGCTGATCGTGAACGGTGATCATCCCCACGACCCGCCCGTCGCGCAACGCAATGTAATAGGTGTTCTTGTCGTGGAACTTGTCGACCAGCGAACCCGTGCCGGCGTCGCCGTGCTGGGGGATCTCGTTGACGAAGATCCGGTAGTTCAGCCGGTGCAACTGATCGAACTCGTGATCTGTCTGAGCTCGTTTGAACTCGTACGGCCCCAGACGAAGCGGGCGCGCCGAATCCGTTCGCCGCGGAACCGATGGCGGCGGGTCTGATATCTGTGCTGTGAGTGTGGACATCCGTGTGACCCCGCGATCGGCCAGCCCTGGCTGCCGATATTTTAACGAAGATCCGGGCGAGGATCACGCAAGCCCCCATTCGGGAGTTGGGGGCCGGCAGAGTACGGGATGGGCAGACCGAGTGCCAACACCGCTGGGTTCGACACCACGGAGTGGAAAAACTCGTGAGAAACGCGGAATCGAGGTGGTACCCGGGGGGTCAGCAGGCCATCTCGGAGGCTCGCTTGAGCAGTTCTGCGGAAACCTCCGGCATGGGATAGTGCGTCATGAGAAATTCGCGAAGTTGCCGTGAGTCGGCCACGCGAAAGTAGACCGCGGGCTCCAACCGCCTGGCCACGAACGTGACGGCACGGGCCAGACGCTTGCGGGAGGCCGCCATCAGCAGCTCTCCGCCGCTTTCGTAGCGGATCGGAAGAATCTCGAATTGCCAGGCCTGACGACGATTGATCAGGCGCAGCGCTTCGGTGTCGAACTGCTGATGTGCGAGGTCGATCGGGCCGCTGAAGCGGCAATACTGCTCGACCCAGGCGAGTTCGATACTCTCGACCGTGACGTCAAACATGCGCTCGGCCAGCACACCGAAGGGCACGGCTCCGTCCTTCTGGGCCTGGATGATCTCGAAGACCTGCTGCTCAGTCAGGACCCCCTGGTCCAGCAGGATCTGCCCGATTCGGATGTCATTTTTTTCGCTCATGGTGTCACCAGGAAACATCGAATTGCGTGCGACACCCTTAAGGTCGGTCGGCGGCGGCGTGATATTGAGCCCGCGTGTGCCGGGCAAGCCAATTCGCCGTTGAAGGTAACGGTTGCACCGGACCGGAGGCCCTTAAGAAACGTGCCTCACCACCGTCCCCGAACGGCCGAATAAAATGCGTGATTTATCGCCCGGGCGCTAAAGTCGTGTCGCCGATCGGGTGGGGATTTGACAGGACGGTTAGCCCGCATTTCTCACCAGTTTCGCCGCTCGGTGGTGTAACGACCAGCGGTGTTGAGACTTGAGGCGGGGCCTTTGATACTCGGCCGGTGACAGTGCGCGCACCAGCGCGGCAGATTCACTCGCTGGCCCAGCGGCGTGCTGGCCTGGGAAGTCTATGAACAGGAGACGAACCGCCCATGAACAGGCACAAGCTGGTCGTTGTGGTGATATGGATTGTCCTGGCCCTGCTGGTGGCCGAGATTGTCTGGAAACTGTAAGGAGTTCTCTGGTGAAGCTACCACCTGAACCACTGACCACCGACGAGGTCCGACGCCTGCTCAAGGCGTGCGACCGGCGGACGTTCACCGGGGTGAGGGCGAGGGCGCTATAGCCCTGCTCTGGCGTAGCGGACTGCGCTGCGGCGAAGCCCTGGCCCTGCGGCAGTGCGACATCAACCGGGCCGAAGGAACCGTGCGTGTACTGAACGGCAAAGGCCAGAAGGCCAGGACCGTGGGCGTGGACGAAGGAGCCCTGACCCTGGTTGACCAGTGGGTGGCCCACAAGAGGCAGTGCGGCCTCTCTAACGGCAAGCTGTTCTGCACCCACACCTAGGGAGGAAGCCCATGGACAGCGGGGCCGTCAGACGCCTGTTCAGCCGCCTTCGTGAGCGAGCTGGCATCGAGAAGCGGTGCCATCCTCACGGCATGAGGCACACCCACGCCAACGAGCTGGTCCGGGAGGGCGTGCCCATGAACGTGGTTCAAAGACAATTGGGACACAACAGCCTCTCTACGACGGAGCGGTATCTTCAGGGTTTGACGCCGCAGGACGTGATCGACACCATGAGGTCCAGGAGCTGGACCGAAACACAAGGAGCAACGCCATGTACTGGACTGCCGAGGAATTGAGGTCGTCGGTCGATCGACTGACCAGGACGCGGAACAAGATCGCCACGCTGGAGGGCAAGCACCTGGACCGGCGTCAACTGACAATGGGGGGGGCAGGATCCGGACGAGGTGGTGCCCGAGTTCTACCAGAACAGGTGGATGCACCGCTGCGGCACCCCGAGCTGCACGCTGGGCTGGGCGACCGAAGCCTGCCCCGAGGTGTTCAGCTTCGAGGAGGAGTACGATGACGACTGGTACCCGGCCATCCATACGGACGACATCCTGGTGAATGGCGACGTGGAAGACGACGGCAATCACTGGGCTGCGGCTGCCGGGTTCCTCCTGAGCCAAGCCGCCGGGACATACGTCTGCGAGGCGGGGGGGGCGTCAGTAGGAGGTCGCCACGTCCCCTACCGGTACATCCCGAATACGCTGCTGGACCCCATTTACCGGGAGGAAGGCCTCAAGGGCTCGCTGCGTCGGCTCGACCGCCTGATCGAATACCAGCGCCGCAAGCTGGCGATCGCGGAGGTGGAGCAGGACGAGTGGGGTAAGCAGTTGCCTGCCAGGGACATACCAGTCGGTGAGGCAAGGCGCGAACTTCTCATGGCATGATGCAGTCCGTTCTACCTTTCGCCCCGGTGTTGGTTGACCGCTGGGCGGTGAAACTGGTGAGAAATGCGGGTTAGAGCAGGAAATAGGAAGAGCAGGAAAGTGGTCCGGCTCCTCTATTTTCCTGTTTTTATGCTTTTTTTATTTCCTGCCCTCGCAGATCCTGTCAACTCTTCTCTTCAGCGTCTGCGGTTGGCCTGCGGATCATTCGATCAGGTTGATCGTTCGGCTCAACGGATGCACACGGCGCACGGCCTGATCGTAGATCTCGATGACGGTATCCAGCGTGCCGGGCAGCGGTTTGCGAGACGGGACGTGCCAGATGCAGGGCTTGGTCAGCGGTTCACCGTCGACGTAAACCAACATCTCATAGACGCGCCCACCCGTTGCGTCCTTCCTCGGCTTGAGGCGCCCGCGGGACATCTCCCACGATCGGTCCGAGATGGAGCGACGCAGCGCCGCGGTGGTGTCGGCGTCCAGTTGCAACGGATAAGCCTGACCGCTCTGGTCGGTCAATGACGCGCGTCCCGACCTCAAATCGACCAGGAGAAGTCCTGACGTGATCGGGTCGAGTTCCGTCGGTTGGGCATCGCCGCTCAGCGTTCGAGTCACCTCGATCTTGCCGGCGTTCAGAGGCAGGCTGGACTCGATCAGCGTCCACGAACCGATCGTCAGCCCCGATTTGCAGCCGGTCACAGACAGAAGAATCAAAACCAGCAGCAGGCTCGATGCTGTTCGTGTCACGGCCATGTGAACGGCTCGCAGTGGGGCCGGATCAATCATTCAAATCTGGCGCCCTTGCATCGGTCCGAGAAGGCAGCGGCCGACGCTTGTCGTGCGATTCTGCTCGATCGGCTCGAGCAGGTCCACGCGCACGGCCTCCACGACCATGGCCTTGAACGAATCGTCAAATCGGGGTTCGCCGATCACGCCCACAAGCCTGCCCAGGTACTTCGCCGCGTGGCCGTCTGTGCCGGGCCTCACGTACGCCAGTGTTCGAAAACTTCCGGGCTCCACGACGCGGTACATCATCGGAAGGGTTTGCCCGTCATAAACGAGGCTGGAGACGAGTTTCCCCACAGCGGCGTAGCGCGGAACGCGGGCCGGGGCGGCAAAAGCCAGTTCATCCGTAGGACGACGGTGGTCCTTAAGAAAATTCGAAACGTCCTGCAATGTCTCCGCCAGGTGCTGTCGCTGCGCGAGTTGAAGCAACCGTGTCCGCACGAGATAGCGATCGGACCGGCTGAGCGTTTTGTCCCGACTCAGGTCCGCGTACGCCTTCATCAGCCGCTCGATCGGCTGCTTGTGCAGCGGATGCAAAGATGCAAACTGAAGTTTCCTCTCGGCCAGAACCACCAGCGGTGAGTTGGCCTCGATCGGAATCGGCGATCGGGCGGCCGGGGTTGGCAGACGGACCGCCGGTGCCGTAGACACTGTCGCGACCGGATCGGCCGCCGGCGCCGAACGGTCCGGCAGGGCCGGCGCGGGTTCAGAAAACTCGGCGGGAACCTCCAGCATCACCGCCACATCGTCGCCTCGACCATCGGCTTTGACAGCCACCGGTGCCGGGTTCTGTTGGAGTGCCACACGGTCGGGCAGCCTCGCCACGACGGGCTCGTGCACCTGGGGCGTGAACCTGGCAGGCGCTGCGGCCGGAGCCTTCGCGGCAGGCGCGGCCCGTCCGCCGTCCGTTGCCGCCTCGTGTACGGTCTCGGATACTTTGGTGTCGGTCACGGTCGTTGCCACGTCCGCCTGCAAGTCCGGATCGGGGTTCGCAGCCTGCGGTTGATCCACAAGTCCGGCCGCCGCGACCTGCTCGACGGTCGCCGGTGCGACGGTCTCCGGGGCGAGAAACACGAAGGCGCCTATCGGGGGCAGAATCTTGAAGAAGTCACCTGCCTCGGCCACGATGAACACCTGCTCACCCTCACGCAGAAATCGTTGCTGGCGATAACTGAGCCCGGGCGGGCCGTCGAGAGCCGCGGTCTTCACGATGACACCGTCCCGCGTGACCGTGCCAGTCGCTCCGTCGCCGCTGCGCACGACGAATGCCGTCTTCACATAGCTGAATACGCCGGGAGGTGGCGCAATCTTGAACCAATGATGAAAGTGATTGTGCACTTCAACGACATCGCCACGGCGCAATTCGCCAGCTTTGTAGTAGTTCATTCCGGCGCCCGCCTGGACATCGACCGTTTCGGCCGTCACCACGCCGTAGTAGGGAAAGTCCGACGCGGACGCCGACCCGACGGCCGAACACAGCGCGACGAACGCCACGATTGGCGCCATCGTCAATACGGAATTGGGTTGGGACTGACGCATGGATCGCCTCCTTGCGATTGGGGAGTGTGTCCTTCACGCTAATGCAGTGCGGGGGTCAAGTCAAGGCGGTGCAGTGGCTCGCTCAAGGCGCCGTGCCGGTGCCGATCAATCGCCTGTAGAGTGCGAGCGTCTCACCCAACTGCTGCTCGAAGGTCAGGTGTTTGCGGACGTGGCTCGCCGCGGCCGACCCCATCCGGCACAGCGCCTCTCGATCACGCAGGAATCGCATGGAACCTTCGATGAATGCGTCCCGGTCGATTGGTACGGAGCGACCGGTCACGTCTTCGACGATGTGCTCCTGCATTCCGGCGGTCCGCGTCCTCAGGACCGGCCGGCCCGCGCACATCGCCTCGCTGTTGACCAGCGAGAATCCCTCCTGCGACGAAGGCAGAAGCACCGCGTCACAGGCGTGATAGAGCGGCAGCGGGTCCCCGAATGGAAGCAGGTCGACACGGTCGCAAAGACCCTCAGACCGAATGCGGCGACGAAGCCCCTGCTCGTGTGGCCCCTCGCCCATCAGGACGACGCGCAGTGAAGGTAGAGATCTACGGGACGCGGCGGCGAGGTCCAGCATCCATCCTTCGTTCTTCGGTTCGTCGAAGCGACCCACGAACGCAGCCACGACCCCGTCGAGCGGCAGTCCCAGCGTGGTGCGGGCGATGCGCTGCTGGTCGGCGTCGGCGACGGGAAAATCCTGCGGCGCCACACCGTGCGGGATCACCGTGACGCGCTGCGGATCCACCCGGGCCTCATCGATGAGCCACTGCCGTGCCATCTGCGAAGGCGCGTGGGCGTGATCGCCGAATTCGCTGAACCATCGGACCGGACCGCGCATGGGGATCCCGGTCAGATGCAACGTGAACAGCAGGGGAAGGCTGCCGCGCCGGGCCACGGAACGCCCGACCAGGGCCGATTTGCGATAGTGCGCGTGCACGACGTCGACACGGTGCCGGCTCAGAACCTCGCTCAGATGTGCAGCGCTTCGGCGCAGGGCCAGGACACCGCGCTGCAGGGGCACATCGATCCAGGTCCACGGGGCGTCGTCGAAGAGGTTCTGCCATGCTCCGCGCTGGCCGGCGACCACGACGTGGTGGCCACCGTCGTGCATCGCCCGACACAGGTTAAACAGGTAGCGGCTGATTCCGCCGGCTTCGGAACCCGCCGTCAGGTGCAGAACCGAGATCGGTCGATCCGGCGCAGCGACACTAGCCCGCATTTCTCACCAGTTTTGCCGCTCGTTGGTGTAACAACCAGCGGTGTTGGAATTCGAGGCAGGGCCTACGATACTAGAGCGTTCCGAATCCAATCGTAGCGGTTTGAGCGTCGACGAAGCAAGCCTGGTGCGGAGGGCGAAACAGGCGATGTCGCAGTGCATCGGCGATGCAGCACGACAAAGCCAGGTGCTGCTGCAGGCAGTTCAGAACGCTACGATTAGATTCGGACCGCTCTCGGCCAGCGACACTGCGCAAACCAGCGAGGCAGGTTCGTTCGCTGGCGAGGACGCACACGCGATCCTCCGCAGGTCCGCCGCGGTGGATCGAGGACGGATCGCACGGAGGACGAAGCCAGCGAACAAAGCCGCCCGCTGGGCGGTGAAACTGGTGAGAAATGCGGGCTGGCGTCGCTGCTCATGTCCGGGCGCGCCGCAGGAGCAACACGGCCGTGCGGCCGTCGGGAAGTACAAAGACGCCGCGCCAATCCGATTGCTGAAACGACAGAAGCTCGATCGCCGCTAACTCATCCAGCGGTAACTGGCCCAGGTCGTCAACCAGGTTTTTCAATTCGTTCGGATCCTCTATCTCGATGGCCAGGTGGTCCTCCGGAATCGATGCGGCGACCGTCTGGTTGCCCAGGTAGACCGTCTGGCCTTCGACCGTCAGGTGCACGATCCCCAGATCGCGATCAATTTCAGGGGGCACGTTGGTTGGAGGTTCCAACGCCGCCTGACCTGGCGTCTGGTAGGACATGGGACCCGGCAATGGCACCATGGGCACGCCAAGCGGGCCGCGAGCCCGCAACGCAGCGGCGCCTTCGGGCGCCGGATAGATCCGAAGCGTGAGCATGTAGGGTCCAGCCGATTCCTGCATGCGACGCGCATTGATCTCGCCTCGCAACTGCGTCCACTGTTCCAGGCGGTCGGGCTGCGAATCGCCGGCAGACCGTATCGCCTTGAGAATCGCGGGCACCTGGTCGTCACCGGCGCCCGCATACGCCGCCAGAGCCGCGGCGGCGGCCTCCGCAATCACCGCGTTAGAGGAAGCGGCGAGGGCGACCAATTGATCCGTCGTGCCGTATTTCGGCCCCCACTCGGCCGACGTCGGCAGCCGACCCGCCGCGACGCGGTCGGCGAACCAGCGGACGATCGGTCGCTGCGGATCGTCCGACCGGATCAGCCCGGTGACCCGCGGCGCCTCGCCGTCGCCGCCGTAGACACTTTGGGCAAAGCCGTGAAGATCGTCCGGCGAAAAGGAGCCCGACGACAGCACCTCGCCGATGGGCCGACGCGACCCGATCAGGGCATGACCGGCCATCGCGGACAGCGGTGATTCGACGTCCGCCGCGAGTGACACCAGTGCCCGTGTGCCTTGTGACTGCACCGGCTGGCGGCGCAGAAACTCGATCACCTGTCGCGAGGGATGTCGCTGACTTCGAGCCACCGTCAGAAGCGTCGCCAGGGCTTCGTCTTCGGCGCCGGAGGACGATTGACCCGGGATGCCTCGCGCCGAGTGCGGCAACGTGAACTGTGGCAGTGCACGCCATGCCAGGTTGCGGATCTGCGCGTCGCCGTGCAACAGGGCACTGAACAGGCCGTGTTGCGCCGAGTCGAGCGTGATCGGGGCCTCGATCCGGACCGCCGCGACCTGGCTTGCGTCGGCGGCGCGACCGAACATCGCGTCGGCCATCCGCTCGTAGGTCATGGTGAAGGCGTTGTGCCAGCCATACGCATTCGCCAGCGTCTGGACCGTTTGTCGCTGCAGCGCCCGGTCGGCCGCATCCGCGAGCAGGCGCTTGTCGAGCCAGTAGGCCGCAAGCGGGCTGGTCCCGGCGAAGCGCACCACGGCACCGATCGCGCCGTCGCGGCGCGGCCCTTCGAGACGATCGAACCGGATGTCGTCGGCCATCGGCCCGCCAAGCCCGCCCCCTTTGCGGCGGCTGTCGTTCGGTCCCCCGTGCCGGACGAGCAACTCGATGATGGCTTGCGGCTCAGGTCCCTCGGGATCCTGAAGCAGTTGGTTTGCCGCGGCGACGGCCAACGCCGCGCGGCCGCTGCTGTCCGGCGACATCGTGGTGAACGATTGCCGCGGCGGCACGGGCATGGGAGCGATGCGCGTCATGAAGCGTTGTCGCAGTCTGCCCGGTTGCTCCGGCGCGCCCGGCTGGACCTGCGATTCATCGTCCAACGGCACGCCCAGGGTCAGACGCAACCAGTCAAGCTTCGCCGACTCGTCCATTCTCGGCACCGCCGCGGCCACCAGCTGATTGGTCGCTTCGGTGGGCGCCGTCCGCAGCAGACCCGCAATCACCGTCTGGCGTGCCTCGGTGTCCGGCGAATCGATCATCTTCTTGACGACCCTGAACATGTCGTCGTCGACCTTGATCTGGGCCATCTGGTTTGACCGGGAGAGGGCGTGGGCGACGAATCTCTGACTCAGGGGATCCTCCCGGCCTGCGACGGCGAACATCGCCCGGGCCGCAGTCTGGCCCCCGGTGCCGAACCTGCCACCGGCACCGACACCGGTGCCACCGCGCATCGCCCTCAGGTGGCTGTATTCGATGTGCCACCTGGGGATCCCCACGGCATGGACGACTATTTTGCCACGAGGCGAACCGACGTCGAATACCGCCCAGATCCGTTGTGGCATGGCCATCACGAATTCATCGGGCAGCTCCTTGGCCTGCTGCGTCATGGCGCGGATTCCCGCGGCGTTCTGCTTCTTGATCTGCGCCGTGGCGCGGTGGTAATCGGCCACGCTGTCGCGCCACCTTTTCTTGTCTTCTCGGGTGAGCTCACCGGTGGGTTTCGGTGGCGGAAACCCGGCGTTGAATACCACGGTCACGATGCGCTTGGGATCGATCTTCAGGTCATAACCCGATTCGGTGGCCTTTAACTCACCGCCGGGCACTTTGCGATCGAGGCGCCACCGCAGCGCCCCATCCGGCTCGACCACCACTTCGCGCACGAACGTCGGATCGTCGGCAGACGGTTGGGGCGGCGCCGGCCCGTCCGTCGGGTCGGCGTTAGCGCCGGGCGCCAGGGAGTGGTCACTCAGCTTCCAGGCGACGAAGCGGCCGCCCTTAACCCGCAGCGTCGCCGCTTTCAGCGTGGCCGGTTGCGCCGGTGGGATGATTCGCAGGGGCAGAAGAAGCAACTGACCGCCGGTTCCGCCCCGCCCCGCGATACCGACGCCCTGTGCGTGGGCAGGGCGCACAAAGCCGTCGCTACTCGTTGCGGAGCGACGTCCAGCCGACGAACGTTGCCGCAGCGGTCGCGGCGTAACGGTCCAGACGCCGTCGTCGATCGAGGCCGTGAGAACGTTGGGCGCCGTCAGGAGGGCCTCGAGGTCCAATGCGAAGAGCGGCACCGGCTCCTGGGAAGGCGTTATGGTCGTCGGTTTCTCCCGGGGCGAGGTGGTGGACTGCGCCTCCAGCCAGGGCGCGGCGGCTGTCGCCAGCATGCCCGCGGCCATCCAGGCCGGTAAAAACCGTCGGTTTCGGGCCTTCTTTTTCGTCATGCGGCTGCGTCCGGAGGGCGCCCGGCGGGTTATTGATTCTACGGCGGGCATCGGGCCGCAGCCATCGGGATACCGGACTTGTCGATTCCTCGAACTGAGAGGGTCCGAGCCGGAATTTGCAGCGCAACCAATGTTCACGTGGCGCGTTGGTCGAATTCTGAGCGCCGTCGCGAGTGATGAACGAGCGACGGAATGCCTTTTCCCCCTGTCGATCAACGACCCTTCGTCGCTTCGGCGCTTCTGTTAGCCCATTCCTTTTCCCAGGACGTCGCCGAACATGGGGCACAGCCGCGCCTTGCTGAACTGGCGGGCAACGACCTCACGAGCGCTCCGACCCATTCGGCGCAGTTCATCCGGGTCGGTCGACGCGATCTGGTCGATCAACGCCACCGCGAGATCAACATCGCCCCGGGGAACGCGCCAACCGACGCCCTCGGCCAGAACGATGTCGCTGACGTGGCAGGGCTCGGGTCCCAGCAGAAGGATCGGACGGCCGACCGCCATGGCGCCGTACACCTTGCACGGGTGCACGACACCCACCATGTTGTCGCCGACCGACACGAGATGGACATCCGCCGCGGAGAGCGAAAACCTCAGCCTGCCCAGAGGTTCATAGGGCAGCAGGCGAATATGCGGCGGGGCATGATCGTCGATCACTTTCTGGATTTCGTGGCGTCCCAGCCCCCCTCCGATAAACAGGAACATCAGACGCGGGTCGTCGCGAAGCTTCATCGCCGCATCGATGATCGTGGTGACCGGGTGGGCCGGCGAGATGTTGCCGCTGTACATGATCACGAATTTTCCGTTCAGGCCGTGCTGCTTCCTGAATGGATTGTCGGCGTGCTCCACCGGAGGCTCGTTCTCGATCACGTGCGGCCATGGCGCGATGATGGTGGTCTTGCGGCGCACGTCACATTTGTCGTAGAGCCGCTCGGCCATGTAACGGTCGAGGGCAATGATCTGGTCGGCGCCGCGAAGAATCAGACGGTTCAGGACGTCAAACATCCTGGAGGCGAACGATCGACTGTGGACTCGACCCATCAGGATCATCTGATCCGGGTTGATGTCCATGGCCCAGTACTTCACGGGAACCCGCCGGAACATGCGAATGAACAGCGCTGCCACCGAGCACATGGGCGGCGACGTGCTGACGAGGATGCCGGCGAGGCGCGGCGTGAACAGTCCGCGCACCATCGCCTGGACCAGAAAGAACGTGCCCCCGACGAGGCGCACGGCCACGGACGCCTTGCCGAAGCTGGACAGCGGAAGGCGCCGGATCTGCACGCCGTCGAGTTCCTGGCGCCGCAGGTATTTTCGCCCGGGGTCCTCGTAGCCCCGGGCGCTGGTCAGCACGCGCACCGTGTAACCGCGCCGCGCCATTTCGGCGGCCGCATCGTGCATGTGCTGACCGACGGACGCCGGATCGGGCACGTAGACCTGAGACAGGATGAGCAGCGTCTTGGACGGCATCGTCGGGTGGCGGCGGGGAATCTACGGACTCGCCTCGCCGATCGACTCGAATCTGTGAGTGCAGGCGATTTCAGAAAGCGATGAAGCGACTTCGGTGAATCGAAGTGATCTAATTCGACGGGACTCTGGCAGCGTACTGCTCCTCGATCCACGCGTACGTTTTCGCCATCCCGCTGCGAAGCCGGGTGTCGGGTTCCCACCCCAGATACTCCTGGATCTTCGTGTTGTCGCTGTTGCGGCCGTTGACGCCCTTGGGGGCGTTGAGGTTGTAGCTGCGCTTGAGCGTGATTCCGACGATGTCCTGAACGATGTCGACCAGGCCGTTGATCGTCACCAGCTCGTTCGACCCAAGGTTGATCGGCTCGGGTACCTCCCCGTGCATGATCATGTCGATGCCCTTGATGCAGTCGTCGATCCACATGAAGCTGCGCGTCTGCTTGCCGTCGCCCCAGATCTCGATCTCGTCGCGCCCAGTGGCCTTCGCATCGATGATCTTGCGGCAGATCGCCGCCGGCGCTTTCTCCCGGCCCCCGTCCCATGTGCCGTGCGGACCGTACACGTTGTGAAACCGGGCCACGCGGCACAGGAGCCCGAAGTCTTCATTGAAATGCCGGCACATCCGTTCGCTGAATAGCTTTTCCCAACCGTAGCCGTCCTCGGCCATCGCCGGGTAGGCATCCTGCTCCTTCAGCGCGGTGACATCCTCGCTCTTCTGCTTGTCGGCGTTGTACACGCAGGCCGACGACGCAAAGAAGTACCGGTCGACGCCGGCATCCGCCGACGCCTGAAGCATATGGGTATTGATCAGCACCGACAGCATGCACAGTGCCTTGTTGTTCTCGATGAATCCCATGCCGCCCATGTCGGCCGCGAGGTTGTAGACCTCCAAGGCTCCGTGGCACGCCTTGCCGCAGGCGTCCTTGTCCTTCAGATCCAGAATCAGGTTGTCAACGCTGTCGAAGTGCTGGTACCACTGGTCGAACGGCTTGACGTCGACGGCGCGGATGTTGGCATGACCGCGCCGAATCAGATCCGCCACGAGGTGACCACCGATAAACCCACCCGCCCCGGCGACGACGATCAGTGCGTTGGATTGGTCCATGTCCTGCGTTCTCCAGTCATTCGAGTGTACCAGATGGGCCAAATATCCGCCCCGACGCGAGACGTTACCGACAAGGTCTGCCGCGGGTCGATTCTGGAGGGCCCGAGCCCCCGACCCGGCAATGGGCAACGAATTCATAAGAGCCGGCGGCTGCCGATTACCCGTCATCGCCAGGGATTGACGATTTATAGTCAACGGTAGTGAGCCGTTCACGATGCGACGGCGTAGAACGATCCAGCGGAACACTGAAGTCGAGGCGGCCGATGTCGCGCCTTACTGAACAGCTCTGGACAACGCCCCGCCGGGGCGTCACCACCGAGCGGATTAAATGACACAACCGGACCGAGCCCCTCCCGCGGCTGTGGACGAGGCCGCCAGTCACGGCGTCACGGACAAGGCCTTGCGAGGCATGTTCTGGACGGGTCTGCAGACCGGTCTGCGCGTCTTGCTCCACATCGCCGTGGTGGCCGTGACCGCCCGACTGCTCGCACCCGAGGAATTCGGCCTGTTCTTCACGGCCATTGTCGTCGTCGAATTCTTCCAGGGTCTGGCCGGCATGGGTGTCCGGGCGGCGCTTGTCCAGCGGCCCGACCTCACGGAAGATCACTGCAACGCGGGGTTCACGCTCACGTTCATCGTCGGCGTGGTCCTAGCCGCTGCGGTGTTTGTCCTGGCGCCCTACGCGGCGAGCTTCTTCAAACAGCCGGTGTCGCTGACACCAATAATCCGCACGCTCACTGTGGTCTTAGTGCTGCGGGCTCCGCTGGAGGTCGCCAGCGCGCTGCTGCAACGGGACTTTCGCTTTCGCGAGATCGCCGGTGTCCAGCTCGCGTCGTTCGTCATCGGACCTGCGGGAACGACGATCGCCTGTGCCACGCTCGGGTGGGGCGTCTGGTCTCTGGTCGCCGGGTACCTGGCCGGCGTGGCCGTTGATACGGCGGCGAGCGCGTGGCTGGTGAGGCTGAAGGCTCAGCCCAACCTGAATCCGGCGCGAATGCGCGAGCTCTTCCGTTTTGGCGCCGGCCTTACCGCGAATCGGATGGTGAACTACTTCGCCCTTCAGGGCGACAACCTCGTCGTCGCGCGATTCCTCGGACCGGCTTCCGTGGGCGTTTACAACCGGGCCTACACACTCATGGCGATGCCCGCCAACCTGTTTCAGTCGGCCGTTGAGCGCGTGTTCTTCTCGGCAATGTCGAGGGTCCAGGCCGACCCGGAGCGTCAGGCCAGGGCGTTACGGCGCGGCCTGTCCCTGGTGGCGCTGCTATCGCTGCCGGCCAGCGCGCTGTTCCTGGTTCTGGCCCGGGAAATCGTGACCGTGCTTCTGGGGCCGGGGTGGGAGGACGTGACGCTGCCCCTGACCATTCTGGCCCTGGGCATGTTCTTCAGAGTGGCTTACAAGGTTGCCTATGCGTCGGTGATATCCACCGGTGCCGTATACCGAAGCCTCTGGCGACAAGCAATATACTCGCTGCTCGTCGTGGGAGGGTGCTTGGTCGGGCAGTCGTTCGGATTGGCCGGCGTGGCCACCGCGGTATTGATCGCGCTGACCGTGGAGTTCCTGTTGATGACGCAACTGGCCGCGAGCATCGTCGAGATTCGATTCAGCCAGGTCATGGCGTTGCTGCTCCCCGCGGCGGTGACGGCGGGCTGCGTCTTGACTCCAGCATGGATCTGTGCCGCCGTGAGTCGAGGTTACGATCTGCCTCCCGTCGTCGTCCTGGTGGGGACCGCCACCATGGCGATTCTGTTAACGGTCCTGCTCACTCGCCTCACCCGGGGCGTCATGATCGGGGCCGAGGGTCGATGGTGGGTCCAGACGATCGCAGATCAATTGCAACGGCTCCGGGAGCGCAGATGAAGATCTTCTGTGTCGGCCTGTCTCGGACGGGGACGTCGAGCGTGAACAAGGCGCTGCGAATACTGGGATATCACGCCAAGCATTACCCGGCGCTGGGGCGGCTCTACTTCCTGCGCCTCCAGGGAATCAGGCGAAAGGAACTGCGGCGATACGACGCTCTGTCCGACATTGCCGTACTTCGGTTCTACAAGAAGCTGGACAAACAATTTTCCGGATCCCGATTCATTCAGACCGTTCGCGAAAAGGAAAGCTGGCTGAATTCCTGTGCCGACTACCTTCGGCAAAAGCGGGGTGTCGCCACCACCGCCAACGCGCGACGATTGAGAATCGACATCTACGGCGTACCGGATTTCGACCGCGACATGTTCAGTGCGGCCTATGACCGACATCTCGCCGACGTGAAGGAGTATTTCAACGGTCGAGAACGCGACCTTTTGACCATGAATATCGTCGAAGGGGACGGATGGCACCCGCTGTGCGAGTTCCTCGGCAATGAGGTGCCCGACGTCGCCTTTCCCAGAGAGAACGCGCAGAGGGGCTAGAAGGGCCCGGACGCCGCTCGAACCAGCGCCACGAACCGCAGCATTTCGGCCTCCTGCCGCTATAATGTGTGGCCGTCCGCTTCGGCGTCGCCGCGGACAGCTTATAGGTCAGAACAACAGGCGACCAGGCAGGCGAGGGATCGTTGGACCTATTGAATGCCTGCCGCGCGCGGCTCATCGCCGCTGCGGGACCGTGCGGCCTGTCGGAACCGGCCATGATCGATGTCCTGATCATCACGTTCAACGAGGCGTTGAACCTGCCCCACTGCCTGGAAGCGCTGCAGTGGGCGCACAAGATCTTTGTCGTCGACAGCGGCTCCACCGACGGCACACAGGACGTCGCGCGATCTCATGGTGCGACCCTCATCGAGCACAACTGGGAGGGCTACGCCAAGCAGAAGAACTGGGCCCTGGCGAATCTGCCGTTCGAGTCGCCGTGGATTCTCATCGTCGACGCAGACGAGGTGATCACGGCGGAGCTGCGGTCACGGATGGAGGCACTGGCCACCAAGCCGCACGAACAGGTGCAGGAGAACGGCTTCTTCATCAACCGCATGACCATCTTCATGGGCCAGAGGATCCGGCATTGCGGATACTTCCCCAGTTGGAACATGCGGCTGTTCAAGCGCGGCATGGGCATCTACGAAGACCGCGAGGTGCACGAACACATCATCATCGATGAGCCAGTGGGCTACATCAAAGAGCCGATGCTGCACCATGACCGACGCGGCCTGGAACTCTACTTCGCCAAGCACAACCGGTACTCGACCCTCGAAGCGCGAGCCCGCTTCAACGCCCGAATGGGCGAGTCGCACCGGGAAAAAGCGCAGTTGGCACCGGACACGAAACGCCATCGCCGTCTCAAACGCATCGCGGAGCGCGTGCCGCTGCCGGGGCTTTGGCGGTTCCTGTACATGTTCCTGATCAGGCTGGGATTCCTCGACGGTCTGACCGGTTTCAAGTTCTGCTGGTTCATCGCGGTGTACGAATCGATGGTCGCGCTGAAGTTTCAGGAGCTTCGCCGACGTGTCACCACCAGCCGGTCCGAGCCGCAGTCGGCGCCGACCACCGGGCTGGCGATTCCGGAAGGGTACGACCCCCTGGTGCCGCAGAAGATCCGGTCGGCCATCGGCCAGAAGCGCGGACCTTTCAGGATCGCCGGCGAGTCCCGGATCATCGGGATGAGCGTGTACCACGGCGATGCCGCTGCGGCCGGACTGATCGACGGCCAGTTCATTACCGGTGTTGAAGAGGAGCGGTTCACGCGAATCAAGCACTGGGCGGGTTACCCGCGCAATGCGGTCGATCACTGCCTCCGCGAAATCGCGGGCGGCGACCTGCAAAACGTCAGCGCCCTAGCGGTGGCCCGGATGCCCCGGGCCCACTTCTGGCGGAAGGTCATGCTGACACTGGTGCACCCGCGGCTGGTGCCGCATGCGACCGAACGGATCCGCGCCATATCCAAGGTGAACACGCTGGAGCAGACGATCGCGCGCACCTGCGGGGTGAGCCTGAACCGCATTCCCCAGCTCTACCGTGTCGAGCACCACATGTCCCACCTAGCCTCCTCGTTCTTCTGCAGCCCGTTCGAGGAAGCCATGTGCCTCACGGTCGACGGTTTCGGCGACTTCACCTCCACGATGCGGGCCATCGGACGAGGCAACGGGATCGAGGTGATCGACCGGATTTTCTACCCCCATTCTCTCGGCGTCTTCTACACGGCCATCACCCAATACCTCGGATTTCCGAACTACGGCGACGAATACAAGATGATGGGCCTTGCCGCTTACGGCGAACCGGCCCTGGTCGACAAGCTGGCCCTGATCGTGCCCCCCGCAGGCGACGGGCAGTTTCGACTCAACCAGAAGTACTTTCGCCTGCTGCGCAAGGGCGTGGACATGACCTGGGAGGAAGGCGAACCGTACATCGGGCCGATCCTCACCGGCGCCATCTCGACGCTTCTCGGGCACCCGCCGCGCCGGCCGGATCAGGAACTGACGCAGTTCTACAAGGACGTCGCGGCATCGGCCCAGGCTCTTTACGAACAGCGCTATTTCGCCCTGGTCAGATCGCTGCAGCGGATTACTGGTCTGAAAAAAATCGCCGTCGCCGGCGGTTGTGCCCTGAACTCACTGGCCAACGGAAAGCTTTTCGACAATACGGACATTGACGACGTGTTCATCCAGCCCGCCGCGGGCGACGCGGGCACGGCGCTCGGCGCCGCGCTCTATGTCTACCACGGCATCATGGGCCATCCGCGCGAGTTCGTCATGGAGCATTCGTGCTGGGGCCCCCGGTTCGATAACCATGACGTACGGGCCGCGATCGCGTCGGGGATCAGCGAGTCGGGCGGGCGGGACGGCACTTACGGACCCTTCGTGATCGAAACGGTCAACGACGAAGCCGCGCTGTGCGACTCGGTCGCCGAATCGCTCGACCGTGGCGAAGTGGTCGGGTGGTACCAGAGCCGTTCGGAGTGGGGCCCCCGGGCTCTGGGCAACCGCTCCATCCTCGCGGACCCGCGCCGCGGCGACATGCGCGAAGTGCTCAACGTCAAGATCAAGCGGCGCGAGTCGTTTCGGCCTTTCGCCCCCTCCATTCTTCAGGAGCGGGTGGCGGACTGGTTCACGATCACTTATCCCGACCCATTCATGCTCAAGGTCTACCCCGTGAAGCCGGAAAAGCGAGCGGAGATCCCCGCGGTGACCCACGTCGACGGGACGGGGCGGCTGCAAACCGTGACTGAACGGTCGAACCCGCGCTACTACAAGCTGATCAGTGCGTTCGAACGCAAGACCGGCGTCCCCATCCTGTTGAACACTTCATTCAACGAGAACGAACCCATCGTCAACACGCCACTTGAAGCACTCGATTGCTTCCTACGCACGAACATGGATCGAATCGTGATGGAGAATGTGGTGATTTCCAGGAATCGTAATTCGAATTGATCAATAGTACGTGGTGTAACCGCGCAGGGGCAGCTGCATCGTCTCCAGTTGACCGGGGCCCAAGCTGCTGGCCTGGTTGGTCGGATTTCTGCCCGGCCCGGTAGAACCCGAACCGCCATACGTCTTGCGCTTCATGTTCTTAGCGTGACCGTCGGTAAAGGCGATGCTGATGTTCATCGGATCACTATCGCTGTGCCACCGGTGCCGGTTGGCAATGAAGATGAGACCGGTCAACTTGTGAAATTTGTTCGGACTGAGGCCCATCAGGTCGGCGATGATAAGCTTCTTGGACGGCGAACCGATTTCCACGGCGCGGTGCCCCTCGATGAGCGTAAAGGCTCGCCGCCTAGTCGTTCTCATGGGACGGCTCCTTTAGGTTTGGAAACCTATCCTCAGGGTCAGAACGCGATTTCGTCGGTTGGCGGCGATGGGCCCGAAAACGGCACGACACTGCCACGCTGTGGGGGATCGATAAAAGTTATCGATGATTGATAAGGAACTTTAGGCGCGCGGGCAGGTAACGTCCACCCATCGTCCCGGATACTGTCCCTATTGCATCGGAATGGCTTCGTGCCTCCGTTAGTGCGTTGGCATCCGCCCGCACGAATCCGAATTCGGCGAATCCCCTCAATCCATCATCGCGCGCTCTTTGATCACCCGCGCGGGATTTCCCGCGGCGACCACTCCCGGCGGGACGTCCTTGACCACGACGGCCCGAGCCCCAATCACGCTGTTGCGGCCGATCGTGACGCCGGGCCCGATGAAGGCGCCGGCGCCGATCCACACGCCGCTTTCGATGGTGATCGGTGGACGCAGGAGCGGCAGATCGGGGCGCGTGTAGTCGTGGGTGCCGGCGCACAGATACGCGTCCTGAGAAATCACGACGTGTTCACCGATTCGGATCGGACCGAGGTTGTAAATCGTGACACCGTCGGAAATGATGCTCCATCGCCCGATCGAAAAAAGCCAGGGATGAAAGATGCGGGTGGATCCGCGCACGCCGCTGGGGCGCGCCATCTCCGCGCCGAATCGGCAGAGCCAGAAACGTCGCCAACCGTAGGCCCGAGGGGGGCTGAAGCGGATCAGCGATCGCCATACGCACTGCCAGAGCAGGCGACGTGCGTATTCACCGGCCGTGTAGCCGTAACCGGCGGTCCTGTCACCATGTTGAAAGACAGGATCAATAGTAGGTGGTGTAGTTGCGGAAGGGCAGCTGCATCGTGTTGATCTGGCTCGTGGACAACGTGCTGGCCGAGTTGATCGGATTTCTGTTAATCCCGGTAGAACCCGAACCGCCGGAGGTCTTGCGCTTCATGTTCTTCGCGTGGCCGTCGGCGAAGGCGATGCTGATGTTCATCGGATCACTGTCGCTGTGCCACCGGTGCCGGTTGGCAATGGAGACGTTGCCGGTCAACTTGTGAAAGTTGCTCGGACTGAGGGCCATCATGTCAGCGACGATAAGCTTCTTGGCCGGCGAACCGATTTCCACGGCGCGGTGTCCCTCGATGGCCCAAACGCCGTCCCATGCGGTCTTTCCCCCCGTTGCCACGGTGCTATTCGTTCGATCCCAATAGACGTACGAGGAACCCCAGCCATCGAAGGCCGACGCCACGTCATTGGCAGGTGACAAGGAACTGCCCGCATCCAGGGGGCACTCGGCCAGATCGGTCACGCCGTCGATGAACTTGTTGACCAGGCGATCCTCCGGATCGGTGTCGGCTGGTGTCGTTCCGTCAGACGTCAAAGCCGTCCAGGTGGATTTGCCCTTCTTCCCTACGAGGTTCATCCACGCCGACGCCGCCGCAGTGCCACTGCCGGGGCCGCCTCCGTCGTAAGCGTCGGTGTGGGGGTACGTGTCCTTCCATACGTTAATGTAAAATTGAACGCCCATGTTGATCGCCTTGGCGTTCTTCGTGCAGGTGAGGATACGCCCCGACTTGATCGCGGCGCCCAATGCGGGTACCAGAATCCCGATGAGCAGGGCGATGACCGAGATGACCACCAGCAACTCAATGAGCGTAAAGGCTTGTCGTCTGGCCGTTCTCATGGGATGGCTCCTGTAGGTGGCGACGCCGGGGCTCGGCATCAGGCCGCGATTTCGTCCGCGATTTCGTTGTGTGGCACAGATCGGCCAGCTGGCGGCCGTGTCGTTGGGTTTAATCGATAATATTATTAATCATTATTAATCGATCATCACATGAGATTCTACGGGCCGTGGCAGGCCAATGCAAGCGGTGCTATAAAGTTTATTGGAATCACGACTTCTGCGATAAAAATGGGTGCCAGCGCCCCGCGGAATCGGCCATCGGACCGCATCGCAAACCGCAGGGCGACGAACGGTTCGGCCCGCGTGGTCGATGCGCCCGGCGGACAATCCGCGAGCCGTTGACGGCTGCGAGTGACCCCATTCTTTGTTTGATCGAATCGAACGGCCGACGATAGCATTGAGGCTCAGGGCGAATTCTTCCCGCACGGAGACCGGTCATCGTCATCATTGCCTACGCCGCGATCCTTCTCGTGATCGCCGCGGTCGCCACGTATCGCCCGGGCGTGGCCCTGTCGGCGCTATTTTGCAATTTCGCTCTGGAGCAGTGGGGTCAGTCTCAGGTGGAGTTCTTTTCTGATCACCCTGCACTGACCAACTATCTGACCGCGGGGGTCGTCGCCTGGGCGGTCTTGATGCAGCTAGTGCGATTCGGTGCCTGGTGGGTCCTGCGACAATACTCCACCGTCGGCTGGCTGACGCTGGCGCTGCTGGGCTACGCCGCGGTGTCGACACTCTGGTCGCTCGTAGACGACGCCAAAGAGGGGTATATCAACGCGCTGCCCTACATCATTACCTATACCCTGCTTTGCCCTCTCGTGGTCACACGAGCGAAAGACCTTCACGACGGGTTCGTTGCCACGCTCATCCTTGGGTCATTGCTGCTGGTGCTGCTGTTGACGACGTCCACCTGGGGTTACCGGCAGGTCATCATCTACTCGTTGGTTCGCGGCGGCACGGCGGGCGGCAACCCCCTGGCCATCGGGTCGATGGCAGGCTACGTCATTCTGCTGGCCGCACTGATGAACACGAGGCGTCTCAAGACCCTTTGGAACCTGATTCGATGGCCGCTCGTGCTGCTGGGCATGGTCCTGTGCGTCCTATCACAATCGCGCGGCCAGGTTTTCGGGGCCCTGATCGCGTTTGTCTGCGCCCTTCCGATCAGCCGGCGTCTCAAAGGCTCGCAGGGAATCGCCGGAGTGATGGTCGGTCTGGTGGTGATGTCCCTTTTCACTTTCTGGACCATCAGCGAGTTCGCCATCGCGGAACGATGGGAATACGGCGCCATGCGGGATTCGGTGGAGGGCGGACGGGTGAACAAGACATTCGAGGTCCTCGAATACTGGGGAAACAGTGGTCCCATGCGCTGGATTTTCGGCCTGGGCAATTCGGCGTCGTTCTCGACGGACGTGATCGGGTTCTACCCGCACAATCTACCGGGTGAGGTGCTCGGGGAGGAAGGGATTGTCGGTTTCTCGATCTACGTTGCCATCCTGGTCGCGCTTGTACGGGCTTTGCGCAGGCTGTGGTTTGCGGTGGCTCCGTACGACGACGCCCGGGGTCTTTTCGCGGTCTTATGCGCCCTGCTCATTTACGAGTTCATCCTGTCCAACAAGCAGGGATCGCTGCTGGGCAATCAGGAGTTCTTCGGCCTGACCATTATCGCAGGACAGCTGAGCGTCGCCGTGCAACGCCACGTGATGTCGACCAGACCCGCCGCGGGACGCGCGCTTCATCCCCTGACAACTTAGAGCGCATCGACCCACACAAACATCGTGGTCCGTGCCGGCACTTCGAGCGTAAGTGAAACCGCTCTAGAACCCGGCGAGTTGCCGACATGAATGAACCAGGAACCGATCACCCCCAAGGCGCAACTTCCACGCCGAGCCTCGGCGACAAAGCGACCCGCGGCATCGCCTGGATGGTGTCGCAGGCCGCCGTCAACAAAGTGGTCACGACGATCGGCCAGATGATCCTGGGCATGATCCTCGTTCCCGAGGATTACGGTCTTGTCGCCCTGACCTACATGTTCGGAACCGCGTCGGTGCTCATCCAGCAGGGTGGTCTGCATGAGGTGCTCATCAAGCGAAAGCGCCACTTCCACCGGTGGGCCAACTCCGCGTTCTGGATGTCGATGTGCCTGGGCGTTGTCGGCTGCGCCATCATGGTGGCGTTCGCGCCCGTTGCGGGCACGCTGTGCGACGACGACCGGTTGACCAGGTTGATGCTGATCATGGCGCTGTTCTTCCCCATCGACGCGTTTTGCACCGTGCCGCTTGCGTTGGCGCACGGCCGAATGCAATTTCGATTCATCGCCGCGGTGCAGCTGGGCCAGTCCGTGGTGGCCGTCTCGCTGAGCATCCTACTCGCGATGTTGGACTGGGGCCCGTTCGCCGCCATCGCGCCGCGACCCGTCGTGCCTCTGATTGGCGCGATCGCGTATTGGATCAAAGCGCCCGTGCCTCTTCGCCGAGGCCTTCAGTTCCGGCGCTGGCGCTACCTGGTCGGCGACAGTGCACTGGTCTTCGCCGCGAACTGTTGCGACATGGCCATCCTGTATCTCGGAACTCTCGCGCTGAGCGTCGCCTACAACAAGTCGGTCGTCGGCGACTATTTCTTCATGTTCAACCTGTCGCTCCAGACCATGGTCCTGATCTCGTTGCGCCTGCGCGGCGTGCTGTTCCCGGCGCTGAGCACTCTGGCGGACGATCCACAGCGGCAATCCCGCGCGTTCCTCCGCGCGCTGCGTCTGATTTCCTTCGTGGTCCTTCCCGCGTGCCTCCTTCAGGCGGCACTGAGCGATGCGGGCGTGCGCGCGATCTATGCCGGCCGCTGGTCGCACGCGATTCCCATGCTTCAGGTGCTCAGCATCGGAATGGCCATCCGGTCCGTCGGCTGGCCGGCGGTGTCGATGCTCCAGGCACAGGGGCGATTCGGTACCCGGCTGGTGCTCGTGATTATCTCGCTGGTGTCCCAGGCCATCCTCATCTGCCTGGGCCTGTGGTGGTTCGGGCCGATCGGCGTCGCCCTGGCCACGACCGTGAACTGGATCGTCATCGACCCGGTGAGCGTGTACGTGGCGGTCCGGCACACAGGCTACGGGTGGCGAGATGTTGCCCGTGCCTTGGGGCCGCCCGCCGCGCTGGGACTGCTCGTGGTCGGCCCTGCGGTACTGGTTGATATGGCCATCCCCGACATGGCCGGGCGAGACTGGTGGCGCGTGGCCCTCATCACGTCGGTTGCCGCGGCGCTCTACGTACCGATGTTCCGCACGCTGGCACCCGAGGCCTGGCAGGAAATGCGTCAAAGGCTCGTCGGGATGTTAGGACGGAGCCGTTAGCGCGCTCCGCGCAACCCGTGACAATAGCGCACCGCCGCTTCCATGCCATCAACCATACGTTCGACCGTGAAACGCTCGCGCACCGTCGCCTCGGCGCCCCGCGACATCTTCTGCCGCAACGGGGCCTGCTCCAACAGTTGCCGCAACGCCGCCGCCAGGGCGGGCGCGTCTCCGTGAGCATATTGCAGGCCGTTCTCGCCATGGTGCAGTGCGGCGATTTCGGGATTTTGTGCTTCGACCCGATCGCAAGTGACCACGGGCAGGCCGTAGCCGAAGGCGTGCAGCAGGCTGAGGCCGATGTTCTGCGGATAGCAGAACACATCGGCGTTCAGAAACCAGGGCGCGAGTTCCATCTCCTCGTAAATCGGCCCCGGCATCAGAACCTGCCGCTCAAGGCCGAGCGATGCCGTCATCGCGCGCAGACGATCCTCGTCGGGCCCCGTGCCAATGATGACCAGCTTGAGATTCGCGAAATCCCGCCGCAGCAGCGATACGGCTTTCAGCAGCAGATCGACCCCATTGGCCCGTTCCAGGCGCGAGACAAAAAGAATGACCGATTTTCCGGTCAGGTCATGCCGCTCGGCGAACTGAGCCAACTCCACCGAACGTTCGCGCCAGGACGCGGCCGCTGCCCGGATCGGGGCCTGATCCAGGCTGTTGAGGGCCACGAACACACGATCGGCGGCGAATCCCATCTGGAGGTATTGCCTGGCCGTCTGGTCGTTGTAGAGCAGCATCGCGGCGGCGAGCCGTGACACCGCCAACCGCATCCGGCGGCGCCACCGGGCATCGTTCTTCGAGTAACCGTGGGTCCAGAGGATCGTGGGCACGCCGTGGCGCCGCGCCCGCAGCAGCGCGGGCACCAGGGCGGCGTGCTGGAGGCTGCCGTCAAGCATCAGCACGTCACACGCTTGGGCCGTCGCGCACCGCCATTGGGCGCTGTGCCAGAACACTCGACGCCCGGGCATCGGCACGTGCCACATCGGTTCGCAGCGAGCCGAGAATCCGTCCGCGGCGACGTTCGGCACGCCCGGATTCCGCGCGTACACCAGTGTGAGATCGATGCCGGGCCGACGCGCCAGGTGCTGGTAGACGGGAAGGCGATACTTCGCCAACGATCGCTGTTGAATGATCAGCCTGATGCGCCCTTGATTGCCGGTGTGTCCCTGTTGCACCATCATCTAGCCCGCATTTCTCACGAGTCTTGCCGCTCGGTGATTTAAGGACGAACGGTGATGGGTTTTGAGTCGGGGCATTCGATAGTCGGCGGGTAACACTGTGGACACCAGCGAGGCAGGTTCGTTCGCTGGCAAGGACGCACACGCGATCCTCCGTA
>Ga0310125_10000149_pt1 | contig 29516 bp, 22 predicted proteins | sample CB11b_Tmax_Bot8__FD_203508 | JGI IMG/M metagenome (GOLD analysis project Ga0310125, IMG submission 203508) | Marine microbial communities from Western Arctic Ocean, Canada - CB11b_Tmax_Bot8 | ecosystem: Environmental > Aquatic > Marine > Oceanic | place: Canada: Western Arctic Ocean | collected... | reverse complement strand
ATTTCCCAAGACCCAGACCGGGGCTGATTTGATGACACAAGCGCCTTCTCCGGTCGGGGATGATCAGCTCAAGGAACTTCAGTTGCGACCCGCATTGACTGTAAAGCTGGATTGATGCCCCACCCCGGGATCTGCTCCAATCTGTCATTTTGATCAAGAGCCCATCAATTGGGGCTTTTATTGAGGATTTCCTGGTCATTTCAGGTGCGGTGTTGCGATCGTCATGAATTGGCGACTGGTGGGATGAATGCTTGCCGTTGCGCATGAAAAGGCTTTGTTTGGGATGATGTTCCTGGCAAATTACTGTGCGGGGCTGTGGGCTGATCCGATGTGGTAGATCCGTCACAGGATCCTGCACGTGGCACTGGTGAACTTGCCGAAGGATTTGGTATCAGGCACTGCAGCCAGCCAGCCCAACACCCGTTACACTCTTGCTTGATGTGTGGAATTGCGGGCATTATGCATTTGGATGGACGGCCGGTCGACTCTTCGCGGTGTCAAGCGATGCTTGCTCATTTGCGACCACGGGGGCGAGATGCCGAGGGTATCCTTGAGGTCGGCTGCTGCACACTGGTACACGCACGGTTGAGTATTATCGACCTGTTGGGTGGTGAGCAGCCCATGCAGTTGGGTGATACGGATGCTGGGCCGGCCATGAGTGTTGTCTTTAACGGGATGATTTATAACCACCGGAAGCTACGCCTGCAGTTGGAGGCATGTGGCTATCAATTCAAGACAGACCATAGTGATACCGAAGTGCTGTTGCACGGTTATCACCATTGGGGCCGGGAACTTCCCGCCCACTTGGAAGGGCAGTTTGCATTTGCCATTTGGCATCACCAAAAAGGAGAGCTGTTTCTTTGTCGTGATCGGCTTGGCAAAAAGCCGTTGTACGTGCGGCGATCGCATAATGAAGTGGCCTTTGCCAGTTTGGTCGGGGCGTTAGAAACGGATTCCATTCACCAACCGGCTTTAATGGCATTTCTCAGGTACGGCTATACGTTTGAATCTACAATGATTGCGGGCATTGAACAGATTCCGGCGGCCCATTGGATGGTGGTGGATCGGCAGGGGCAGATAAAGGTCGAACGGTACTGGCAGGCGCCATCCCGCGATGTGGCGGCGATAGTCAGTTTTCAAGAGATGCGACGGCTTATAACTGAATCAGTCCGACTGCGACTCGAGGCAGATGTGCCGTTAGGGTGCTTCCTGTCAGGTGGCGTCGATTCTTCAATTGTTGCAGCACTGGCCCAACGTGTACTTTTGGAAAGTGGCAATGGACCTCTACAGACTTTTAGTGTTTCGATAGATGATTCGGATTATGACGAAGGCCCTTGTGCTCGACGGGTTGCCGTCTCGCTAGGCTGTCATCACCGACAGGTGGATGTTTCCCCGTTGGATGCGGGAGGCAAGGGCAAGACCTTTTTTGATGATCTGGCTCATCTGATTCGCCACATGGGTGAGCCGCTAGCAGATAGTTCCCTGTTGCCCACCTATTGGATTAGTCGTGCGGCGCGGGAGCATGTAAAGGTGGCGCTGACCGGTGATGGTGGTGACGAACTTTTTGGTGGGTACAACCGGTATCGGGCGATGCGTTTGTTGCAGTATTGCCGGGGATGGTTGCAGTATCTACCTGCAGTGCCCGCGGATTCGCGGCAGCCATTCTCATTGAGGACACGGTTGAACCGGCTGATGCGGGCGTCACGGTTTCAGGGGTCTTTTCAGCAGTATCAATGCATGGCCGAGATCTTTAGTGAAAAGCAAATTGAAAAAATGGGTGTCGTTGGCAGTGATCCTTGCATGGATGGGGTAAAGGATTGGCCGGACTCATCAGATTTGTCCGGTGCTGCAATGCGGTGGGACCTGCATAACTATTTGCCACACGATTTGCTTCGCAAGGTTGACCGTGCATCCATGGCAGTTGCCTTGGAGACTCGTTGTCCCCTTTTGGATCAAACACTAGTCGAGACAGTCTGCCAATGGCCGTCCGATGCATTGATGCCAGGCGGTCGCATGAAGGGATTGTTAAGGCAGTTTGCGGCAGATATTCTGCCGGCGGATATTGCCCCCGAAATCGCGTCGCGACCCAAGCAGGGTTTTGCGATCCCTGTTGGACGGTGGTTTCGCAAGGAACTTAAAGAACCCCTGGCTGATCGCTTGTTATCCGGACACCTTAAGGAATTGGGTATAAAAGAGTCGGCAGTTGAACAGTTAATGCGTGAGCATGTGGAAGCGAAGCTTGATCACTCGCATCGCCTCTTTGCCCTGTTAAGTCTGGCGCTTTGGCGTATGTAGATTCGGAAAAGGATTCAATCGTGAGATGTCATTTTTTATGCAGTGGGCATGTAATACATGGGGTCTTACTAGCTGTCATGGTTGCTTTAGGTCTGGGGCTGGGGTTCGAAGCGGCAGTCAAGGCTCAAGAGTCTCATCATGTGGGACGTGTCAAGATTATGGCATACAACGTGGCAAACATGTTTGATGTATTTGATGACCCATATACAAATGATGAAGGGGCGAAGGTTAAGTCACGCTCTGCCATTGAAAAGATTGCGAGGATGGTTCGCCATGTGGATGCGGATGTGGTGGCATTTTCAGAGATCGAAAATGAAGGCATCTTGCGGGCAATGGTGCATGAATTCCTACCGGGGGCGGGCTATAAGGATGTGGCAGTCATGGCGACAAACAGTTCCCGTGACATCAATCTTGGTGTGATCAGCCGTTTGCCCATCAAGAGTCTTACGAGCCATCGATTTGCACGGCTCATACTTCCAGATGCCCCACGCACGTGGCGATTTGCGCGAGATCTATTGCGGGTGCGTGTGGTGATGGAATCCGATCAGCTTCTGGATATCTATGTCGCTCACTTTAAGAGTAAACATGATTCATTAGACGATCCAAACAGCACAAAGTGGCGACTTGCTGAAGCAATTGCTACGGGTGAGATTATTGCCGAAACACGTCGGCGCAACCCGGATGTGTCGGCGGTGCTGGTCGGAGATCTGAATGATACGCCAGATTCAGCGGTACTTCGGGCGATTCATGATTCGGGGCTTGTTGATGTGCACTCGCATTTGCACGAAGATCATCGGGTTGCCTATCTGCGCCATCCCTATCGAAGCACCATCGACTATATTTTGGCTGATCAACAGATGGCCAGACGCCTTGTACCCGGGTCGGCCCTGGTCCCCCATGATGAAGAACTAATCTCGGGCTCTGACCATGCGCCCGTCGTCGCGGCGTTTACCCTTCGCCGACAGCATGGATTTAGTAAATGAGTCTACTGGTGGAATCCCCTACTTTTGACGGTTGCTCGATTGGGGCCAAGGAGATCATGCGCCTGCCCATGGGTGAGGGGTGTTGTCGAGATTGACGACCACGCTCTTGATCTTGGTATAGCTTTCAACCAGTTCAACCCCCATGTCCGCCCCAACCCCGCTGGTACGGTGTCCCTCGTAAGGGATGGGCGCAACCCAGTAGTTGTTACAGTTGATCCATACAAAACCGCTATCAACCCGGGCTGCAATTTTGTGGGCTTGCGCCAGATTGTTTGTCCACAAAGCTGTGGCCAATCCATAGCTGGTCTGATTGGTGATCCGAATGGCCTCATCAAGATCATCGAAATCAATGACCGAAATGACCGGGCCAAAGATTTCTTCCTGTGCAATCCTGGAGTCGGCGGCCACGTGGTCGAAGATCGTTGGATTCACGTAATAGCCTTTGTCGAGATTGCCGACCCGCTTGCCGCAGGTGATAGGGGGGTACTGTTGGCTACCAATATCGATATAGCTGGTGACCTTGTCGTACTGATCTTGAGAAACGAGTGGTCCCAGTTTCGTTTTGGCCTGCATCGGATCGCCAATGGCCAGGCTGTTGAATTGACTCTGCAACGCCTCAAGGAATTGGTCGTGGATTTTTCGGCTGATCACCAGTCGCGATCCGGTCGTGCAAATTTGACCGGAGTTATAACAACTGGTTAATACGGTTGAGGCCAGTGCGGCATCAAGATCTGCGTCAGGAAGAATGATATTGGCTGTTTTGCCTCCCAATTCCAGGGTCACTTTCCGGATCTGATCGGCAGCTGCGTGCATGATGGCCCGGCCGACTTCAGTGGACCCCGTGAACGATATTTTGTCGACACCCGGGTGTGCGGCCAGTGCTGCGCCGGTTTCCCCCATCCCTGTTACGACATTGACGACACCCGGTGGGAACCCGGCCTTGAGTGCAAGTTCGCCGATGCGTATGGCGGATCGGGGGGATTGCTCGGCGGGTTTGAGCACGACAACGTTACCACAAGCCAGCGCTGGCCCCAATTTTTGAATGGTGATCACGGCAGGGAAATTCCATGGGCATATCGCTGCCACAACCCCGACCGGTTCGCGCAGGATATAGATATGTTTGTCGGTGCCCTGCGGTACCTGGCTGCCACGGATTTTGTCGCACAGGCCGGCGCAATAAACCATGAAGCTGACACAGGTAGGTAGATCATGGTCGCGGGCATGGACATAGGGTTTGCCCATGTCTTCGGTATCCATTAGGGCTAGTTCATCGTTGTTCTTCTTGATGAGATCCGCCAGCTTGAACATGAGGGAGCCGCGTTCGCTGGGTGTCATTTGAGACCATGGGCCATCATCAAATGCTCGGCGTGCAGCTTTAACGGCGCGGTCAACGTCCTCCACGCCTGCATCAGGAACTTTAGCGTGTACCTGTTCCGTGGCAGGGTTAATCACGTCAATCCATTTGTCCGTCACGCCCGTTGTCTTTTCGTCTCCAATGACCATTTCCATGTTGAAGTGAACTCCTCGTCGAATGATGACAGATAATTTGGCTGTTACCAGCTGGACGCAGAATAGATAGTATCGCCCTGCTGGCCGATAGAGGCAAGAGTCATTTGGTCGTATGGAATCCACGATGTGCGGGTTGGTTTCCCCCCATTGTGACTGAAAGGGCATTAGGGTACAGGCCGAAAATCATCGGGCAGGGGCGGGTGTTGTATTGTTTGGAATTCCATTGGTGATGTGTGGATGGGCTGGTTGTAATCCGGCTAGTGTCTGATACATTGCAGCTAACTCGCCCAATCAGATTTGTCTGATAGGCGAATGGGGTGTCGGCCAGGTAGCTCAGGTGGTAGAGCACTGCACTGAAAATGCAGGTGTCGTGAGTTCAACTCTCACCCTGGCCATTAGAAATTTGAATGTTCGACCAAGCTGCCAAGCTTCAGAGCCACAGAACTATACGGGTGAAAATGATTGACCTGTTCTGCCCGCCATGGTCACCAACAATCCCCGTCCGCGACAAACTAAAAGACGAACTCGGTTCTCGGGAGCATCAGGGAGCTCTTCGGGACGGGGGCTACTTGTCGGGTAGTGGGGATCCCAGGTGGTTTGGTGGGTGACAATTCATTGGTTTTGGTCTGCTGATGACGCCAAACCACGCTCTAGGACATCACAGAACGCGTTCATGAGGGTCGATTTTCTGAATCGCATGCGGATCAGATCTTGTGCCCGTTTGCCCATTTCTTCTAATTTTTTTCGATCAGAAGTTGTGAAGTTTCGAATTAACTTGCAGGCGTCGTCAACTGCACCGTGGGCAATTCGCCACCCGATTTGATGTTCGTCGACAATGTCCGATACATGGCAGGGATCAGGCCCAAGCAATAAGATCGGCCGACCAAGCGCCATGGCGCCGTAAACTTTGCACGGGTGCACAATCCCGGCAACATTTTCGCCGACGGAAACGATATGCACGTCGGCTGCAGATAGGGAATACTTAATCTGATCTAAAGGCTGGTAGGGTAGGGACACGATGTTTGTGGGTTGGTGTTCGGCGATAATGTCATGGACTTCCTTTTTGCCGACACCGCCGCCAATAAACATGAACAGCAGGTCCTGGCAATCCTGTAATTGGAGTGCTGCCTTGAGGATCGTTGTTAAGGGCGAGGTGAAGCTGTGATTGCCGCTGTACATGATCACGAACTTGTCGTCAGGATTATGCTGGCGGCGAAATGGGTTGTCCGAGTGGTTGATGAGGTTTAAATGATCCTCGTGTGGCCATGGTGGCAACACGACAATCTTATCCTTGATGTTGCGTTTGCGGCAAAGGCGGTCAACCATAAAGCGGTCTAGAGCCACAACATCTGAAGCGCAGTCTAGAGAAAAGCGATTGATTGCATCATAGATGCGGGCTGTTGTACTGTCCGATTTGATACGTCCCAGGGCGATCATCTGGTCGGGATTAAGATCCATGACCCAATACTTGAGTGGAACACTACGGAATTTGGCAATTATGGCGGCTGCGATTGCGCACATCGGTGGTGATGTGCTTACCAGTATGCCGGCAAGTCGTGGCGTGAAACCACAAAAGGCGAGGCATTGAACCATAAAAAACAGGGCCCCAACCAATCGCCAGAGAATCGATTGTTTGCCAAATGATGAGAAGGCAAGACGGCGAACTTCAATACCTCGAATCACCTCCCGGCGGGGGAATTTGATTGAAGGGTCGTCATATCCTCGATTTGCAGTGTAGACAATGACGCGGTATCCACGTCGGACCATCTCCTCTGCGGCATCGGCCATGTGCTGGCCGACACTGGCGGGGTCAGGTACAAATACCTGGCTAAGGACGAGCAGTGTTCCTTTCGGCTTGCTCATGGTCGCACATCATATTGACTGGGTGCGGTACTGCTAGTCAGATTCAATTGTTCAGGAGACTTGGTTGAGATGCTTGGCTGCATGCTGTTCGTGAATCCACGCATAAGTTTTGGCCATCCCGTCGCATAACTTGGTGTCGGGTTCCCAACCGAGATACTGTTTGATCAATGTGTTATCACTGTTTCGACCATTGACACCTTTTGGGGCATCCAACTGGTATGATCGCTTCAATGAAATGTTGGCAATCTGTTCAACGATATCTACCAGTTGATTGATTGTGACCAACTCGTTGGAACCAAGATTGATCGGTTCAGGGACTTCGTTGTGCATGATCAGATCGATCCCCTTGATACAGTCATCAATCCACATGAAACTGCGTGTTTGCTTGCCTGTTCCCCAGATGTCAATTTCGTGCTTGCCACGGGACTTGGCAGTAATGATCTTGCGGCATATTGCTGCTGGGGCTTTTTCGCGTCCGCCGTCCCACGTACCGTGCGGGCCATAAACGTTATGAAAGCGTGCAACCCGTGTGTATAGTCCAAAGTCTTCAGTGAAGTGCCTGCACATTCTTTCGCTGAACAGTTTTTCCCAACCATAGCCATCCTCAGGCATTCCCGGATAGGCATCTTCCTCCTTGAGGGCAACAACGTCTTCGCTGACTTGTTTGTCTGCGTTGTAGACACAGGCTGAGGATGCATAGAAAAAGTGTTCCACTTTGGCTTGCTTGGCAGCTTGGAGCATGTGGGTATTGTTGTTCTCAATAAATCCCATCCCGCCCATATCCGCGGCAAGGTTGTAGACTTCGTAAGCGTCTTTACAGGCTTCCTCGCAAGCTTTCTTCTGGCGTAGGTCCAATAATCGATTGTCGGCCTGGTCAAACGTCTGATACCACTGATCAAAGGGTTTGATATCAACGCTGCGGACGCGTGTAAAACCACGTTGCAGCAGACTGGCCACGAGGTGACCGCCAATAAATCCACCGCCGCCGGCGACAACGATTAATTCATCCTTCATCTACGACCTCCAGCGTGTAGCTGTCTTATCTAATGACATAGGTACTATATCGTCTGCGAGCCGGATCTCCTTTGGCCGGAAGTTGAAATCTTATAGGCTGTTACGGGTGGAAAGTCCCCTTTGTTCATGCATTGCCTCCGGCAGCCGTGCAGCCAGATCGCGGGCAGTGAGCCCAGATGGGCCATGATCCTCGCGCCATCGGTCTGCCGCCCGTCCGTGAATGTGGATGCCAAGGACAGAAGCATCGAATGGTGTCATCCCCTGCGCAATGAGCGCTGCAATGATTCCGGTCAATACATCACCAGTTCCAGCGGTTGCCAGTGCAGCATTTCCAGTTTGGTTGATAAACTGGCGTTGACCATCGGTGACAACCGTATTGTGGCCTTTTAATACAACGACAGAGTGATAAAAAGAGGCTAGTTTGGCTGCTGCTGCCGGGCGGGTTGCATGATCAGTCGGGTCATCCCGAATCCCAAGCGGTTCAGCAAGTCGTTGGAATTCACCAGGATGCGGTGTCATTACGATGGGTGAAAGTGGATCCCGTGCGTGTTGTGGTATGAGATTCGGCGGCGGTACGCCTGCGCCGGCCAGAAGATTTAAACCGTCAGCATCAAGCACAACCTGTCGTGGGCCTTGGAATAATGCCAGAATAAAAGGCAACTGGCGCGATGGATCAGCGGTTCCCATACCGGGGCCAATTGCAAGCACAGCACGTTGCCGGGGATCAGCGATATCAAGGGTGCTGACGGCTTTTGCCTGTTCAATCGTTGGAAGTAGTTCGATCCCTGTTGCACCTGGTTCAATGGCAAGGGCAAATGGGATCACTTGAGGTGGGGCCGCAATCTTGGCCAGTCCCGCCCCGGCACGTAACGCTGCGGTTGCTGCCAATGCCGGGGCACCAACCATCGTGGGGCTACCGCCAATGACAATCACGGTGCCGAACGTGCCCTTGTGGGAACCGGCTGGTCGTCTTGGGGGCGGCGGTATTTTATCAATTGCCTGCATCTATTAGTTGGCGTCGACTGAATTACCCTGTAGCTTCAAAATCTTGACATTTATACGGCCCAGTATAGGGGCCATTCTTACCAGGTCATTGGTGTATTGGCCGTCGGCCAGCGAACTTGTGGTAATCCCAATATGGGTGGCATCGAACTGATTGGGATTAAGGGCTGCATCAAAATCAATCCAGCAGCCATCCTTGCCACCAATCCACGCCTGGGTCCACATGTGATAGCCGAAGATGTGGCGGTGTCCCATGAACTGATCGGCATAGACAAGGCCACTTGCAATGCGACTGGGAATATTAATCGCCCGTAATAGTGAAGCTAGAAGTACAGCGAACTCGGTGCAATCTCCCCGCCTTGTTCGTGCCACTTCACCTGCGGAGGCAAAGCCGACGGACAGGTCGCGTTTGTCGATATATCCATGGACAAACCTGCACAGTTTTTGGGCTGTATTTCGGTTATTTTCGGCGGCCATGTCTTCTCGGTCAATCGCCTGGGCAAGTAGGCTAGAGATGATTGGGTCGTCCCAATCAATCATGGTGGATGGATCGCGAAATGTGTGGTCGGGAGGGGCTGGCGAGTTTTTCTCTAGGTGATTGGTGTCTACTTTGACCTGTATGCGATCTTCAACGGTTGAAACAACTCTCTGGTAACCCGACAGTGGAAGAATGATTTGCCTTTCTTTTTGGGAAGATTCTGTTGGTAATCCTTTTACCTGGATCTCATAAAGTGCAGAACGGATTTCACGTGGTCGGATGATTTGGTGATCGGCTTTAATGAAGGTGCCGGTCATAAACTCCGGTGGATTAATATGTCCTTGTGCAAGTTGTTGATCAGAAGCAACCATGTCAATGTTCCACAAGCCAATGTTCATTGACATCTTTAAAATTCGTCCACTTGCATCAACGAAATCCCTGGTTGTTATTCCGGGCGTTGAAGAATTGGTGGTCTTTATCTCAACCGCGGGTACGAATCGACCCATAACTTCAATCTGCTGTGCGCCAAGAATTTGATGCCTGGTGGTGGTTGGTTGCGGACCCCAAAGAGGTGATATCCGCTGGTATTCGATCATCTCAGAGCCAGCGGAAAGGTGGTCGCGAAGGAAACGATTAGCTGCTGCCGGTGGCAGCCAATCACTGCCTTGCCGGTCTGTTGTGACAGATCGCGATTGCCTGCCATGTCCTGTTGTGTAAGTGATGGTGTCTTTCGTGAACTGCATTTTGCCAAATGTTTTAACTCCACTGAGCGTCTGGCTGCCATGCGCCTCGATGGGTGTTCCGTCGATGGTTTCATTGAATCTTTCAGTCATGGTAATCGTCATTAATAGTGAACCACGACGGAGTGATATTTGCGTATTCTCAATTGTTTCGATCCGATCCCCGGTATGAATCTCCGTGATGTGGAGCCATCCGCTGGGTTCATTCTGGATCATTGCTGTAAACCACTGCTCATAATTGATGACGGGGGCGTCGCTGCCGGATGTAGTGCCATTGGTCGCGCACAATACACCAACCATGATGTATGGAATGCAACTGCGGATAATGGATGCGGTAACTACGATCTTTAGAAAAAGATGCATTAGTGAAATTCTATGTAAACGTATCCGCTAATGTTTTAAGGTCTTGTGGAGGATAGAAGGCGAAACACCAGTCTCTTCTTTGGGCGATATGCTGGTTGCAAAGACCCTGTATGGCGAGTTTTACTGCAGTATCTGCGTCACGTATTGTCTCGGGGTTTGCATGAGCAAGTTTCCGGTTGATTGATTGGATCTTTTCATATGCCATGGCTCGGCGTGTTTTGTCCCGATCGTCATTCATGTGCGAGATCAGGTGGTGTTTTTGAGTTACCTGGCTGGACTTTAGATTCAAGGCCCGGTCGAGATTGTAAGGTAAGTGATGTTTCCACCAGATGGCTTTTTGTAATTGTTTAAAATTGTTTACCGGAACATCAAAATCCAGTGTGATATCAGCGCTTGCTACAGCCATTGGCGCCAGCGGTGTCCCGCGCCATTGCTGCCACCATTGTTGCGTTATATGGTCATATACACCGCCGCCGTGGCCGTGGACAAATAGATCACAGCAGATCGAACGCATGACTGCGGACATCAGAACCGATCGCGGTGCGATCAGGTCATCTGGTGTTACAGCCTGTTGGTCCGTTACGAGCCTGGGTCGAGATGGATTGGCGATATCAACATAAACACGCTGGCGTGGCTGTTGCCAACACAGCAACCATAACGGCAGTTCGATACGGTATTTGTGAATATCCAACATTGCAATTCCAGCGTTGGGATACTGGAGTACAGCTGCGTTGTAACACTTGGCGCAATGGGGGGCATCATGCTCCATTTGATGGACCAGATCACGAAATTGCGGCAATTGATGGAAATGGCTTGAAAAAAGATTGGGGCATGCAGGTGTATAAGGGGTAATCAACTGGTCAATTAGTGCGGCCATTTGTTGGGCCATGGTGTCGCATGGCGCCAGTGTTCCGTAGGCTTCAATCACTGTGCTCAGGTCAACCTGCAAGGCATCGCCATGGTGGTCGCGGATATGTACCAGCTTTTCGATGACAGTACTAACATCGGCAGCCGGTTGGCATCCCGATGGCACCTCTGCTTGGTAGGCTGACATTTGGATCGTGAGAATATCCATGCGATGTCCGCATTTGATGGGAACAGCGAGTTTTTGGATATCATAAATATCGTGATCAACGATCAGATTCACTGGCATGGCATCGAAGCGTAATGCGGCATTTGCCGTTGCCATGTGTTTGGCCAGGATGCCAGGATGCCACAGCCACGGTTGGTGGCCGGTGGCGATCAGCGGTTTTTTATTAAGGGTATGATCATCACGGCAGGGGTTCTGAAGCAACCGGGCCAGGGCGGTTCGATCGCGACTTGGCCCGGGAGCCAACTGCCAACATTGAAATGGTGGATCGCAGGTGACCCGCATATGTTAAGTGATTGCGGTGGTGATAGCCGCCGAAATATCCTGATAAAATTTGTCTTGCTTTGGTGCCCACTGGGTATAATGCCGTCGGGCGAAAATTTCTGGAAACTTTGCGAGTTCACAGTCAAGGGCGTTTTGGTAATGAGCCAAGCGGTGCGCGGGATTGTCTAAGAATTCACCGAAGCTACGATTGGCATCTTTGTAGATCAGGCGAATGGGGATCTCCACGACTTGTAGCCTGTATGCCGCTGCCTGAACCCAGAACTGCATTGGGAAAGCATATCCTGACTCGGTCAGTGTCATCTCTTTCAGGGCATTGACCCGGTAGGCCTTGAATCCACAGAAAGCATCGGTGATCTGCAGATCCGTGTGATCGTTAATGGTCTGTGTCATGATCGTATTGATATGTCGTCGATCAGGCGGCGGGGGCGAGCCTTGGGTCTGTGCGTCAAGGTAGCGACTGCCACTGATCACATCGGTATCTCCGCATTTTATTCGGTCATAAAAGTCAGGCAGGCTTGCAGGTTCATGTTGCTCATCACAATCAATCGTGATCAACCAATCATAACCGTAGCTTTGTGCCCAGCGGAAGGCGTCTTGGATTGACCGGCCATAGCCGCGATTGACAGCGTGGCGAATCACTTCCACGGGCTGTCGGGCCAGCAACAATGGGGTGTCGTCAGTTGATCCGTCGTCAATGACAAGAATGTCATTGGAAAAGCGGCGGATCTCGTCCAGGACAGTACGCACATACTGCTGTTCGTTATAAACTGGTATCGACACCAAGATGTTCATGATGGCCTCTGTGTAAATCAATCATGTGGCTTGTCATATTATGATGTTAGGTTGGCTGGATCGATTGATCAACTAAGAATATGGGTTAGTTTGATGAGTTGTTCGACAGTCAGGTGATCAGGCCGAATCGTCGGATCAAGGCCGGCAAGTTGCGCGACCTCCCGTCCAATGATTGTCCCCAACTGCTTGCGACGCATCGTGAACAACCGGTGCGCGCAGGCTGAAAGTGCTGCGGGCTCATCAGTTAATGGGGTGTTGCGTCGTCGTAACAGGACGGCGGCGGATTCCACTTTTGGAACCGGCCAAAAACACGTAGGCGAGATCATGCTGATTTTCTCGACTTGGTACATTGCGGACATAAGTATGCTCAGCGGCCCGTATTCCTTATGTCTTACCTGGGCGGTGAAGCGGTTGGCTACTTCACGCTGCACGGTGACCACTGCCAAGGACATATTCGGAAATGTGGTTGCCAGGTTTGCCAGTAGTGGCGATGCGATGCTGTAAGGCAAGTTGGCTACAAGCTTAAACGTTTCGGTCTTCTGTGGAAGCTGGGTGGTAAGGGAATCGCAGATCTGGTGTTTCGTAGTCAGCACATCGCCAAACAGAAGTCGGACGCGATTACCATACTGAGTGCAAAGGACATGGTTCAGCAACGGCTTTAGATCGTGGTCAATTTCGATCGTAATGAGCTCGGCCCCCTTTTCAAGGATGCATTGCGACAAGGCACCGGTGCCGGTGCCGACTTCCAGGATGACATCCTCTTTTGTGATATGCGCCGCATTAATGATGCGGTGCAAGTGGTGATGGTCATGGAGGAAGTTCTGCCCCAAACGGTATTTGGGTTGAAGATCCCACGTGGCCAAGAGGTTCTTGATTTGATTCAGCGTTTGCGGCATAGGGGGCCATCGCGACCCGGCGGGTCACGTCATCAGTACGCCGCCATTGATGTCAATGGTGTTACCGGTCATGAACCCATTTGTTTCGGTCCCAAGAAATGCGACTACGCGAGCGACATCCGATGGCTCACCAGCTTTGCGTGTCGGACAGGTTTCGGCAACTTGTTGGCCAACATCTGGGGCGGTGTGGCGTTTATGAAAGTCGGTGTCAATGAATCCAGGGGCAACGGAAAAGACCCGAATACCTTTGTCTGCGAACTCTACAGCCCAGGCCCGCGTGAGGGAAATGACCGCAGCTTTGCTAGCTCCATAGAGTGATGCCCCCGGCCCGCCGCCGTTTCGGGCCGCAAGTGAGGCCATGTTGATCACCACGCCACCAGGTTTTATCAGGGCAAGCAGCGTCTTTGTGACAAGCCAGGTTGACATAATATTGAGGTCCATCACCTGGTGGTAGAGTTCTAGCGATTGCTCTTCAATCGTGGCTCGCCGCACCATGTCGCCGGCGTTATTGAACAGGATGTCAACACTCCCTCGGCTCTTTTGGGCAAAGTTGGCCAGATCCTCGATCTGTTGTGGGATGGTCACGTCGGTCTGTGTGCACTGGGCGCTGCCCCCGGCATCAGCGATCTTTTGGACGATCGATTCCGCCTCTTCACGATGGCTGCGATAGGTCAAGATGACATTCGCTCCCTGGCTAGCCAGTTCAATCGCTGTTGCCGCACCGATTCCAATTGAACCGCCGGTGATCAGGGCGGTTTTGCCGTCAAGCTGGGGCATGTCAAGGGCTCCTTCTTTTACGTGTCCGGGGATGTGGAAAGGATTGTAGCGAACTTTCACCCGCATCTAAATGCGGGCCGGTGAAAGTCCGTGATTGGATACGGGATCTGATGGCCGGCTGGTTCAGTTGAGCTCAGTGCAGAACCACGTGTGGTGGGAGCCAACATGTACCTGGCGAAGCAGGTGGAACTGGATGTCGTCGTGCCGGCCGAATCTGGCTGCAGCCTTGGCGTTGTGAGTGAATAGGTGGGTCCGGGGGCTGGTGCTTGGGTCAATCCGGCATTGGCGTTGGGTTAGTTGGATGAGTCCAAGATGTTCCCGTGCCCACGCGTTGGCGGCCATGAGTTCGACCATGGCCTGATTCAGTAGTTCCTGCATGTGGGTATCTGGATCACGACGAACTGGATCGGATCCAGGGGTGTCGCCTTGATATCCGCCGCATCGGGCCAACACATGCAGTCGTCCAGATTCGTCAACCACCAACTGTGTGTCCGGATATTGAGGGCAACGTGCTTCGAGGGGTATCGTTCCCGGTAGATAAGATGCCAACTCCGGCAGGATGGTTTCAAGCGGCTCGATTTGTATATGGGTGGTGGGCGAAGACCGTGTGTGGGTGTCGGCTTGCAAGGGCCCCGGGCTTGCTATGGGTTGTGCGGGTTGATGTTTGGCGCGAGTTTGGTCCTTATCGTGGGTGGTTGGTTCTGTGATGGCCGGACGACTGGCTGTGCTAGCGCCGTCATGGTTGAATCCATCTTGGCGCGGGGTGACGGGCAAGGATTTCAGGAAGGAGCTGAGGGCGAGCCAGTGTTCTTTGCAGGCATTGAAGCTTCCGACGACACGGTGACTGACGGGCACCATCTTCTTTTGGTGCCCGATTAATCCAACAGGCGAGTCCAAGAAATCAGCCGCGGTGGCGTTGAGTTTTTCTGCGGCCACGTGGCTTTCCTGTTCGTCACTGCCCATCACCATGAGTCCTACGTGGTGTTCTAATTGCGAGGGTTGGTGGATCAGTTGCTTGAGCAGTTGATAGGAACTAATAACGGCTGGTTCGTCAGCACCACTGACAATGGTCCATTTTGAAAAATCCCCGGCGCGTTGCAAGCTGGTGTCAGAGATCGGGTCGGCAAATCGAACCAGCCAACCCTGTATTGGTGTTGTGCTAAGTTGGGTCAGTTCTTCTAGGCAAGCCTGCAATGTCACGGTGGCGTTTGCCGCAGATGATTTTAATCCGGTGTGGCTGGGTAGCAGATTGTCGTCAGCGGTACTTACTACTTCCACATCGATTGTATCATCGTCGATCTGGATAATGGCTACAGGTCCATACTGGAGAGCCAAATAATGGGCATACTGGATAATCCATGGGCCACCAAATCCAGGTAGGTTGCCGGCGAACACGGCTTCAACAGGTGGTTTGCAGTTGGTTGTGGAGGTGGCTCTTGTGGTCCCCGGGTGGGGTCGAATTGCGCCAGCGATTGGGCCTGGTTGGTCGCTGTTGTTCGGTTTGTGGTCTCTATGAACAAAACCAGCTTGCCCGGCCGGGTTTGGTGGCGAGATCGTTGATGGCTTTGGTCGCAGGCGGATGGGAGGTGGTCCATCCAGTTCTGTTGCCGATGGATGGGCGGGTGCTTGGGGAGCTTCGTGGTGGTGTGGCGGCTTTGTGTCACCTGGATTGGTGAGGAATAAATCGGCCAGTGTCTCAAGAGTTTTGTCAGTCTGATGCTCGTCCATAGTGTGGGTAGAACAGGCTAAGTTGTTTTGGGGTTTCCTGGGCGTGGGATTTGCGACAAGGCCCTGTACGCGAAGGTGCGGCGACTGTTTGGCATTATGACTATAGGTCTTCTGGCAGTTGGTGAAACTGGTCTACCGTGGCAATGCTGTTGAGTTCTCCGAATGGATTGGTTTCGACGGTTTCATTATATGGGTCTTGGATCCATTGGCCATCGATCACCAGTCGGTAGCGGTATCGGCCCGGTGGTAATGGCAGGCAGGTTTGGAAGACGCCTGTTCGGGGGTCCCGAGTCATTGGGGTTGCAGTTGGCGACCATCTATTAAAGTCGCCGGCAATGCTGACTTCTTGCGTGCGGTTGTTGGCGGGCTGGATGAACAGCAGCCCGTGGTTCGTTTCGCGAACACCGTAAAGTTTATTCAGTTTTTGTGACAACGAGTTGTTGGTAGGCATTTTCCCAGTCGGAACCACGGTTGCATGGGGGACTTCCTGCGGGGCAATTGTTGGTCCGACATCCGGGTCAGCTGAGAGTTTTTTGGTTAGCTCGGCCGTTCGGGCGCTCAGTGCGCGTGCGCGTTCGACTAATTCAGCGGCGCGGTTCGTTGCAGAGGTGCCGGTTGGTGGCGGGTTGTCATTAGTTGGGGCAGGTGTGGGTGGGTTGGCGATCAGCCATGCAGCAAGTTTTTCAAAATCCTGCATTCCACGGCTGGTCGGGTCATATTCCGTGATGGGCTGTCCAAAGCTGGCTGCCTCCTTCAATTTGCTGTTGAAGTGGATGACGACAGGCAGGAGTTTTTCGCCAAAATGCCGACGCAGTTCTGCAAGTATTTCACGGGCAAGTTTTGTTCGTACGTCGTACATTGTGGCCAGTACTTTAAAGCGTGCGGTATGGCCAACGCGACGGGCCAGCATCTCGATGGTTGCTTCTTGTTTGGTTGAACCCTGGAGGGCGAAGTAACCCGTTTCTACCGGAATGACCACTTCGTCTGCTGTCCGCAGTGCGTTGAAGGTAAGCAAGCCAATGGATGGTGGGCAATCAATGATGCAGAATTCATATTCGTCTTCAATCGTGCTGAGTACTTGTAGTAAGCGGCGGTCTTTATCGCTGGAGGATGCGAGTTCCTGCTCTAGAGCCGCCAGTTCCATGGTGCTGGGCGCCAAGTCAAGTTGCTTGGTGATTTGCCATGCAATGTCAGCAAAGGCCAGAGAACCGTCGAGGCCAGCCCGAAGTATATCGCTCATGGACCTGTTCAACTGGTTTTCCGGAACGGCAAGCCCCAACGCGCAATGGGCTTGTGGATCCATGTCAACTAGCAATGTTTTGCGACCTTGGCCAGCTAAAACCGCAGCCAAGTTGATAGACACGGTGGTTTTGCCGCAACCGCCTTTTTGGTTGATCACTGCGATTGTTCGCAAAGGGGTAGCCTTTCGTCCTTGAAAGGGTCATTCAAGATGGCCGCGTGCTATTCAGGCAGCTAGGCTGCTGCTGATTCGTGCTTTGTGAGCTTCTGATGCCCTGACTATCAAGATGGTTAAGTCCATTCGCTGGGGAATTTTATCGGGGCTTGGGGGACTGAATCTTGAATATCAGTGCTGGCAACGGGGGTTTGCTTGTTGTGGTCAACGATGGTGGGCGGTAACCAAGCGTGGAAAAGGGGCCTGGGTTTGGGTCTTGGGATTTGGTTGGTGATGGATTAAATGCTTTTATAAGAAAGAGGTCTGTCACTTGACGGGTTGCGGGAATGATGAAATATTTTTATTTATAATGTTACAAATAATTTTGTTACTGATTTTGGCGTTTTGATCATGACAGGTCGCGATTTGGTTCTAAAGGCAATGGGGACGGAGCGGGCATTTTCCTTGGTCGTATTGCGCGGTGGCCTTGGCTTGATTGAACCCCTGTATCGCGCGGGGGTCGCGGCCCGTAACACAGCTTTCACACTAGGGTTGCGTCGACGAGAAAAATTAGGCAGACCGACGATCAGTATTGGTAACATTACTGCTGGCGGTAGCGGCAAGACGCCAATGGTTCTGGAACTTGCAGAGCGGTTGCTTGCAGCTGGATATCAGCCAGCAATCCTGTTGCGCGGTTATAAATCAGGGTTGGCCGGGAGTGATGAAGCGAAACTATTGGCCAAGGCGCTTCGGGGCAAGGTTCAAGTCGAAGCCAACCGGGATCGAGTCCGTGGAGCCAAACGTGTCTTGGCGCGGCAAAGCGGTGTGGACCTTTTTCTGCTGGATGATGCATTCCAACATCGCCAGGTTTGTCGGGATCTTGACCTGGTGCTCGTTAAGGCAGACGATCCATTCGGTGGTAATCATCTGTTGCCGCGTGGTTTTTTACGAGAGCCCAAGTGTTGCCTGTCACGGGCCAATGCGGTGATTGTTACGCATAGCGATCGGGTGACGCGGATAGAATTGGCGGATTTGGACCGGCAGATCAAGCAATTGAGTGGTCGCCGACCGATTGCACATACGGTGCATCGGTGGGTGGGGCTTCGTGGAGGAGATGGGGGCAATCAAGGTGAGGTGGGTGTCCTTGCGGGCCAGCGTGTGCTCGGTGTTTGCGGCATCGGTAGCCCCGACGCTTTCCTGGCCACCTTGAGAAATCAGACCGCGCGTGATTTGGAATCAATGACCTTTGGTGACCACCACAAATACGGTATGAGCGATTTGCGGGAGGTGTTCAGGAAGGCTGTGGACAATCAGTGTACGGCCGTTGTTACAACCGAGAAGGACTGGGTGAAGTGGGAAAAGCTATTGGTGGACAAAGATTCTCCGCCAGTTCCGGTTTACCGCCCGGTTTTGGAGATTGGATTTCTTGATGGAAACACTGAAGTGGATGGGCTTATTCAATCAGTTCGGTGACCTGGGATTTCCAGATCGGTAGTAGTTTGGGTTCCTCAAGTGGTACTGGGCAGATGTTACGGCGGCCACACCCCTTGCAGTGCAGGCCTTCCCATATCGTATTGAAATACGACATGACCTGATCGATCATGTGCGGTGACTGGGTGCGGATACCCAGTTCGAAATTACGCCGGTGAACGGCCTTGGCTCCCAATCCGGCGCCAGTTAAGTTGGCCGAACCAAGGTATAGCATGGTTGCATCAACGATGACCGTTTTGGCGTGTACTCGTGGGCAGCGACGGATCATGAGGCGGGGTGGCAACTCCTGGCGGAGCTGGTGGATTGCAGGTCCCGTGGGGACGCCGGCATGAAGTACACGGATTTCCGTGCCTGTTTTGGCCAGGTTGATTAAATGGCTGATGATCGAACGTGCTTGATGGCATGTGGATGTGGGTATGAACATCGCCTTGAGGTCGGCGGTGGTAATATCGAGGGACACGCGAGCCTTAAGAATCCCGTTGAGGACAACCTGCTGGAAGTGTTCTTCGTCAGCAATAAGTTCCAGTTGGGCGCTTTGATTCGTTCTGCCATAGGGCAGTGGGTGTTTGATGACCGGCTTGACCATTCCAGCAATATCGGCCTGTTGGCCCTAGTGTGTCGCTATTTTGTGGCGGTGTTGGCTGTTAAAGTGCATGGTGCCCCATCTAGAGCCAAATGGTGGCGGGTTTGATTGGACCACTCGTAGCGAAAATTAACGGTTGATATGGAGGTGTGTGAATGCGGTAAAGTCTGCTGTTGCGTAGTCCGTTTACGTGGTCGGAGTCCGGTTTGGGAACTATCCTGACGCGAATTCAACTGCTTGTGGTTGGCATCCGGGCCTCCACAACTCCTGATCGGTGGTCATCTGATACGATGCCTCAATGTCCATTCGTAAACTAGGTAGGCACTTGGTCAACCAGATTGCGGCCGGCGAGGTAGTTGAGCGGCCAGCGAGTGTTGTTAAAGAACTGGTTGAGAATTCACTTGATGCTGGTGCAGTACAAATCGATGTTGCCATAGAGGATCGTGACGGCTCGAATCTGATTCGTATTAGCGACAACGGTGGTGGTATCAGCGTTGTAGATTTACCGTTGGCTGTTGCGCCCCACGCGACCAGTAAGATTGCCAGTTCCGGTGACTTGGCATCGATTGGTACGCTTGGTTTCCGCGGGGAAGCGTTGGCGTCAATTGCGAGCGTGAGTCAACTTCGCTTGACCAGCCGGGCCGCCAGCGATCACGCGGCGGGCGATGCCGGTTATGTAATCGAGGTGCAGGACGGCGAGGTGAGTGAGCCGGTACCGGTTGCTTGTTTGCCGGGCACGATCCTGGAGGTGCGTAACCTATTTTTCAATACCCCCGCGCGGCGAAAGTTTTTACGGGCGCCGGCAACGGAATATGGTCATATAGCTGACGTGGTGACACGTATCGCGTTGGCTTGGACGGACGTCGGTTTGACGTTGACCCGTAACGGCCGCAGGCACCTTGGATTTGAAGCTGGGCAAGACCGCCGTCAGCGTTGTGTTGATGTGCTGGGTAGCGAACTTGATGAAGCACTTTTGGGAGTGGCTGACCAGGCTGCTATGGAAACGGGTGTCTCAGTCCCCAAAGTTGTGTCCGTTGGAACGACACCCGTCTTATGGGGACTGGCGGGTTCGCCTTCAATTGCAAGAGCATCGGCTAAATTCCAGCATTTCTTCCTGAATGGTCGGCCAATTCGTGATCGCAATATTGCCCATGCGGTTAAGGAAGCCTACCGCGGCCTTATGCCGCACGACCGTCACCCTGTGGCCATCGTGATGTTGGAGGTAGATGCCGCATCCGTTGATGTCAATGTTCACCCCACAAAGGCTGAGGTTCGGTTTCATGAGCCGTCGCGTATTCATCATTTGGTGCTTACGGCTTTTAGGCAATGCCTTTTGAGGGCGGATCTTACACCAACAGTTTCCATTCAAGACCAAGCAAATATGTCTCGGGTCACCAGTTCGGATTTGACGCCGGTTACGCCAGGTCCGACTTTGTCCGGTGGTGGCGGTTCATCGTTGACGCCAGTGGTTGGCGGCTCCATGAGTCTTGCCGGGGTGGCTGGGCTCCAGGGAAAACACCACAAAGGCTTTGAGTTCGAACAGGTCAAGCAGCAACTGGCTTCAGGTGGACATCGCGTTGATGACGTGGATCAGACGGCAGACATCTCTCGATTGGCAGGTCTGTCGGTTTCGCGGTCGGGACAGGACGCCACGGTTGCCACATCGCCGCCTTGGTCTGCCAGGCGGGTGCTGCAGGTGCACAAGAGTTTTTTGGTGACCGAGGACGAACAGGGATTGGTCATTATTGATCAGCACGCTTTGCACGAGCGTTTTATGTTTGAGCAGCTCAAGCATCGTGTACTCAAGCAGAATCTTGAAAGCCAGCGGCTTCTTGTACTTGCAACATTCTCGGCAAATGCCAAGCGGTTGGCCATGCTGGAACAACTTCAGCCGCTATTGCAGCGTGTTGGTATAGAGGCTCATCCTGTTGGTCCGTCAGCGATCGGTATTGCGGGTTTCAGTTCCTTTTTGTTTGATCGCAAGGTTGATCCCGTGGAGTTTGTCGAGCAACTGCTGGATCGGGGTGAGCAGGGTGATTTTGATACGGAGGCTTCCAATGCTGAGGAAGCTGCCTTGCATCATGTTTTGGACATGATGGCATGCAAGGCGGCCGTCAAGGCGGGCGATAAAATGAGCGAAGAGGAATTGTTTGACCTGCTCGATCAGCGGGACCGGATCGAGCGGTCAAGTAGTTGCCCCCACGGCCGTCCCACCGCTGTTCGGCTGACATTGAGTGACTTATACAAGTATTTCAAGCGGACATGACTTGCGGTTTGCCAACTCGCTAGGGCAGGCGTTATCGTATCGCCCTAATATGTCACAAAAACCAAAGTACCGGAATCTTTTTCGTCGCCGCTGCCATTTTCTGGCCGCGTCGGGCTTGTTATGTTTGAGCATGATGATTGGGTGTGACCGCCCACCACATGGGGTTAAGCCGTCCAGTGGCCAAACTGATCCAGCTAAATCTAGTGCAAGTGAAAAAAGAGCCAAGCCGAAGCTATTGCATCGTGCTGCTCGCGACACGGATTTAAAGGTTCTGAAGGAGCTTTTGGCTGAGGGCGTGAGCCCGAATGCCAAAGAGGCGGTTGATGGGTTTGGCAATACTGCACTGCACATGGCGTGTGCCCAGTTCAATGACGAGGTTGGGATCAATGCGATATTTGGTGCTTTTACAGATCTTCCAGTCGAACAGAAGGTCGAGGTGGTGGAACTGTTGCTCAGCCATGGTGCAAATGTCCATGCACTCAATGTGTCGAATCAAACACCTTTTCACGTTGCAGTGGGAGTCGGTGCGGCGCCGGGTAATGTCATCCAGATGCTGATTGACCATGGGGTGGAGGTTAATCAGCAGGATGGTTTGGGTATATCGCCGCTGCACAGCGCCTCTTATGGTGGGCAGATTGATATTGTCAAGCAGTTGCTTTCTCATGGGGCGGATCTTCGTGTGATTGCCGGGTCCAGCGGGTGGACGCCTTTGGGTTCGATTATAGGAAATGGCGATTTCAGGTCGGGCCAATTGGGCGTTGCAACATTTCTGCTGGATCAAGGTGCCAGTGCAAAGGAAACTGATCGTAATGGCCTTTCGATGCTTCATTGGGTGGCGGATGCTGGCAATCTGCAATTTTTGAACCTGTTTCTCAAGCACGGTGCACAAGTCAATGCGACCGGGGCATGGGAATATGCGGATCCCCATATACATTCGACCCATGGCTCGACGGTCATGTCCGGTGACGGGTATACACCGCTTCACATCAGTGCGTGGCACAATGATGTAGAGGCGGCGCAGATCCTTATTGACCATGGCGCCCATGTGGACGTTAAGGCTGGTGATGGGGCAACGGCTTTGCATCTGGCCGCCTCGCTTTACAAAATCAAGACCGCAGTTCGGCGATATCGGATGGCCTTGTTGCGCAAGAGGCGATCTGAGGGGCGCGGCGGTGATAGCAGCGGCTTGGAAGAGGGCTTGGTGGCCAAGGAACAGGAGCAACAGCAACTTGGTGCGGCGATGGTTGACCTGCTTGTTGCCCATGGCGCTGATGTGAACGCCAAAGATAATACGGGTTATCCCGTCCTTCATTGGGCTATTGGCTATAGGCGGCTGCCGGGCGGGCCGTTGGTTGCTGGGGAGTTGATGGCCGATGCGTCTGTGGTACGGGCCCTTGTGAGCCATGGGGTTGATTATGCCGCGACTGATGCGGGCGGTAAATCGGCATCGCAATTAGCCGGTGAGGGTGGTGGTTTCTTGGGCAAGTTATTTAAGTAACCGCCTGGTATTTCTGTGGTCGCTGTGGTTCATTGGCTGTAAGACAGTACCTGGTTTTAATTGGTGGTTCCTGGCTTCATGCTCTCATCTTTAAGCCTCTGTTCCGAGATGGTGGCTGTTGGTGTTGGGACCGCTCTTGATTGATATGGGCTAAACATGCGGGTTTAAGTATCCCACCCAAGGCGATGTGCAGGCTTCGTATTTCAGGTTCCATGGTTAGTGTTCGGATCGGCTATTTGTTGATACATCGTCACTTCTGGAAAACCGTATACTTGTTTGCATGCAAGATCCACGAATCAATGCCTTGGCGCGGCAACTGGTCAGGTATTCCACGCGTTTGCGGCGTTCTGACCGGGTTCTCATCGATCTATACGAAGTGCCCGCGGAAGTTGGCGTGGCTTTAATTCGGGAATCACGTGCAGTGAACGCAATTCCCGTGATCCAAGAAACAAGTATGGCGATCCGGCGGGAGATGTGCCGGGGGGCGACAGATCCTCAGTTCAAACTGCTGGGTAAGCATCGATTGGCGCTGACAAAGGAGGTGGATGCTTATATTGCCATTCGCGGATCACACAATATTGCCGAAACTTCCGATGTTGGCCCGGATCAAATGGGTATTGTGGAGAAGCATTTCAAGCGGTCGCTTGATTGGCGCATCTCGAAAACGCGATGGTGCGTGTTGCGTTGGCCGTATCCCGCGATGGCGCAACTTGCCGGCATGAGTACAGAAGCGTTCGAGGATTTCTATTTCAAGGTCTGCCTGCTTGATTACCGCCGTCTTAGGACGCCGATGCAGGCGCTCAAGCGTCTGATGGATCGTACGGAGGCAGTACGCATCAAAGGTCCCGGTACGGACTTGCGTTTTAGCCTTAAAGGGATGAAGGGTATTGTCTGTTGCGGTGAATACAATCTTCCGGATGGCGAAGTGTTTACGGCGCCACGGCGCGATTCAGTTGAAGGGAAGATTACTTATAACGTGCCTTCGGTTTACAATGGCGTGAGTTTTGATCAGGTCTGCTTTGAGTTTGAAAAAGGGCGTATCACGCAAGCGAATGCAAGCAATCGCAAGGCTCTTAACGCCATCCTGGATCGAGACGAAGGGGCCCGGTTTATTGGCGAGTTTGCAATTGGCGTGAACCCTCTTATCCGCGAACCAATGCGAGATATTCTTTTCGATGAAAAAATTGCTGGTTCATTTCATCTTACTCCAGGTCAGGCATATGAAGAGGCGGATAATGGCAACCGCAGTAAAGTCCATTGGGATCTGGTCTGTATCCAACGCCCAGATTACGGTGGTGGCGAAATCTGGTTCGATGGTAAGCTTGTTAGAAAGAACGGCAGGTTTATCCCCCGAAGCCTGGAGTTGCTTAATAAGCGATGATGTGGCTGCTTGAATCATGCCGGAACGGATGGGCTCGATCCCCGGCGGCAGATCAGATAGGCATTCGCCGTCCCAAGCGAGACCCTTGCACGAAATTGAGTAACGGCACTTGGGTGTCTGTTTGGTTGTAGGTTACCATTCGGGCGGTATACCAAGATGGCAACCTGTTACCAGACCTGCCGCGGGGCGACGGATGGTTTGGTTTTGCATCGATAATGGCATCGACGCAAATCCTGGTAGTCGGATGCAGGCTTGGGTCTGTTCTCTTATCCCGATCGCAGGGGGGTTTATGAGCCCCCGATTTCAAGCAGTTCAATTTCGAAGACAAGTGTGCTGTTTGGCGGAATGCCAGGCCGGCCGGCTTCGCCGTACGCCAAGTCGGGAGGGATAAAGATATTCCATGTGCCGCCAACCTTCATGAGTTGCAATGCTTCGGTCCAGCCGGGGATTACGTTGTTCAAGATAAATGAGGCGGGCGTGCCGCGGCGGTGTGAACTGTCAAATTCGCGATCATCGATCAGGGTGCCACGGTAGTGTACGCTAACGCGATCAGTTGCTTTGGGCGATGCCCCGTCACCTTCTTTGACTACCGCGTACTGGAGTCCACTGGGCAGTGTTACGACGCCCTCATTCTTGCCGTTTTCAGCCATGAACTTTGCGCCGGCTTCGTGATGCTTGGTTGCTTCTTCACGGTGCCGTGTTGCTATTTCCTGACGCATTTCCTCCAGAGTCTGTTGCATTTGTTCGTTCGTCATCTGTAGTTGTTGGTCTAGGACGACGTCACTAAATCCTTTGATGATCAGTTGTGGGTCGATACGGAATCCGGTGCTCCGCGCCTGCCTTCCAAGTGTTGCGCCGAGCGCATAGCTGATTCGGCTTCCATTTTCCGTTATCGTGCCAGTGGCTATTTCAGGCTGGCCGCCTTCTTGTTGGGCGTATACCAGGCCAACAATTAAAACCAGTCCACATATGATTAAAGAGAGTCTTTTCATTTGGGATTCCTTCCGAAGTTTGCTGTGGCCGTGTTTTGCGGTTCATTTTAGCTGGGTGTTTCTGCCGTTTGTGCCGCAGTTTAGTTGGGATCTTGGGACGCTGCACCACATCGTTCGTATCGGTTGCCTGCCTTGTCGTCGATACTGCTTGGGCCTGCTAGCCGGAATTTAGGCGCATCCTTAAAGATGTCCGGCTGTTTCAGATGCCATCGCCACAAGCGATAAGTGGTGCTGGTGTGAATGACGCCAAGGCCGTAGATGACAGAACGGCAAAAATTGATTGAACTGGCTTCGGGGAAATACTTAGTGGGGCATGATAACTCACCAATGGAGAATCTGAATGCAGCGGCCTGAGTGAGCATCTGGTTGTCAAAAACAAAGTCATCAGAATTTGACTTTAAAGGCAATGTTTCCAGCACTTGTCGAGAAAAGGCGCGATAGCCGGTGTGAAACTCGGAGATCTTGGTGCCCAACATCAAGTTTTGGTAGGCCGTGAGAAGCCGGTTGGCCACGTGCTTGTATAAGGGCATTCCACCACGTCGGGCCGTATTGCCCAAGATCCGTGAACCGAGAACGACATCATAAATACCTGATGCGACCATTCCTGCCATTGCAGTGATCAGCCGCGGATCATATTGGTAATCAGGGTGCAGCATGACCACGATGTCAGCTCCCGCGCGAAGTGCTTCGGTATAGCATGTTTTCTGGTTGGCGCCGTAGCCCAAGTTCTCCCTGTGTACAAAGGTGGTAATGCCTAGTTCTCGAGCCGCCTCGACGGTTTGGTCGTCACTGGCATCGTCGACAAGGAGAACTTCATCCACAATATCCTGTGGAATCTCGTGGTAGGTTTTGGCAAGCGTCTTTGCGGCCCGATAAGCGGGCAAAACCACAACTAAATTCTTTCCGTGGAGCATAATGTCATCAAAGATACACTCCAATTAGGGCATCGACAATATTTCGCCCGATATGTCACTAACGTCAGTGCGATTACGCCAGCTCTGATTCCTCTACTTTGTGTTAGGCAGCGATGGGACGTCGATTCCTTATTTGTCTGATTTTGGTCGTGGTGACACTCGTTGCCTATGCCCGGGTTGTTGAGTTTGAATTCGTTGACTACGACGACAACGAGCGGATTACCGCGAACCGCGCCGTTCACGACGGTCTCACCTGGCAGGCAGTGCGTTGGGCCTGGACGTATACAGACGCCTACTGGCAGCCTCTGACAATGATCTCATTGATATTGGACTGCCAGTTATATGGATACAGTAATCCGGCAGGCCATCATCTGACCAACTTGGTATTTCATGTCCTCAATGTACTGCTTTTGTTTTGTTTGATGGTTCGGATGACTGGGCGGGATGTTCCCAGTGCAATCGTGGCCGCTCTGTTTAGTCTTCATCCACTTCATGTGGAGTCAGTTGCGTGGGTTTCTGCCCGGACCGACGTATTGAGCACCGCATTCGGGCTGATAGCACTTTTGGCATATGTCTGCTATGTGCGCCGGATGAAGTTCGTCTGGTTTGCTGCTGCATGGTTCGCGATGGCCTTGGGGCTACTAGCCAAACCTTTGCTTGTCACACTCCCACTTCTCATGCTTTTGCTTGATTATTGGCCACTGGGTCGGTGTCAAGATCTAAGGAGGTCAGTGTCAGGGAGTTTTAACTGGCTTGGCCGGTATCGAGGTCGTTGTCCCGTGGGCATGGGCTTATTGATTGAAAAGATTCCCTTTCTTGTATTGTCACTGGTGATGGGGATAACGACGATCGTGGTTGAACTTCACGGTGAGGCGATGATTTCAACTTACCGGGTGACACTCGTCGACAGGATGGCCAATGCAATTGCGGGTTATGCCTGGTATATCTGTAAAACCGTTTGGCCGACTGGCCTGTCGGTGCTCTATCCCCATCCAAATTTGCCCGGTGGTGTACCTTGGACAAGTTTGCAGATTTTAGGTGCTGGGGTTCTTCTAGTTGGCCTAACCGTTTTGAGCCTGCTGTATCGGCGTCATTCCTATCTGATAATTGCTTGGTTATGGTATCTGATTGCATTACTACCCATGATTGGTTTGGTCCAGGCCGGTAAGCAGGCAGTGGCTGATCGTTATACATACGTGCCCCAGATTGGCCTATTCATCATGATTGTTTGGGCTGGTGCAGATGTGGTTCGACGGTGGTCGATCAATCGGATTGTTACAGGCTTGGTGGTTTTTATGGTTCTTATGGGCTGCATGGTTGTCAGCTGGCAGCAAATAGGTACATGGGAGAATTCGCAGACACTGTTCCGCCATGCGATCTCAATTCATCCCAACAACTCAGTCATCCTGAACAACCTGGGTAATGTCGTGGCGGGCCAGGATCGGGATGAGGCTTTGCAGCTTTATCGACAGGCCTTGGATGTTGATCCGGTCTCAGCAAAGGCGCACACGAGTTATGGCAATGCGCTTCTCGGTTTTGGAATGGTGGAGGAGGCGATTTACCACTATCGCGAAGCACTGCATCATAATGTGCAACTTCAAGAGGCGCACTACAACCTCGGTACGGCACTCAGTCAGCATGGTGAAATTGAAACGGCAATCCAGCACCTTCGGGAAGCTGTTCGTCTGGGACCCGATCATGCACTTGCGCATTACAACCTTGGTGCATTGCTGGCGGCAACAGATGATCTAAGTGAAGCAGCCTTTTTTCTCGAACGGGCAATGCAGCTAGACCCCGACTGGACACCTCCCCTGACGGCATTGGCGTGGCTTTATGCTGTATATCCAGCACCAGATCTGCACGACCCCATTGCCGCGATCCAACTTGCTTTTCGTGCGGCTGAAATATCCTCCTACCAGGATGCAGAGATACTTGACGCGTTAGCAGCAGCTTATGCTTCGGCCTCGGATTTCGAAAAGGCTGTTGCAACCGCCCAAGATGCCCTTCGGGTGGCGACTGCTGCCGGCAGTGAGAATCTGGTTCGATCAATTACCGAAAAGGTTAGTTTATACCGCCAGAAAAAACCTCATGTGCCGGTGAGTTCTGCGCCATAACCGGGAACTTTCAGGATGATCTTTTCAACAGGAGAACATCGCGTGATCGCAAAGTCGAAGGTTAGAACTGGATTTGCCGGTGGTATCGCCGACCAGGGGTTATGGGGGGGGAATGGTGCAGCTTGACGCAGGTAATCGGAGCCATGCAGGTTTATTGGGCCGGCTGTGAGATTGTGATCGCGTTTGTCTGGGGAGCTATAGTCTGCGTACTGGTCGTTCCGTCTGGCCATGTAACGGCGACTTGATACGGTCTGTTATTTTGTCCACGGCCAAACGTCAAGGTACTGCTCGATTGGCTCAGGTAGCCGCCGCCGGCATAGACCTCGGCCGTTTGGCTGGTCATGCCGTGGCTTTCAACGGTGACCCGTGATCCTACTGCCATTAGATTACCCGGTCGGCCAGCCAGGCGTATCATCAAAAAGCGGGCTGATCCGTGGTGATCAAAGCCAAGCAATGGCCCATTGTTTGTTGCGATGACGAAGTCGGGTTTGGTGTCGCCGTTGAGGTCAAGCGTGACCAGGCCTTTTGCGTCCTTGGGGACGATCAAGCCGGTTTTGTTGGGCCACATGGGTGAGAACATTCCATGGCCATCACCACGCAATAGGAGGCTGAGACCGCCATCAAGATGGCCGGTTTCAGGTTGGGGGCTAAAGAAATTTTGAACCATATAAAGGTCACTATGGGAATCGCCGGTGACCTCCGTTAATACAAGTCCAAATCCTGGGGACGCTTGTGCCAGGCGTGGCAGTGGATGAGAAGTTAACCCACCGCTGCCATCGTTGATTAGAACAACGGATTCGAGCGTATTGACAGCCAGTTGGAGCGCATCCTGTAGATGAGCCGGGCTATAAATTTCCGGTAGAGTTGCTGCGGCGAAGGCGTCGAAGGTTTTGAACTGTGGTGCGAGGAAGGGCATGGCATTGGTCGAGCAACTTTTGCCACGCCACGGGTACAACTTGTCATGTTCGTAAATTGCCTCAAGGATCCTTGGCTGACCTTGTTGGGCAGGATCGAAGTCACCGTAGTAGAGTAATACCGGACTGTCCTTGCTTGCTCGATACGGTGTGTT
>Ga0310125_10000146_pt1 | contig 29867 bp, 22 predicted proteins | sample CB11b_Tmax_Bot8__FD_203508 | JGI IMG/M metagenome (GOLD analysis project Ga0310125, IMG submission 203508) | Marine microbial communities from Western Arctic Ocean, Canada - CB11b_Tmax_Bot8 | ecosystem: Environmental > Aquatic > Marine > Oceanic | place: Canada: Western Arctic Ocean | collected... | reverse complement strand
CGTGGTCGATGTCACCAACGCTGATATCCCAGCTTTTACGCATTTTGATGATCTCATCGGGTTCATACGCAAAACCCTCCGGCCCACCGCGAAATACGTAAGTGCCAGGATCTAAATGCTGTGCATTTTCAGCACTGTTGGTAAGAACGATATCAGCCCATCCATGGTCCTTGAAGTCACACGCGATGGCACTGGTTGCCCCTCGTCCTGCCAGTGAACTACGCCGATCGGGTCTGAATCCATCCTTCCCACCATAATAGATATATGAGTCTACATCACCGATTGCATTACGAGCCGTTTGATTAATAAAGATGACCTGGGGGTGTTTGTCATCACTAGTTCGTGCAATGAATACGCGTCGAGCACCCTCCGTGTTAAGCCATACAGGCTCTGAAACAATCCCCTCAGATGTGCCGCAGAATATTGGCGATTCAATACTGTACATTGTGTCAGTTCGTGTTTGACAAAGTGCCACGTCATCAAATCCATTGCCGTTAAGATCGCCGACTGCCACATCACATGCCCGGTGACTGGGTAGCGGGGTTCGCCGTTGCTCACTGAAACCATCTGCACTGCCCCAGTAGATCCATGAGCATTCTTGATTGTTTTCTTGATCACGGCCAGCAAATACGAGATCGATATGGCCATCATTATTGATGTCGCCATTAGCAACCGACAGCATTCTTGGGCATTTGAATTCCAATGGCGATGAAAAGCTGCGGTCGTGGTTGACGGGGACAAGAAATGATCGAGTGGCGAACGGTACAAATACGTGTTGGATGCCATTTAGGTTGATAATCTTGGCAATTGGTCCAGTGGCCCCGACCTTCTCTTCTTCCGATAGCCCTTCCTGCTCTTCACTGATAGTGGTGTCGGATTCGTCACCAACCTGCAGGTCGGTAAACCGATCTGGGGAAATTCCATCAGGACTGCCCCAATAGATGCGTGGAGGGGCGTCCGGCGAAAGAGCATAAAGGTCCGCGTAACCATCACCATCGAGATCACAAGCGCCAAATTGATCTGCGGTAATATCGAGGTCAGTATACGTTTTTGGCTCAAAGCCGAATTCGCCTTGATAAAAAATCCGCAACTTCCCCTGGGTCAGTAGCGCCAGGTCGGGTTTGCCGTCACCGTTAAAATCACCGGCAGCCAGTGACGTGCACACATGAGCAGGAATATGACGTTGGTAACGCTCGGTGAGCCCCTCGGGTGAACCGAAATATATATAGGCGTTGAACATCCCGGCATTACCGCTTTTTTGCATGCCGATGACCAGGTCATCGTAACCATCGCCGGTCAGATCAGCCGTGACTGCTGTTGGCGACCCGCCGGAGGGTAATTCGCTCCGACTTGGACTGCCTAGGACGTCGCTGTACACATAGGCCGGCGGCGCCTCGAGGTGTTCCTGTGCGTTGCAAAACAGGATCTCGATGTGACCATCTTTATTGAGGTCGAAATGATGAATCCGTTGCAGTATTCCTGCCTTGGAGACATACAGATTTTGCCCTCCGTTGCCGAACGCGCCTTCGCGAAAACAATCAAAACCCCGCGTAAGCCACGTATTTGCAGTATTGCTCATAGAGCTGGCACTCCCTTGGTTTGTAGCCGATTCAATAGGATACTTTTATAATCTTGCATGGGGGATTTAATTATGGCAAACACGTACTTCGGTAATACGAGGCGTGCAGCCGCCATTGGTTGCACCCAGTGCCAACCGATACTGCACCCAGCATCCATTATCGTTTAAAGCTTCTGCCGATTGGCCATTGTTAAACCAGTGGTTTTCGCCATCCGGTCCAGTCCAGGATGCCGCATCGAGCGCCTCTTCGTGACCACTGAATCGTAGTTGAGCCTTTACCCACGTTTTGGGTCCAAGTTCGGCTTCCCAAGCAATGCTTGTCACATGCTTGCCTTCTGGGAGTTTGAAAGGTGCGGATGTGTAGTATTCCTCATTGCCACCATCCACCAAGTTGCCCGGTTGCTCGTGTTGCATGCCGTGAGGACCTGAGGTAGGCAAGCGGGTGGGATTCTGTTCATCGAGTCCGTTGGGGCCATTCCAGAGGACGAAGGAATCGCCCATGTGATCGCCGAATGTCTTGTGGTTGGCGATCGCCAAATCGATGTAGCCATCTTCATTGAAATCTGCGGCGACGCATCCTGATGAAGAATGGGTGCGAATGCGACTTCGGTTCTTATTTGAATAATGTCCATTTGGTCCCCCCCAGTAGATATACGAATCAACGTCGCGTTCAATTAGACTTTTGTAGGCGGTGCAGAAGATGTCTAGGTATCCATTGTGATTGAAATCAGCCACACTTAGGCCAATGACTGACTGGCTTTCCAACTGGGTGTGACGATGGGGTTGCATTCCCTCTGGGCCATTCCAGTAAATATCGATGAACGATTCATGGGGAACATTCATCCTGGGTTTGCCACCGCCTATAAGTAGATCCAAGTATCCATTTCCCGTAAGGTCGCGAGCTAGCGGCGTTCCATGGTTTCCATTCAATGGAAATAATTGCATGCGGTTGCTGCTGAACCCTTCAGGCCCTCCCCAGAGAATCCCGCATAAACCATCTGCAACGGGGTTCACGATCAAATCAAGCCACCCATCGTTGTTCATGTCTGCTAGGCGTACCCACCGAACACTGGTCCGCATGAATTCGTCCGGTCCGTAAAGGGCCGTGACAATTTGAGGATGTTCCAAGTCAAAGCCGTCGGGTGTACTTCGGTAAATAAGAATGTCCGGGCTGTAGAACAGTCCGATGATCAGTTCCAAGCAGCCATCGTGATCGATGTCGCCGGCGCTTAAATCCAAACCATGGCGCATTGGAATAATTTCATTCGGTTGATGTGAAAACCCCTTTGGTCCACCCCGAAACACATAGGTTCCAGGGTCCAGGTGCATGGCGTTTTCGGAACTGTTGGCAATGACGATGTCAGGCCATCCGTTTTCATTAAAGTCGCACATCATGGCACTGGTTGCGCCGCGGCCCGCAAGCGCATCGCACCGATTTGGATGAAAACCGTCGGGGCCACCGTAGTACACGTACGAATCGACATCGCCGGTGGCATTGCGGGCGGCCTGGTTGATGAAGATGACTTGAGGGGTCGTGTCGTCGTTCGTGCGTGCAATAAATACACGGCGGGCCCCTTCGGTGTTTAAGTGAATAGGATGGGGGTCGATCCCCTCGTCCGTGCCGCAGAAAACGGGCGATTGGATGCTGTACATTTTGTCCGTTTGCTTTTGGCAAATAACGATGTCATCATGACCATTGTTGTTGAGGTCTCCAACCGCAACATCGCACGCCCGATGGGTGGCCATTGCGGTTCTTCGCTGTTCACTGAAACCGGCTTCCCCACCCCAGTAAACCCAAGAGCATTCCTGGCCTGTCGATTGGTCACGGCTGGCAAAGACGAGATCTGAATAGCCGTTGCCGTTCATGTCACCACACGCAACAGCCAATGCCTGCTGACACTTAAACTCAAGAGGAGGCCCAAAGCCTCGGTCCTTTCCAACGGGAACCAGGAATGTGCGATGTGCGAATGGGACGAAGAGGTGTTGCCGGCCGTCCAAGTGAACAAACATTGCCAGAGGGCCGGTCGCGGCCACTTTTTCTTCTTCGGAAAGACCTTCCTGCTCGTCACTGATCGATACGTCCGAGTTGTCTCCAACCGGAACTTCTGAAACTTGCTGTGGGTCGATCCCATTGGGGCCACCCCAGTAGATTCGAGGTGGTGCGTTGGTCGTTAGGGTATAAAGTTCGGCGTAACCATCGCCGTCAAGATCGCTTGCGCCGAGTTGATCGGCGGTAATATCCAGGTCGGTGAAATACCTTGGCTCGAACCCTCGTTGGCTTTGATAGAAAACGCGGAGTTTGCCTTGTGTGATTAGGGCAATGTCGGGACGCCCATCTCCATTAAAATCGCCCGTAGTCAGAGTTGTGCATAAATGGGCGGGGATCTGGCGATGGTGCCGTTCGGTGAGGCCCTCTGGGCCGCCATAGTAAATGTATGCATTGAATAGACCTTGGTTTCCAGTTTTTTGCATCCCGATGACCAGGTCATCATAGCCATTGCCGGTCAGGTCCATCACGGCCCCGGTGGGCGAACCGCCAGAGGGCAACTCCATCCGTCGTGGATTCGTCAGCACATTGCTGTAAACGGAAGCCGGTGGGGCTTCCAAGTGTTCTTGGGCGTTGCAGAATACGAGTTCAATGTGGCCATCTTTGTTGGTATCGAAGAGATGAATCCGTTGCAGTATTCCTGCCTTGGAGACATACAGATTTTGCCCTCCATTCCCAAACGTGCCTTCGCGAAAACAATCAAAGCCCCGCGTAAGCCATGTATTCGCAGTCTTACTCATAGGGATCTAGTCTCAAGTGTCGCAATACATGTTGGCGGCGGGCAGGTATTCATTTTGTTGTGGGTGAACGGAGTTAATTCACGCCTTGGGATGTTTGCCATAAAGCGCGAGCAGATTTTGATCCCTGATAGCGAATATCGTTCTCCTCAAGGATTGTTTCAGTTGATTCGGTAATTTCATTACGATCAAAGACAAGCGTGTCACCTTGGCGGCCCGCAAATTTAAAGGTGATATATTTCCCGTTACTGTCACGTAGAATTTTAACAAGATGGTCCAGGTTTTTGATTTGAATATCATTGACTTCGGAAAGGGTGGCAAAGAGGGGGTCGTTGTATCCTTTGGTGATGCGATGGGGGAACATCGGGGAGCACACTGCAATGATTTGTTCACCGGGGAATGCCACTTCATCATCACTTCGTTCGATCAACGGGCTGCCCGATCGGCTCAGAAACCGTCGTGCTTGACCGAGTGAGGAAATGAATTCCTGTGTGGCGATCGAGAATACAAGTGGGCCGTAGATGAAATACTCTGGATAGTGATTTCTAAGGAATGGGATTACAAGATCTCGCCGCACTTTGACGGGCACGTCGATAAGCTGCGATTCGCCATTACGATATACAGTCATTGAAACTTTTGATTGTTGCGCAAGTCTCGAAATTTGATAGAGAAAAGCCAGCCGCAGGTCATCAGTGATTTGGATCTTGCCTTCTCGGTCTAAACTGTAGTCACCTATTTTTGTGATGATGTCCCATTCATGAAGGGGGTTGTCTTCTCTGCTATAGGGTTTGCGAATCATGGCGCCACCCATATGCGTATTTAACCCCAACTTGTTTCGTAGCGAATCGTTTTCTACTGTTTGAAAAGTGTCGAATAAATGGGGCTTGCCATCGTACCGGCCGTCATTCACATCGGTGAGAAATGTGTCGATTTCTTCTGCCGGTATGAGGTATCCGATATTGTCGGCTTCTCGGATACCGGAAAAGACTAGCCCAACAATTTCGTCGCCAATCATTGCCGGGCCACCGCTATTCCCGGGGTTCAGGGCTGCGTCAATCTGAATTCGCAGGCCACTGGTGTCATGTGGGTGGTATCTGGTGAACTCGATTCTCGAAACGATTCCTTCGGTAATGGAAAGCTCGTTGCCCCCTATCGGATAGCCGTAGACATTGACCGTGTTCTTGACCTTGGGTAGATGTGGTGACAGGGTCAAGGCGGGGTGTTCAGCGAAGAAATCGGTGTCATCCAGTTGCAGGACAGCCAGATCAATTTCTGGCGCGATAGCTTTGACGGTGGCGGACACTTTGTTATCTGATTGGTAGGCCTGTACATAAATCTGGCTAGCATAGCCAACAACATGTGCGTTGGTGAGAATAACTTGCCCATTGATCACAACGCCCGATCCGGAGGATTTCTGTGGAGCCCGTTTAGTCCATGGACGGGTGAGGCTGGGATATCGGTGTGTGACCAATACCTTGACGACAGATGGGCGCACGATGTTTTGAGCAGTGGCGGTAATTGCTGGTGTGCCAAGAAATAAGATGCACAAGATCAATGGGACGGGAGATTTCATTGGCAGTTCCTATTCATCAGCCAGTCATGCCATGATTCACCTTGGCTAGCGGAGTGGGTCCCGCAGTACAGCAAACCGTCCACATGATTTTGGAATTCGAGATAGCCATTATGACGGTTGTCAGCTTTATCAAGATTCAATTGTCTGGTACCTGAACGTGATTGGTTGCAGAGGATTTTCGATTAATCAAAAATAGAACACCTCCGAAGGTACCCATGATCAGAAAAGGCATGACCATCATAATGATAATCGACAGGTTGTAGCCACGGCCAGTTGATATGGCTCGCGCCAGGGCATCCGCGTTATTGCCCGGTGATGTGAGCTGGCCATCTTCAGCAGGAACTGAAAGCTTGCAAGCCGGGCACGCCATGGCCGGTGATGGGCTAAACAAGCCAATCCAGACCACGAGGATCATCATGGCAAGTTTCAGATGTGTGAAATGGGTAAAGCCATTCATTTGGGGATATACCACTTATATCTTAGTCTTACTGTATCTTTATAGATTGCCAATTACATTAATTCAATGCCATGAGGGGTTCCCGTAAGAACGACCAAAAAAACAATGAGGGCAGAAGAATTATTGTATCTACCAAATCAAATATTTCTATTCATTTGATTTCCAGGGTTGTTGGCATGGAGCTAAGGGAAATAAGATTGCAGCGGGCCATTTGCCACTAGGCTCGATAGGGTTGAGGCAGACTGATGGACGGCCAAGCGAATCCTTGTGGTTCATGTCGATACATACGCCGGAGTATTTTCAGATTGGCCACTGCAAGCGAGGTGCCAAGTGATTGACTATTGCGGATGATCTTGAGGTTTACGGTCTTCGCATCCCGGTTTGACCGAATGAGCTTTTCGAAATAATCAGAAATACAAAGCAAACCACGTCGAGTATGAAGCATATGCCCATTTACTACCATATTTACATCGCCGCGTTTCAACTTGCCATCTGCCGGAGTGTCCGTTTGATCGGGCAACATGTCGAATAAGAATTCACTGAATCACTTCGTCGTCGGTAAGTTTGACGATTGCGGATGTTCCGCCGTCAATCGGAATCATATGGCCGGTAACGTAACGCGCCGCGTCGGGCTTCAGTGTTTAGGGTTGGCCCGTCGCTTCAGGGGGCAGCATTGCCAAATGTCGTCGTGGCCAATTGTGGCCCAGGCCGAATACCACGATCCCCACAGGGAAGATTCAATATAAATGGTTGGCGAGTAGCTTAATTGCATTATGGCTGGCCGTGAAAGTTATTCGATGTTCTGTACCTGCTCTTTGATTCGGTCAATGGCGGCCTTTACTTCGACGACGGCGCGACTGATCTGACCGTCATTGGATTTGCTTGCAATCGTATTGGCTTCCCGAAGCATTTCCTGGGCGATAAAATCAAGAGTGCGGCCCGTTGGCTCGTTGTCATTGGCCTGAACGATATCGTCAAATTGCTCAAGATGGCCGACAAGACGTGATATTTCCTCGGAAATGTCAGATCGTTCGGCGAAGATGGCTACCTCTCGGATCAGATCGGGTTCATTGATCTGGAGTTCTGCTCGGGCCAAGAGTTGATCAATACGTGCACGCAATCGTTGGTGATATTCTTCGACAACCTTTGGTGAGCGTTGCTTGATCGTCTTGATATTTTGTCGAATTGCATCTCGTTGGTTGTCCAGGTCTATTGCAACGGTTTGTCCTTCTGTGGCACGCATCTTTGTGAGGCGGTCACAGGCTTTCTGGGTCAAGCTGAGCACGGGTTGCCTAGCATTTTTCACTAGATCTTCATTGTCTTTGGTCGTCACCATGATTCCTGGAAGTGTGAGCAGTACAGTTAAGTCAACATTAAGATTCTGTTCGGTAGATGCCAGTTTGGATCGGATTGCTTCCAGATGATCCAGGTACATTTCCAAGGATTCATGGTTCATTTGATATGTGGCTTGAGCGTCGGGTTTGTGCATGGTGACAGTCAACGTGAAGGAGCCACGGTACACCCTTTTTCGTATTACAGCGTCAAGTTCTGCTTCTAGCCCAGCAAGCTCCTCAGGTAGACGGGTGGTCACTTTAATGTATTTATTGTTGAGGCTGCGCAATTCCACAGCGTAGTACACCGAGTCCACCTTTTCGGCGGCATCACCAAAGCCAGTCATAGATCTGATCACGTTACGGGTTGCCTTTGTTACCAGGAGCTGTGGATTGCTTTGGTTGTTGAACTTATACAGGTTTCTTTTCCAGCTTCCCGCTCATTATTTAGGGAAGTAGGATTTTGTTATAACGTACTTGTTGCTGCAAGGTGTGAGAAAGATTCTGCCCGATCTGTTTGATGCAACCATCAATCTCGGTAGTCCTAATCGGAGTTATTCAGAGTCTGGGGTGATTGGACTGTCATTGTCAGTCCCGTCAACGCCGGTTGAAATATCGGTAGAGATCTCCAAGGCATCTAGCACGTCTGGTTGGGTGGGATTTGGTTCAATGTTTTCTGTTTGAAGGCCATCCGGTGGTGTGACCTGGTTGGCTGGCACGATGGCCCACTGCATGGCCATGGCCAGCAGGATGAAGCATACAAACATGGCAACTGTGAACCAGGTGAGAAAATCACCGGTTTTGGCACCAAAGACCGACTGGTCACTGCCACCACCACCACCAAAAGCGCCGCTGAGGCCGCCGCCACGTGGTTTTTGGACCAAGATAACGAGCATCATAAATAGACAAACGACGACAAACGCGATTGCCAAGAAAACCACAAGCATTGCAAATACCCTTTACATCGGGGACCAATCTTTTGGAGTCGGGGCCCCCGGCTATCCGCCGGGTGGCATGTTCCGCACCGACCACCTTTCGTACCATTATCATCAACTGACGGTCGCTTTGACAATCTGGCTAAAGTCATCGACATTCAAAGATGCTCCTCCAACGAGGAATCCGTCTACATCCTCACAGGCAATGAGTTTAACTGCATTATCTGGCTTAACGGAGCCGCCGTATTGTATCCGCACGGCCTGAGTTGCGTTGCCTTGGGCAATCTGATCCTTCAGGGTATGGCGTAGTAGCTGATGGGCGTTCTGTGCATCATCCGGCGTTGCGGTATTTCCGGTTCCGATGGCCCACACCGGTTCATAGGCAATAGTTACGTGGCTGAGCTGCTCGGGACTCACGTTGGCCAAGCCGCGTAGTAACTGACCGCAAATGATCTTTTCGGTATGGTTTTGTGCACGTTGCTCACCAGTCTCTCCAACACAGAGGATCACATCAAAGTTAGCATCAAGAGCCGCCAGTACCTTCTCGTTAACCGTGGCATCCGATTCACCCAGAATATGTCGCCTTTCGCTATGGCCTGCGAGCACAACATTGGCGCCAATATCGGCGAGCATTGACAGGCTGACTTCGCCAGTAAACGCTCCATTCGACTGATGGTAGAAATCCTGTGCACCTAGGCGAATGGTTGATTCTGCAATGATCGCTCCAACTTGGGCCAAGTATGGGAAAGCCGGACAGATTACCATATCAGCATGGTGTGACTGTTGAAGGTTATCTACCAGCGCCCGTGCCAGGTCTCGTGCCTGGTCCAAGTGCAGGTTCATTTTCCAATTGCCGCCAATAAACGGCCTTAGTTGATCCATGAAAGCAGTCCAAGGTATTTGGGTGGCCGACTTGAAACCGGATCCCATCTAGCCAGCCGGCACTTGGTTAAAGACGCTGGGGGATGACATGATCTGCCGTGCCCCGCGTTGGTTGAGTGAGGTCAGTGCCTGTTTAGTCATTTTGCCGAGTTGTTTGCTACTGGCTTGACCTTCGAATTCTAGGCACTTAGAACCATCGGGCGCTAAAGCGCGAACTCTCAATGAAAATCCATCGACACCGAGATCACCAATTGGTTCTACCAATACGGCTACGGGACTATGGCAGTTGGCGCCTAGCCCGCACACAATTTCGCGCTCGGCATGTACTGCAGAGGATGTGATCGAGTCATTTAACGGCAGGCATCTTCGTATTGTGACATGGTCATCAACACGGCACTGAACGGCTAAGGCGCCTTGTCCCGCAGCAGGAAGGATCTGTGTAAGATCAATTGTTGCGGCGAGATGCTCGCGGAGATCAAGACGGCGTAGTCCCGCACACGCTAATAACGTGGCGTCATGGGCGTGATCGTCAAGCACACGTCGCAAACGTGTTTCCACGTTGCCACGTAGCGGGTTGATCTGCAGATCACTGCGCAACCGAAGCATTTGTGCGGCACGTCGTGGGCTGTTGGTGCCGATGGTTGCACTGTGAGATAGATCTTTAATGCAAGTGGCACCATTCTTGCTGATCAGGCAGTCTCTTACATCGCCACGGCGCGGGATAGCGGTAATTGCCAATCCATCACGGCAACCGGTTGCAGGGAGGTCCTTGACGCTATGCACAGCAATGTCAGCGCCACCATCGAGCAAGAATTTCTCAACGGTACTGACAAACTGATCTTTATTATTTCCTTCTTCAGCGTGAGACCATTGATTAGATGACGAATTGAGATCGCCGATCGTATCAAGCCATTTGTATTCAACGCAAACGTGCGGATTCAATCGGCCAAGTGTTTGTCCAATCAATTGCGCTTGCCGTCGGGCCAGTTGGCTGCGTCGTGATGCAATTGAAATCGGTCGAGGGCTGTTACGCAATTGAAAGCTCCTAGCGGTGCCGATACTATACCGCAGTATCGGCGAGGACGTATCTTATCATGGCCGCACGATTAAATGTTGCACTGACTGGTGCAAGTGGATTTGTTGGTTCTTATATCTTAGCCAGGCTGCTGACCAGCGGCCATAAGGTTCAGGTGCTAATACGCCGACCAGCCCATTTTTCGCCCAAGATTGCAGATGCCAAGCTGCATGTCATCCCAGGTTCCCTGTTCGATGACCGTGCTCTAAGCCAATTGGTGCAGGGTGTGGACGCCGTAATCCATATTGTGGGAATTATTCGCCAGATTCCTGGTGCTGGCCAGACCTTTGAGCGGATCCATGCCGAATCGACACAACGCCTGATCAGTGCAGCCAAGCAGGCCGGAATCAAGCGGTGGGTGCACATGTCAGCTTTGGGCAGCCGCCCGGATGCCATGAGTACCTATCATGCAACCAAATGGCAAGCGGAGACTTATGTCCGGAAAAGTGGTTTGGATTTTACAATTTTCCGCCCATCGATCATCCACGGGCCTGATGGCGAGTTCATGCAGATGATCAAGGCTTTTTGGTGTAATTTCATGCCGCCATTTGTGCCCTATTTTAGTGCCGGTCCATTTGGAACTGGCGGGGCGGGACGTCTACAACCCGTTTGGGTTCAAGATGTGGCGAGGTGTTTTGTTGAGTCCTTGGCCAATAGTAATACCTTGGGTGAGACCTATCCCATGGGGGGGCCATCTATTTATAGATGGCCGCAACTATACCAGGTTTGCGCTAGGCACCTGCCCAAGGCAAGGCAAAAAAAAATTCTTGGGGTGCCCGTCTGGAAAGCAAATCTGATTGCCGCGTTGCCGGGCGCTCCATTCAACCGGGATCAGGTTATCATGAGCCAAGAGGATTCAGTTTGTGATATTGGTAAAGTGCAGAGTGATTTCGGATTCAAGTTGGCGGCTTTCGACTCAACGTTTCCTGAGTACGCGACGCAGATCAAATAATCAACTTTTTGTTTGATCGATAAATTGAGCAGTTTTCAGATAGATACATGTGCAAATCCCTATACTACGGATGGTATGATGATGGGGGATGAGGATTTACAAAGGGCAAGTTATGTCTATTCTCATCTGTGGCGAAATGATTTAGATATCTGATGAAGAAGCTAAGCAAACATACAATTTTAACTATCGGCATCCTCGCAGGCCTGATTTTCGGTGGCGTGGTTGGTCAAGTGATGTTCACGGCATATGGGGGCAATGTTCCCACAGCAGCGCTGGAGGGCTTCAAGTTTATTGGAGACACCTTCTTTATCGGTTTATTAAAGATGGTCTTGATCCCGCTGGTCGTATCGAGCGTGATTGTTGGGGTTGCGACGATCGGCGATCCGTCACAACTTGGTCGTGTGGGTGGCTGGACGGTGCTTTACTACTTATGCACGATGGTAATAGCCGTAGTACTGGGGGTATTTCTGGTGACAACCGTCGCGCCAGGCGACCCCAATCTGGATGGTTCTGGCATTGGTCCGGAGGTGATTGCCAAAGGCGAGGCTGCGTACGGACATGAGGGCGAATCAAAACGCCAGAGAATCGAGAAAAAGGCGGAGGCGGGACGGCATGGGGTGGCAGGAGCTTTGTGGGAGTCATTTCGCAATATTGCCAAGCAATTGATTCCAGCCAACCCGATCGGAGCGGCGGCAAAGGGGCAGATTCTGCCGGTGATCGCCTTTAGTTTGATCCTGGGTATTGTTCTCACGTCCATTGGCGCACGGGGTCAGCCGTTAATTGATGTGTTCAAAAGTCTTTTTGCTGCAATCATGAAACTTGTTGACTGGATTCTATGGTTGGCGCCGATGGGTGTATTTTGCCTGGTGACTTGGACTGTAGCACGACTGGGTGGTGAGGAACTGCTTAGACCACTGGCAAAATACATGATCGTGGTGGTGACCGGCTTGTTGGTTCACGGCTTGATTGTATTGCCACTTGTGCTTTGGATCTTCGGTCGCACGAATCCTTACGTATTTATTTGTCAGATGCGCGAAGCGTTAATGACGGCGTTTGGAACGGATTCCAGTTCGGCGACGTTGCCGGTGACAATGGAATGCGCTGAGCAGCTCGGGGGCGTTAGCAAGAAATCGGCAGGCTTTGTTCTGCCATTGGGCGCAACAATTAATATGGATGGCACAGCACTTTATGAAGCGGTTGCCGTCGTTTTTCTGTTTCAATGTTACGGAATTGAATTGGGTGCAACGGAACTGGCCGTAATTGTTGTGACTGCCACGCTGGCTGCAGTTGGTGCGGCTGGAATCCCAAGCGCGGGATTAGTTACCATGGTGATTGTCGTCGAGGCGGTAAACAACTCATTGGGTGGCGACAAGACCCTGCCCTTGGCGGCAGTAGGCATCATTATTGGCGTTGATCGTATTCTCGACATGTGTCGCACAACGGTCAACGTATGGGGCGACGCGGTGGGTGCAAAGATTATTACCAGGATTGCTCCAGATCCGGGCTAAAGATATTTCCGGATGGTTGTTCCCCCCCCCCGTTTAAGTATTTGCAGACGTTCAGGATGGGTGATTGTAGTCATCGGCATGGTCGCAAGTTTTGGGGTGGCCGCCAGCCAGTGGGGATATGCGACATGCTTGCCGGTCCGCCATTCCTGGCTGCATGAAAATTAATATCTTAGATTTGATTTACTTGGCATAAGCAACTGGCAACTATCTTCATCTCCGATCACATCCTTGATACGATTGGATAGTTCCAGATCGGGGGAAACACACAGGCCTTTGAGGCGGAGTAAAACCTCGCAGCCATCCTGTTGTACATGAACGATAATATTTGAGTTGTTTCCCTCGCGGGCGTACTGGTGCAAGACCTGCTTGAGTTGCTCCATTTCGCCATTGGCAAAGCGTCCATTGTCCTGGCGTGAATCGCCGCTATTGTCTTGAGAACCGGCGGGTGATCTCATGACAATCTTAACCGTGTGTGTCAGTTGTTCAGCAGCCTTGTCGATTGGGATTACCTCTTCAATGACGATGTTTGGTTCACCGCGTCGGCGGTCTAAACGGCCTCTTATAAGTACAAGGCTTTCTTTGGTCAGCAGTGAACCTGCAGAGGTGTAGGTATCGCCGAAAGCGACAGCATCAATCGATCCAGTTTGATCCTCAATGGTAATCAACGCCATCTTCTGCCCGGCACTGCGTCCGTTGCGGATGAGTCGTGGGCGCACGTCGGTGATCAGTCCCCCAATGATCACGTCTTGTTCTGTTGAACCCTGCGTCAGCTGTGAGATGGGGGCGGTACAGTATTTTTCCAGCATGCTGCTGTGTTCTTCAAGTGGGTGACTGGAGACATAAAATCCGAGCACGGATTTTTCATGTTGCAGTTGCTCTTTCTTATTCCATGGCGGGATGGTTGGCAACTGTGCCGCAGTTTGGTTGGCAGAGCCTTGTTTGGATGTGGTTGGCTCCGAAAGGCTGTCAAAGAAGTTCATCTGCCCAGCTTCTCGGTCAGCTTGGGCACGACTGCCCGCTTGAATGGAAGCGTCCAAGGTGGCGATCATTGCGGCCCGATTTGGTGCTCCATGAATCGAATCAAATGCACCGCATTTGATCAGAGCTTCGATTGTTGTGCGATTCACCGTGGATAATGTGACGCGTTCGCAGAAGTCATACAGGCTCTTGAATGGTCCCCCATCATGACGGGCATTCATAATTGCCGCTATGGCTTTTTCACCCACACCTTTGACGGCGCCCAAGCCGAAGCGGATATGGCCATGATTGGCATCATGCAGTTCGCCATCACTGTAGACGACCGTGAATGCCACATCAGACTGGTTGGCATCGGGGGGATGGATCTCGATTCCGCGGTGACCATTAAGGAAATTCACACGGCGACACTCATCAATATATTCGACGACTTTGTTGGTGCTAACCGATTCATATGTCAGTAGGGCAGCCATATATTGGACGGGGAAATAGGTCTTAAGGTAAGCGGTCTGGTAGGCAATGAGAGAGTATCCGGTCGAATGGCTTTTGTTGAAGCCATATCCGGAGAATTTCAGCATGCGTTGGTATAGATCTTCTGCATCGGATCGACTCAGACCCTTTGCCACCGCACCATCAATAAAATCAGGACGCACAGCATCGAACGGCTCTTTCTTCTTCTTGCTGATTGCCTTGATGATCTTGTAGGCCTTATTGAGCGGAACATCGCCAAGTTCATGCATGAGTTGCATGACCTGTTCTTGGTAGGTCAGGATGCCGTAGGTCACGCCGATGATTTTTTCGACGATGGGATGCAACTTTGGTCGTTTTACACGGCCGTGCTTGTGGTCGTTGTAGTCGCCGATCAACTCCATAGGTCCCGGACGGAACAGGGCGTTAGCTGCAATAAGGTCTTCCAATCGGTCTGGTTTGACGCCGACAATGGTGTTTCGCATACCACCGGACTCAAACTGAAATACGCCGGCAGTTTCCCCACGACGGAATAGATCAAAAACATTCTGGTCATCATACAAGAGCCGCTCAAGGTCAAGCGGTGAAGTGGCTTGATCTATCTTGGTACGCTGGTTGTCAGCCGCATGACGTGGGGTGACGGTGGTGGCGATCGTGTCGGGGGTCAATGTTTGGTGGATGAGCTGTTTGGCGAGTTCGATGGTTGATAGTGTGCGCAGGCCCAGGAAATCCATCTTGAGTAAGCCAACCTTTTCAACGGTTGGGCCATCCCATTGGGTGACAATTTGGTCGGTTCCTGATGGTTGGTAGAGTGGGATGATGTTGTCAAGAGGTTGGGTTGCAATCACCACGCCTGCCGCGTGTACGCCAGCATGGCGCGCCAGGCCTTCCAGACGCCGAGCGGTGTCAATCAGGTGGCGATGGGTCGTACTTTCATCGTACAACTGTTTAAGGTCAGGTTCCTGCTGCAGTGCTTGGTCAAGTGTTGTGCCCAGGCCATCGCCTATAAGCTTGCATACCTTGTCGACTTCGGCCAAGGGGATGTCGAGTACGCGGCCTACATCTCGGATCGCGGCCCGGGCCTTGAGTGTGCCGAAAGTGATGATCTGTGCCACATGGCCGTATTTGTGGCGTACATAGTCAAGGATCTCCTGCCGCCCGTTTTGGCAGATGTCAATGTCAATATCGGGGTATTCGCTGCGGTCAGGATCGGTAAATCGTTCGAATAGCAAGCCATGTTCAACTGGGCAGGCATTGGATAGGCCCAGGCAATAGCCCACCATGGTTCCCACAGAGGATCCACGGGCAGTTGCGGGAATGCCACGTCGACGTGATTCACTGACAAAATCCCAAACAATTAGGAAGTAGGCGCTGATGTTCTTCTCGGCGAGGATCACCAGTTCGCGTTCTAGGCGAGCGTTAATTTTTTCGGTAACGCCATTTTCCCCGTATCGCCAAATGGCACCCGCTTGGGCGAGTTCCCGAAGGGCGCGATCACAATCCACTTTAACCTGCGTTGAAGAAATCGCACTGTTTTGACTGTCAAAAGGCTGTAGTGCATATTGACTACAAAACTGCTCATGCCACTTGCTGGATCCGATTTTAGCGTTGTTATCAGCAAGAGTTTTTGGGGCTTTCTCAGGATTTCCTCCGTCCATGACCTGCAGGGAAGAATCCAATGATTTGACAGCCACTTGCTTGCAGATTCTTACCGCCGGCGCATGATTTTGCGTAAAGTCGAGTTCGACATTACATCGGTTGGCAATGGAAACTGTGTTTTCCATCGCTTCAGGGTAATCCTCGAACATCGACCACATTTGTGCGGCACTCTTGATATAAACCGAACGGGGGTAGTGAAGGCGGTTTTTATCATCCTTCTTTTTGCCCATCGAAATACAGCACAGCGTATCGTGGATGTCGTAGTCATCTTCGGTTAAAAAGTGGGCGTCATTATCAGCTACAAGAGGAAGGTCGAGTTCCTGTGCTAGGCGTTGCAGGTGTGGATTAATTGCTTCTTGGTCACCCCCTTCGTGTCGCTGCAGTTCTACGTAAAAACGTGGGTCGCCACTATGGTTGCGGCCAAATATTTCAGCATGCCAGCGAGCTTCATCGAGAGCTTGCTGGAAATCCTCGTCATTCTTATTGCGTTCATACCGCTGCAGGTAGTATGCCAAAGATGATCCCAAGTGCCCATTGATGGCGATAAGACCATCGGACCATTGGGCGAGCGTTGATTTGTCCATTCGTGGACGGTAATAAAAGCCGTTGATGAAGGAGTCGGAACTGAGTTTTATCAGGTTCTGCCAGCCAGTGATGTTTTCGGCAAGCAACACAAGATGAAAGCCACCATCAGCGATGCCGGTATGTATTCGTTCCTGTCGGTCGCCGGATTGCCCATTGATGTCTGGGGCAACGTAGGCTTCAATTCCCAGGATGGGTTTGATGCCCGCATCCTTGGCTTGTTCATAGAAATCTACCAAGCCGAAAAGGTTGCCGTGATCGGTGACGGCAACTGCATCCATGCCAAGTTCTTTGACCCGTTGCACGAGTCGATCAGTCCGGTTGCCACCATCAAGCAATGAATAATGACTATGAAGATGTAAGTGGACGAAGCTGTTGGCCGCGTGTGCCATCCCTGGCGTGCTCCATAAAGAGGGGGAGGATACTTAAAGACCCCGAGCGATAGTATACCGGGCTGACGGATATTGTTTTGAATGATCTGGGGCCAATGAGCAACCGGCTGAATTATTGGTTGGCCGGTTGATTCTCGCTGATCATTTCAGCAACCAGGTTTTTGAGCTGGCCAAGCACAACATGGTTATTCCAGATTGTGTCACGGCTATTTCGGGCTGCGCGTCCTTTGTGGTCGACCAATACCAACTCGATGAAGTGCCCGATCGTGCCATTGGCTTGGGGAATAACACCAATATCAAGCTCATGGAGCAGTTCGGTCGTGTCGGTTTCGTCGGGTTGCAGCAGTTTGGCATTGGTCCACAGTATGCCGCGATCTGCACCATATTTCTTAAGGCGTGTTGGCGTATCAAAACCTGGGTCATAGCTGATCAGCAGTAGTTGAACATCATTGTCAATTTCCGCCTTCTGGGTCAGTCGCTGCAGATTGGCCATTGTGGTGGTAATCAGTGGGCACATTTTAGGCAGTGGGCAACGCGTAAAGATAAAAGAGATCGCCATTGGTTTGCCGGTGAAATCAGAGAGTTTGAGCCTTTGTCCATCCTGGTCAGTCAGCGTAAAGTCAAGATAGAGATCATGACGCTCATCAGGTACAACCCACGGGTCGTTTGGGGCAGGCAACGCGGATTTCGCCTGATGTGGCGTTTGGTCAGCTCCCGGCAGGGTTTGGGGGCTGTAAGGGTGACTACGGGTTGGGATTGGGGGGGATTGCGGTGGCAGAACGGGGGCTGGAGTTGAAGCGGATTGATCACAGCCGATGGCGATTGCTATCAGTGGTAGGCAAGCCAGCCCAAATTTTCGCAGTGGTGCCATAGCGATCTAGTTCCTAGAATATTGCCATGCTACTGTGCCCCATATCAGGTGTCATACTGCGGTTTACGGTCCGGAAACTTCCAATCTTGTTGCCTAAAGCAGTATCAGGCGTATACTTATCGCGACTGATTTGTAAGCACTTACATTAGAAAGCAAGGACACGATTTCATGAGCCACTTCATTGCTGAGCCGTGCATTGGGACAAAAGATACAGCTTGCGTAGAGGTTTGCCCGGTTGACTGCATCCACCCGACCCAAGATGAGGCTGATTTCGAGGAAGCAAAGATGCTCTATATTGATCCAGATACGTGCATCGACTGTGGATTATGTGTTGATGAGTGTCCAGTGAAAGCGATCTTTCCAGAAGAAGATCTGCCGGAAGAATGGCAGAGCTTTATTGAGAAGAATACTGAGTACTACAAGTAGAAATGTAACTGTACTCATATCGCGGTGTAAGACAGCAGAACTCTGGGACAACCCGATGATGGGAGATGCTTGGGGAAGGTCGCATTTTGCGACATGTGAATCCACTATCAATTAATCTGATCTGATGCCGCAATTGCCTGTCGTTATTGTTGCCGAGGCGCTTGACCCTGTCTGTTGTGCTTGGCTTGCCAAGCGGTCTCAATTGATCACGTGCCTTTATGGGAGTGAATCGCAACTTGATGATTATCTGCCGGATGCCGATGGCTTGGTGGTGCGTTCTTATACGCAGGTAAATGAATCCTTTCTTAGTCGAGCAGAAAGACTGGCGGTTGTGGGCCGAGCCGGCGTGGGGATCGAGAATATTGATTTGGAAACATGCCGCCGGCGCAACGTGTCCGTTGTGTATACGCCGGAAGCCAATACGAAAGCAGTTGTCGAATATGTGACAGCGTTGATCCTGGATGATCTTCGGCCCCGTCAAGACCTAATTGAACCAACCGACGACAAGGGTTTTCATTCGCTACGCCAAGATGGTATTGGGGTGCAACTTGACCAGCTGGCACTGGGGATTGTCGGTTTTGGGCGTATTGGCAAGCGAGTTGGTCGTGTGGCACATGCACTGGGAATGGATGTCCTGGTTAACGATCTTCTTTATGAAGAGGAATTGCGTAAGTCAGTTGAGTATCCCTTTGTCTACGTTGATAAGAAGACGCTTTATCAAGACAGTGATATTGTCACCTTCCATGTAGATGGGCGCGAAGAAAACCGCTGTTTAATTGATGCCGATGCATTGGCCCATTTCAAGTCAAACAGCATGCTGATTAACACTGCTCGCGGCATGCTGGTGGATGGCACGGCCTTGCGAGATTGGGCGCAGTTGAATATTGGTCACGGTGGTCGCGCGGTGCTCGATGTACATGAGCCGGAGCCGCCACCACCTGATTATCCCCTGTACGGCTTGTCGAATGTGCGTTTGCTTCCACATCGAGCCTCACGCACCCGAACGGCGCTGCTGAATATGAGCTGGGTTGTAAAGGATGTTATGGGTGTGCTTGAGGGGCGCCAACCTATGTATCCCGCGTTCTAGCGGGGCGCTCTTGCCGACCATTCTACGCGAATCTGAAATTTTAATAACCCAGGCTTGTTGGGCGGGCAATGGTTCACGGACTTTTTAGGTATAAGCCCGAGCTGTTTGGTCGCCGTTCTTGTTGATTTGCGCTTCAATAGCCAGTTTTCTTGCTGGGTCGCCAGCAAGAAATAATGTCTGAGTCGGGAAGGCGAACTCGATGCCAGCGTCTGAAAACTGCTGGAATAGCATTGTATTAATCAGCTGTGCGTGTTGAAGATAAGTAAAAAATCCCCGATCCGGGTCATTTGCCATTTGGTACCAGTAGTATGCGCGGATGTTGAGGCTGTCGGCGTTCAGTTCGTTGAATGCGACACGGGGCGGGTTGTTATCCATATCAAACCGACCATCCTTGACAACGTCGTGTGCGTGAAGGATGTCTTTGACAATTTGAACCGCCTCGTTAATTTTGTTTGGTAGCGTATCGTATGTGATGGTCACGTCCATTTGGCGACGAATATAGGGCCGAGCGGCGATGTTCTCGACTTTACTGTCGATGAACTTCATATTGGGTACCGTTACCAGATGGCCGGATAATAGGCGGATTCGAGTCGAGCGAAAACCGATTTCTTCGACGGTACCCACTTCCCCATCAAACCGGATGAAGTCGCCGACAAGAAAGGTCTTATCCAAAACGATCGTGACGGATCCGAAAAGATTCTTAACCGAATCCTGGGCTGCTAAAGAAACAGCTAACCCCGCAATGCCCAGGCCAGCGAGCCAGCCAGTAATGTTGAGGCCAAAAACGTTTTGGGCCACGAACAGGGAAAATACAATGACCAGGAAAATCCGCAATGACTTGCGGATTAAAGGCACCATCATGTCGTCAATTTTCGTTTCGGTTTTTGCTGTTAGTTTGCATAGGGCCAACTCGACAACGTCAACGAGATTAAACAGAACCCAACCAAGCGACAGGATAAAGAGAAACTGGATGATTTTACCCACAAGTGCCTGAAGTCCGGGATCTAGGTACGGGAATTGGAGGCCGACCATTAGTCCGAATGTGAGCAAGGCGAGTCCGATCGGGTTAGAGGTGTCTTTAAGGGTCAGGCCTTGCGTTTCACGCCCATTTCGCTGAAGTTGGGCGCTGGTATTGTTTAAAAGTTCAGCCACCAACTTGCCAGCGACCAACCCCAAAAGAATCCCAAAAAACAGGGCAAGCCACTGCCACCACCGCGTCTTTTGGAACGTGGTGCCAAACGATCCAATCAGTTCATCGGGTTCTTCTTGCGGTGTATAGATCAGCGGTAGATCGAGCATGCTCCTGTAGAGCGTGTCTAGCCCGGCAATGGTACTTGCTGAAAATCGCCATTCGCCCTGTGTTTCTTCCAGGATGATTTCGCCGTCCGGGCCATGGCCGAGATGCGTCCAGATCCAATTGTGTGATGCCGTGGGGAAGTATTTGAAACGCCTCCAGCCATTGGCGTTGACCTCGTCTGCATCAGGAAGTTGATTTTTGGTAACCTCGCCAATCCGGTCAAGAATGCCAATCAATTGGTTGAGGATGTCGATTGGTTGACGATTTTCGACGAGCGATAAATCAAGTGTGTTGATGGCTCGAGCCAATGCATCCGACCGGCCATGCAATGCTGGAGATTGAGCTTCAAGAAAGGTGAACATGGTTTCACGCGGACTGGCAAGTAAATCCCGGGCTGGTGAAACCGCCTTGTTGTTCCGAGAGGCGTCTGTCGTGTTGTTGTGTTCAGATGGTTGTTGGGCTTGCAGACCATGACTAAGTAATACGACAATTATGATTGCAATACTGAATGCAAGGCGGTTTTGGGTGCGAAGATGTTCGGGGAAATTGGTCGGCATGACTGGTTTAATGTACCTCAAACCTCGTGCGAACGTGGCTATCATGTTGGCTAGGGCAACATATCAGTGCCGGCTGGGACAGCAGGCCATTTTAGCTATTTGACATGCAATCCGCGACTTAGGCGGATTGTACGGCTGTGGTGTAATTGGGGTATCGGTAGAGTAGGTGGCGTTTGGGGAATACAGCCAAAAGCTGCACGAAACAAGTTTCTAGATTGCCTGCATCCGTTTTATGAGTAGTTGGTATTTGAGATGGTTATTGCCTGGAAAATAAATTCCCAAGTGGTATGCGGATGGTTCGCGTTACATGTCCAAGTTAATCACAACACAGTCTGAAGATTCCATTGTGTTATTTTGATACTGAGATGCCGCTGTTTACGATGGGATTCCCATATATGGCATAGAGCGGTTGGAATTGCTAGTCGTGATGTATGACGCGAACGTTGATTCTTGCATCTTTTCTAGTGTTGGGTGTTTGGTTGAACATGGAAGTGTCCCCGCCGCGAAAAATCTGTTTTAACGATCCAAGGATTGTTGCGAGAAGACCTAATACAAAAAACACCATTAATCCAATCAGCATCGCTGTCACTGCCAAAAAACCTAGTGGGATCACAACGATCAGTACCACTGTTACGATCGCGATTTTCCATACCCACGATGGCTTGCTCTGGAGTTTTACATACATGGGTCCCAGCGTCGGATGGTTTTGTGCGTAAACGCGCCACATCTTTGTTAGAGCGTAGGCCCCCTGGCAGTGAAAGACAACTGTCGTACATATCTGGTTGGCAACTGGCTGATTCAGGTATGTGTGTCGCCCCGGTTCGCTGGCGACCTCGGGCGTCTTAAGTGGGTGATGGGTAGGGCCGATATAAGCTGCAGAACATGCGTCTTAGGAGTGGGATGACTCATTATGAGCACATTGAATAATTCAGATGTAGTCATTGAAGGCAAAGATCAAATCGCCAGGAAGGCGGTTAAGGATATCCGTGATATCGCCACACTTCCCGAGATAGCGATCAAGATCATAAAACTCGTCGAAGACCCCAATTCAACTGCGCAGGATCTGAACAATATCATTACAAATGATCCAGCATTGGGGGCACGGATTCTGAAGGTGGTTAACAGTGCCTTCTACGGACTGACCGGCCAAGTGGGTTCAATCAATCGCGCTATTGTCTTACTGGGTCTTAATGCGGTGAAGAATATTGTTGTCGCGGCCAGCCTTGCCAAACTTTTCCGTGGGGGTCAGGTTTGTGAAGGTTTCAATGCTCGAGATCTATGGGCGCACTCGATTGCGGTGGCTACCGCGACCAAGCAACTGGCAGGCCGGATTGACATGGGGTCTCCTGATGAAGCATTCTTGGCCGGTTTGATTCATGATCTGGGCATCATGGTGGAAGTTCAGGCCCAGCCTGCCAAATTCGTTCAGGCTTTCGAGATGTTCAGTGCCGAGCCCGGCACCACATTGCGTGATGCCGAACAAGCGGTCATTGGGGCCACGCATGAGGATTTTGGCGCAGCCCTATGCAGGCAATGGAAGTTTCCTTTGAGTCTGATTCACGTTACTGGTTACCACCATCGCCCGCTCGAATTGCCGTCAGTTGATCGAACTCTGGCGTCCCTGGTTCATGTGGCAGATTTTGTGGCTGCAGGCGCGGATCAAGGCTGCAAGCACACGATCGAAGGGGATGGGATCGAGCCGGCTGTGCTTGAATCACTCTATTTGACACCGCGGATCGTCCAAGAGGTGATCGATTGTCTCCCAGAATCCCTGGGCGAATCTGATTGTTTACTTAAGGATGCGGCTTGAGAAAAGATCGATTTGGTTAACCCACGATTAACTGCGTGAAAGCAGGCGGTGATTGTGGGTCCAAGAGATCCAGAATTCCTTTGTTGTCTCTCTTTTCCCTCCGGGCGGCGATTCGTAAGAATCGTCGCCTTTTTAAATTAACAGTTGCGGTGTCCATATCCCCGCTATTGCTGGCAATCGGGCCAGTGTTTGGAGACTTTACGGCGTAGAAAAGCAATACTGCGATGCATCTGGTCAATGCCGTCAACACCATCTTCAATACTAATCCAACTGTCAAAGCCAACACTACGCAATTCAACGAAAATGGCATCGTAATCATTCGTGCCCTGGCCAATCTCACCATGCCTCAGGCGATCGGCATATCCGATGCTATCGTTGTGTTCGAGAAATAAGTCCTCAATATTTCCTTCAGTCAGATAGCGGTCGCTGGCATGCATCGTGACAACACGGTGTTTGATGCGTCGTAAAAGTTCAAGAGGGTCCTCGCCGGCAAGTAGTGTGTTACTGGGGTCAAAGTTGACACCAAAGTTTGGATCGTCGATCTGGCTGACCAGTTCGCAGAACACCTCCATATGCTGTGCGAATTCCGGGTAGTGCCAGTAGTTATCCTTGTAGTGGTTCTCCATGATGAGCGTGATATTTCGGTCGCGAGCATAAGGCAGGCATTCTTGAATGCACTCCACGCAATAGCGGATGCCTTGTTCCCTTTCGACATCGGGTCGACGCTGTCCGGATAGCACGCGGCAATATGAAGCGCCCAACGCTGCGGCCGCGTCGATAGACCGTTTTTCCTTATCGATCTCTGATTGTCTCTGTACCTTGTCGTGTTGCGTGAAATCAGGTGAGCAGCAGAACATCGGAATCGATCGGCCTTGATCCTCAACCATCTGTCGATAATCACCGAACTGGTCTGGATTCTGGAGGTCTAGCATGCCATTGTATAGTTCTAATCCATCAATATCGAGGTTGGCTGACAGGTCGATCCATTGGCGCAATGACATTGATCCATCAATACACAATGCATCCAGCCAGGCTTTGGGAAATGCAGCAATTCTTGGCACTTTAAGATTCCCTAGGTCAGTCGCCTTCTTTAAGTGGGATATTACCAATAACCGGGTACTGTTCTAAATCGATCACGCTTCCTGAAATTGGCCTGCTCTGATCACTAAGCCAAAACACGGTATGGGCAGCAATATTGTCCGGTTGAGTCATTCGTCCAGTTGGGACGTCAGAGGGATCAGGGTGGTCGGACCAACCCTCCGCGAGACCCTCGGATATTTTAAGTTTGTATTCGTTTGGTGTAAGGACCCATCCAACATTGAAATGCGTCACTCGTATATGGTTGCCGGCATAGACGTTTGCCAGATTTCTAGACAGGGTGACTAATCCACCCTTGGCAATACTGTAGGCTAGTTGCCGAGGTTCGCCGGTGTAGGCGTTGATGGATCCGATATTGATAATACTTCCAGCGGTGGCTCTCAATGGGTTAATGGCAGCCTTAATCATCAAGAGTGGCGCACGCAGGTTGGTGGCAATCACTTTGTCAAACAAAGTTGCGTCAGTTGTATCCAAATCACTTCTGATCACGAGAGCCGCATTGTTGACGAGTCCATCGAGTTTTCCGAACCGTTTGATGGCGGTTTCGATAAGTCGTGATGGCGCTTCTGGATCTGATATGTCATCGAGGTGAAGCACCGAAGAATCACCAAGATCATTAATCAGTTGCGTTCCCCGGCTGCGGTTGCGGCCATGTACAACAACATATGCGCCTTCCTTTACGCAGCGACGCGCGATTGCCTCTCCGATCCCCGTTGTGCTGCCGGTGATGACGATCACTTTTTCTTTTAGTTGCACAGATTAATTTTCCCGAGGCGATAACAGGTAATCATGCATATCTTGAAAGTCACGTTTTAAAACAGGATAATAAGGCAATGCTATCGGCGTCCCTTGATGAATGGATGTGCCTATCGGCCGACTGAATATTTGTTGGTCCTTGTGTACTTTGCGCGTCTTCTGGGCCTCAGTTAGCAATTCCGGTTTAAGGGCGTAGAACTGCTTTGACAATTTTACAGTCGTGCATCGTTTCGAACGCTTCCTGCCATTGGCCAAGTTGCCAGGTGCCGCCGATAATCGGGGCGACATCGAGTTGGCCTGTGGCCAGCATACTGAGAACGCGTTCCCATATTGGCCAGTTATGGCTGAAACTGCCTTGTAATCGAATGTTCTTTTTGACGAGTGGATCAATTGAAAATTCGATAGGTTCAGGTCCCCACCCAACCTTGGTAATCCAGCCGGCAGGGCGGACAATATTCAATGCGGTTTCTAGGGCGCCAGACACACCGGTGGCGTCTACAACCCCGTCTATACCGAGTCCATCGGGTGACATGGCCCATTCGGTAGGATTACCGATCAAGGTGTGCAAGCCGTACTGGCGAGCAACCTCCAAACGGATGGTGTCTTGTGGTAAGCCCACAAGGGTGACTTCGGCGCCTTGAAGGTTTGCCATGATGCCGCAGAGAATGCCAATTGGTCCTGGTCCAAGTACGGCAACACGATCGCCGGTCCGAACATCCGAGTTGACAACCACGGCGTTGTAGGACACGCAACAGGGTTCGGTCAGTGCAGCATGCTCGAACGGAATATTGTCGGGAAGATGGTGGCAGATGCGCTGGGGTACGGGAATGAACTGGCGCATTGCACCATCAATATCAGCGCCAAACCCCTTGCGGGATGGATCTAGGTTATAAAGCCCCCGGCGTGTCATGGCGCCTTTAGGGTCGATGACGGCTGCGGTTTCGCCGACAGCACGGTCACCTGGATTCCAATCCGTTACATTCTTTCCAACCTTTCGTACGATACCGCCATATTCGTGTCCAAGGACAACGGGATAATTGACTTGCCACGACTGTGTCGCTTGCCACATATGTAGATCGCTACCACAGACACCAACAGCCTGAACCTCCAGCAGCACCTCATCTGGCTTCAGTGTGGCCATTGGAATATCCCGCAGATCCACGTTGTGCTTGGCTGGCCCGTAATTCACAAGTCCTACGTCGTTCATGTATCAGGATCCTGAGGTCGTGGTTGGTAATTGGCCTAAAATTATTGCACAAAATTGGTTAACGCATTGAGTGGATTGTGGTTGCTGATCAATGGATGTCCAATTGCAACAAGGTTGGCGCCGTTCCTTATGGCTTGTACCGCATCTGTTACCCCAAACATCTGATCCCGATGGGGAGTGACACCACTTTTCAGACTTCTCCGAGCTACTGTGTGGAGTTCCGTGAGTCATCGTAGCATCTCTGGTCTGCGCCGTAATGCAGGAAAATCATATCGGTCCCCTCAATCGGCACATTGCTTGGCTCGAGTTGCTTGGTTTTTCATACCGATCGTATCAACCACAACCCGTACGCCAGTGTTTTTTGATTCCACAATCGCGGACTGCACGGTCTCATCAGGTGCACCGGCACAGACGGTCATCACATGTCCATCCTGCTCGGCGGTTCGCAAAACATTTTTGCCTCCCGAGTCCATGGTCTTGTGATCAGCCAGAACGGTGTAATTAGGGAATGCCTTGGCCATCTGCCCGATTGGGTTCAGGCCTTGACAGGTGATGAGGGGTGTGCCAATTTCCAGCCAGTCGGCACCTGCTACCACCGCGATGTTTGCCATTGAGAGATCTTCGTCAATGGTTGGATAGTCCAGTGCAATCTGAACAACAGGTGGTTTGAATTCCACAGTTGAGTTCCTTTGTGTTACCCGACCGGGACATCTCCGTAGGCGTGTACGTTATCACAGATTAATCTTAGTGAACCTTCAACATCACCTTCAGCAGTTTTGAATGAATTAGCATCAATAGTCAATGGTGCGCCAAGCACAACCAGTGGTGCGCCATACGATGGCGTACTAACCGCTTGCTCAATGGTAAGTCCGCCCACCGCTTGCACGGGTACGGAAACTGCGTCAACAATTTCGCGAAGCTGATCCATTGGATTTGGCGTTATCCCACCAGCTGCTGCGATTCCACGCCGCTCATCGTAGCCAATGTGGTGGATTACGAAATCACAGCCCATATCTTCAAGGTACTTCGCCCCATCAACCATATTAGGGTACGCCAAGTTGTCGCCCATGACTTTAACCCCTAAGTCACGTCCCGCAGAAACAACACACCTGATCGTTTCCTTATGCGCCCGCGCCATCACCACCACATGAGTGGCGCCAGCTTTGGCCATGATTTCAGCCTCCAGCCAACCGCCATCCATGGTCTTGAGGTCTGCAACAATTGGCGTTTTGGGGAATTGTTTGCCCAAAGCTCGCACACCATCCATGCCGGTAGCAATAATCAAGGGTGTTCCAGCTTCAAGCCAGTCTATGCCGGCTCGCATTGCCATGGCGGCAGTCGATAATGCCTCGTCAATTTCAGTGATATCCAAAGATATCTGTACAACTGGTTGCAACGCCGTGTCCTCCTTCACAGCCAGGTTTTGGCAGATTGCCATAGCCTAGCGAAATTATGGGTGCGATGAATCTGTCTGGGGCCGGCAACCAATCATTTTACTGTATCACGCTGTATCACGACTATTAACTTCTTGGAAGTGCCGAGAAAGTGACAAAATGAATATGCTGCTAGAAGAGAGAGAACACCCCTGGCACGTTAGCATGTCAAGAAATCATTCTGGGGCTAGTAATCAATCTTCATCAGCCCAAATTGGCGGACTGAGGTGATGATGGACCGATGCAGACAGCATGATGAGGATTAGTGCCATTGCCCCGGTTTTATTCAGTGTAATTTTGGTCGGTCAGTAGACTCAGTACGTTGTTGAGCATAAAAATAGCGGGACGTTGACGGGGCGGTTGGGCGTGGGGCGGCAGTTTTGTGTTATCGGTCGTTATGATCTGTTACGCGAATTCATGGTGAAATAGAATATGCGGATGGTTTCTCGGATGGCGATTACAACTAGGTGTTGTTGATTAGATTTGAATATGGAAAAGGTCATCAATAGCAGCAGAGTTCTGAAGGCACGCCGCACGCCGCACGCATCGTCACCAGCTTCTGGTGAGTCCCTCCAGCCACTCCTGTTTGAAATTGGCTGGGAGGTGTGCAATCCGGTGGGAGGCATCTACACCGTGCTTCGGTCCAAAGCGCCGAGCATGATTGCGCGGTGGGACCAACGCTATTGCCTGATCGGTCCGTACAACGCGGCGGCTGCGGAGGTTGAGTTTGAGCTGGCAGCACCAACAGGAATCATGAGTGATACGCTTGGGAAGTTACAGGCAAAGGGCATCAAGGCTCACTACGGACATTGGCTGGTCACGGGACGACCGTATGTGGTACTCTTGGATTATCTAAGTGTCTTCGATCGTCTGGCAGAGGTGAAGTACCAGCTATGGAGCGATCATGGGATTGAATTGCCTTCAGACGAGGAGCTGTTAAACAATGTGGTCGCGTTTGCCCAAGCGTGCAGGATACTGTTGAACGTATTGGCTCGCAGCGAGAAACCGACACGACCTATCATCGCGCATTTCCATGAATGGATGGCTGGATCTGCGATTCCGTTGCTACGCCATGACAACTGGCCTGGATCCATCGTGTTTACCACCCATGCGACACTTTTAGGCCGATATCTTGCGATGAATGACGATCAGTTTTATGAACATCTACCATTCTACAATGATGCCGAGCAAGCCAGCCAGTATCGGGTCGAGTCGCAGCACCGACTTGAACGGGCTGCGACACATGGCGCTCAGGTATTTACAACCGTATCGGATGTGACCGCAGACGAATGTCGTTATTTACTCGGTCGACGTCCTGACATGCTGTTGCCCAATGGTCTAAATATTCAACGCTTTAGTGCGATCCACGAATTCCAGAACCTTCATCGCCAGAACAAAAACAAGATTCATGAGTTTACGATTGGGCATTTTTTTTCGAGTTATAATTTTGAGTTGGACAATACACTCTATTTCTTTACGTCAGGTCGATTTGAATATCGCAATAAGGGAATGGACCTGACGATTGATGCCTTGGCGAAGCTGAATCATCGTCTTCGCCAGGAGAAGCTGGGTGTAACGGTTGTGGCATTTATCATTACCAAGCAGCCCGTTCATTCGATTGACATCCGTGCTCTGCAATCACGAGCGATGCTCGATGAGTTTCGAACCATTGCCGATGCAATGGCTGAGCAAGTAGGTGAACAGATTTTTCAAGCAGCGGCTGAAGGACATGTGCCAGAACTTGATTCGCTGGTGGATGATTACTGGCGCCTGAGACTACGCCGCGCGATTCAAACGTGGAGACGAAGTGAACCCCCGGGTATCGTCTCTCATGATCTTGTAGATGATCAGAACGACCCAGTACTTAACCAGTTGAGGACCTGTAGGCTATGGAATCAAGAAGATGACCCAGTCAAAGTGGTCTATCATCCTGACTTCATTAATCCATCAAATCCATTATTTGGCATGGAGTACGATCAATTTGTCCGCGGTTGTCATGTGGGAATATTCCCAAGCTATTATGAGCCATGGGGTTACACGCCTCAGGAATCAATTGCATTAGGGGTTCCTGCAATTACCAGTGATTTGTCCGGGTTTGGTTCTTATCTTAAGCAGTTATTGCCTGATCATGAGGAGATGGGGCTGTATGTAATGCGTCGCCGCAATCACGGTT
>Ga0310125_10000145_pt1 | contig 30069 bp, 26 predicted proteins | sample CB11b_Tmax_Bot8__FD_203508 | JGI IMG/M metagenome (GOLD analysis project Ga0310125, IMG submission 203508) | Marine microbial communities from Western Arctic Ocean, Canada - CB11b_Tmax_Bot8 | ecosystem: Environmental > Aquatic > Marine > Oceanic | place: Canada: Western Arctic Ocean | collected... | reverse complement strand
CTGTAAATCGCGCACCAAAGCCCATTAACGTAAATAAGAGCCGACGCGGGGACTTGAACCCCGGACCTGCTGATTACGAATCAGCTGCTCTGCCACTGAGCTACGTCGGCTGCAAGTCGTCCAGAAACGCTCCTGCTGAAGGGCTACGATTGACGACCGAACAGAGTCTAACGGTGGTATTCCTGGCTGGCAAAGCGCCAACCATTGCTTGGAGACAGGTATCACCACGAGACAGGTATCACCACGGAGAGAATCGGTTCTGCAGCCGGTATGGTGAAGCGCTACCGTATATTGAGTGTACTCGTTTCTTACACCGCAACAGGTAGTGGTTCTTACGTTTACGCGTTGATTTGGAGGTGTTAAACTCCGCCGGGCCGGACACTTAGGGGCGACCTACGCAGCAGTCGTCCGGTTTAACGCACTTTGGGAGGCACGGACCTGAGGCCCGTGCATCGTGTGGAAGCTGTCGAAACTAGAAATCCGCGGCTTTAAGTCTTTTGCCGATGCTGCGGAGCTTGACTTCCCTGAAGGAATAACTGCGGTCGTTGGTCCAAATGGTTGCGGCAAGAGCAATATCTCCGACGCCATTCTCTGGGTCTTGGGTGAGCAAAGCACTCGTGCGCTGCGGGCCCATCAAATGCAGGACATCATCTTTCAGGGAACCGCCACGCGCCGGGCAATCGGACTAGCTGAAGTCACCCTCTATTTGAGTAATGGCGCTTCGAATGGCCAGGGCAGTTTTGACTCACTTGCTGATCTCGAGGCCCAGGGCGCGACTGGGTTGCGGCCAGAAGCTGATGGGGATGGGCGCTTGGTCGCGGCTCTGAAGCCAGCAACGGGAAATGGGTCGAACGGGTCAGGTGGTAATGGTGCTAGACGAAGTGACAGGGCTGAAGACTCGTCCACCCGCGACAGAATCCCTCCAGTCAAAATTGATGCTCCCGGGGGCAGTATCGAGATTGAGTCCAGCGAGGATTCAGAGGCCGGTGATTTCGGAGATAGTGACGATCCCAGCCTTCTAAAGATAACCCGTCGACTTTTCCGTTCTGGAGACTCGGAGTACTTGCTCGACGGTGACAAATGTCGTTTGCGGGATATCCGTGAACGCCTTACTGGGACAGGGCTCGGAACACGGACTTGCTTCCAGATCGGGCAGGGAAAGATCGACCAGGTTCTCTCTGCTAGTTCACTGGAACGTCGTGCGCCGCTTGAGGAAGCCGCGGGGATTGCACTCTATAGACACCGTCGTCATTTGACCCAGCTTAAACTTGAAGCTACAGCGCAGGATGTGGCTCGGATCGACGATATTTATGAAGAAGTCGGTCGCCAGATGCGAAGTCTCAAGCGCCAGGCGGGGCGGGCGCGCCGATATAAGAAGCTTCGCGGCGAGCTACGCCGCCTAGAGCGTGCCTGGTTGTACCGTGAGCTGCTCGAATCACAACAGCGGGAATCGCTGGCAGTCGCTGTGGTTGGTGAAGCTAGCGATGCTGAGAAGAAGGCGAGGGAGAACCTTACGGCGGCGGCCATGAAGTTGGAACATGAGCGCAAGCGTATGCGTGTCGCCCGAAAAGATGAACAGGACCGGCGTCAGCGTCTTTACCAGAACCAGCTTGAGCAAGAACGGCTTAGGGCTGAGGTGCAACGACAGGAAGATCGACAGAGGTTCGCCGAAGAACGGCAAGCCGAACTTGAGCGGCGTAGCACTGAATTGAGAAAACGGCTTGAGGAGGCCACGGGTTTACGGGTTCGTCGAGAGGAAGTGGCGCACCAATCGGAAGCCGTCCACGAGACAGCCAAGGCAGTTCTGTCGGAAGCAGAGGAGGAGCTTGCGGCAGCGCGACGAAGGCTTGATTTAGGGCTCAGGCCGGCGCCATCTGCAAGTGAGGATGGCGAGGGTGCACAACCGCTGTCAGTGAACATAATAGTGGAGGAAGAAGATTTTCCCGCTCTTAGCCTGGCGCTTGGTGACTTACTGGACGTAAAAGTTCTGCCGGACGCAATGTTGGGAGAATGGCTGGGAGAGACCCTTGATGATAATCGGCGAAGCCGGGCACTCCGATGCGTGGAGTCACCGATCATCGCACCTCCACCAGCAGACGATCGCATCGCTGGTGCACTTCAAGAACGGATTAGCGGTCGCAATGAGACCGTCGAGGCTGTAGTCGGTTCGTTGCTGCACGATACGTGGCTGATCACGAATGCGGAGGATGCGCCGGAATTGGCACGAAGTTATCCAGGTCACGCTTTTGTCGATAACAGCGGGAGTTGTTGGGCCTGTGGCGCGGAGGTCCGGGTACGTGGGCGCCAAGCCCGGCTAAGGATGATGGAGGCCGCTGAGGATGCAGCCGGTGCGGAAATAGAACAGGGTTCCCCGGCCGAACTCGAAGCAACCTCGCCGGAAGAGTTGGGTGCTCGGGAAAACCGTGACCGCGCGGCAATCGCTGCGGCGGCTGCCGGTGCGCAAGCAGATGCCTCGCGCCAGGAGCTTGCCGTTTCAGAGGCAGCTTGCCGGAGGCTGAAGTCCGAACATCAACGCACGTTATCCGAGGTTAAAAGTTTAATTGAGGCATCTAAGACAGCTACCAAGCGCGCAGAAAAGGCCACCAAGCAAGCCGATGACGCCGTTAAGAAAGGTGCATTTCTAGAAGCCAATGTGAACGCTGCGGATATTGATGACAAAGCTGGAGAGGCCGAGGTCGCTGCTCTTCAGGAGGCGCAGTCTCTGGTGCGCAACGATTTGGAACGGGCACAGGAGGCTCGTTCGAAGCTTGAAGTTGAGGCCGCAGAAATTCGAGTTGCTGGCCAGCACATTGAGGAACAGATTCGGGAGAAACTGGCGATTGGACCGGCCGAGCTCCTCAAGGAGGGTCCGCTTGAAGTAGTCGAAGGAACTGAGGGACCTGAGGAGCCTAAGCGAGGCAAGAAGGATGAAAATACTGATATTGAAAAGCTCGCCGCTTCCGAATTGCGGATGTTGAGCCGCGAAATCCAAGGGAAGATCGAGCGACTTGGACCAGTCAACTTGGTTGCCTACGAAGATTTTGAGGTACAGGAGGGGCGCCATCAGGAACTTGGCGTGCAACGTAAGGATCTCAAGGATGCAGCAGCAAATCTTAACGAGGCAATTGGGCGTATAGACACCGATTGCATCGATCGTTTCAATGATTGCTTCGAGTCAATCAATGGGTATTTCAACCGGATTTTTCGCCAATTGTTCGGCGGTGGGAAAGCGGGCATGAAGCTTGAGAACCCGGAAGACCCTCTTAACTCGGGGATTGAGATTTTCGCCCAGCCCCCTGGCAAGAAGCTGCAGAACATTCGCCTGCTCTCTGGGGGCGAGCGGACTTTAGTGGCGCTCTCCCTCCTGTTTGGCATATTCGAGTATCGGCCGGCAGCATTCTGTATTCTTGACGAAGCGGACGCGGCCCTGGATGAGCCTAATATTGAACGCTTCCTCCGTGCGCTACATTCTTTCGAGAGCCACACCCAATTCATTCTCATCACGCATAACAAGCGCACGATGGAAATCGCCGATCTTCTGTACGGTGTGACGATGCAGGAAAGTGGTGTTTCGCAGCTTGTCTCGGTCCAGCTCCACTGACCGTGCTTCGGCCTCCCACCGGGGGGTTGTAGCAGAAATCGATCGTTTCTTCGGCGTCCAAGATTCTGGCAGCACGATTGCGACGGAGCTTCGAGGCGGGCTGACGACTTTTGTGACAATGGCCTACATTGTCGTCGTCAATGCCGACCTCCTTTCGAAGGCTGGGATTCCCATCGAGTCCGCGATTTTTGCAACTTGCGCATCGTCTGCGATCGGCACGTTTCTGATGGCTTGGTGGGCTGGATATCCATTCGCGCTTGCGCCAGGGATGGGGCTCAATGCCTACTTCGTGTTTTCGGTTGTTCCGGCAGTCGCTGCTGCGCTCGGGCCTGGACCTCCGGACCGTGCCTGGAAAGTTGCCTTGGGGCTTGTTGGATGGTCGGGCGGGTTATTTCTTATCGCCACTTGGCTTGAGGTTCGCAGCCGAGTCATGCGTGGGATTCCGATGACACTCAAACTCGCGGTCTCGGCTGGAATTGGACTTTTTATAGCGTTCATTGGGATGCAAGCGGCAGGCGCGGTCGTGGCTGACCCTCGGACGCTCGTGAAGTTGGGCGACGTGCACGCGCCATCAGTATGGATCGCGGGTGCCGGATTACTTGTTACCGCAGGATTATGGACCCGCCGAATTCCCGGGGCACTCTTGATAGGAATTGTGGCCACTACAGCTCTAGCCGTGGTTCTTGGTCACGCAGATGGGCCAGAACGTTGGGTGGCCCTTCCTGAAGTTTCGGGGACTATGTTCCAATGGGACCTTCGGGGTGCTTTCGATATTCGCTTTCTGGACATCATGATCGCTTTACTGTTCGTCGATTTCTTCGACACCATGGGAACGTTGGTAGGGGTTGGAGTTCAAGGCGGCTTCCTTGATGATAACGGCCGCCTCCCTAGAGATAACAGGGCGCTATCAGCTGATGCTGCCGCTACGGTAGCCGGTGCCGCTTTGGGGACCGCCCCTGTGACGACCTATGTGGAGAGCGCCTCGGGTATTGCAGCGGGTGCTCGCACAGGGCTTGCTAACATGGTCGTGGTTGGTGGGTTTTGTGGGGCAATGTTCTTTGCTCCCGCGCTGACTGCCGTGCCGTCTTTTGCGACTGCGCCGGTCTTGGTTGTAGTAGGCGCGTTGATGGCGACAAGCCTCGCGAAAATCGAGTGGGAGGACCGCGGTGAGGGTGTCGCTGCGTTCGTTACCGCGTTGGCAATCCCAGTCACGTTCAGTATCTCAGACGGGATGGCAATAGGCGTTGCCGTCTACCTGGGGTCGAAAGCTCTAGGGGGCCGCTTCCAGGAAATTTCCTGGGTCATGTGGGCACTCGGTGCAATCTTTGTTCTTCGGTTTCTATTTATACCTCTGGAGTGAGAGGGGCCTACCGGGTATGTGGCCGACGGAATGGATCGACGGTCATCTTTATTCCTACTATCGCTGAGCAGCATCTGCCGATTCGTGGTTGGGAAGGAGTGCGTGGGCGACATTGTCGAGTGCGTGGACGGCTTTGCTGAACCCATCTCCAGCCTCCTTCAATTGGCGAAGTTGTTTGCGAGGTCTCAGCCAGGCGGCCGAAGCTATAAGGGCTAGCGACAATCGGCTCTTGCGAGTTGTCGTATCGTCTTGTGCCAGCCAGGCACGCCGCGCGGCCTTAGAGTTAGGGCCAGGCAAGGGACGATCGGCATGGTCAGAAACAACTCGAACAGCAGTAAACGGAACGTGGTGCTCAGCAGCTATTTTTGCCCACACTGAGCCTTCCATTTCGACAAGGTGCGCACCGCTGCCCGAGCGAATGCGGTCGCGAATGTTCACGTCGTATAGTGGTTCATCTACGGTTACTGCAATGGCCCTTTTGCATGGAACACTTGCCTGTTTAAGGGTGCACAGGACTTTTGCTAAGAGGGCCGGATCTGAATGGGCTGTAGTTGCATGGGGATGGAGCGGGTCGCGCCACTCTTGGACCGCCCAAGTTGACCCTGCTGGATGCTTTTTGTCGAGTGCGCCAGCTATTCCGACGTTGACTACTGCCTCGGGTTGCAAATTGTGTATCGCGTCAGAAAAAGTTTTGTCTCCCCCTCGTCCCATTCCGGCGGCTAACAAGGCTACGGAGCCATTGTCTCCACTTCCATAGGTCACTTTATTAGTTGATGTGTCAATCCGCAGATACCGAGCGAATGGCCGCAGCTCGAACTCTACAGCGGCGACAAAAAGGATATTGGGGCTGGATGTGCGCTTCCGATTATTGGGCATGTATCTAATTCTAGCCGCGGTGAGTCATGGCTGAGTTGCACGATCCGGTGAGTAAAGTTCCAGGTGTCGGGATGGTACGAGCTGCCGCCCTAAGATGTCGTGGAATTCAGACTGTCGAGGATTTGTTGCTACAGCTGCCGTTTCGATATGAAGACCGGTCCAAGGTTTCTTCGATTTCCGAGTTAATAGTGGGTGAAAGTTACACCTTCAACGTAAAAGTTAACCGGATTCGGCGACTGGGGCATAGGGGCCGGAACCGTGTCGAAGCTGTGGTGAGCGACGAGACGGGTGAATTGAAGGTTGTGTGGTTCCGGCAGCCCTACGTTGCTGATGCGATCGCCAAAGGTGACCCTGTTTCAGTCTTTGGAAAAGTCGTTGAACACGATGGAAATCCGCAGCTTGTCAATCCTATTTTGGAAAAGGGTGACGGACTCCACTTGGGGAGGCTAGTCCCGATCTATAGGCGAATCGGCAAGTTAACGCCCGGAGTTCTTAGGCGACTAATCGACGCCTGCATTGACCTTGTCGGCGAAGTTCCTGAATCGCTGCCAGGTTTGACGAGACGCCGGTTGCAGCTTGCTGGTCGCCACGAGGCGGTGGTCGGCATTCATAGACCGACTAGCACAGCAGACCCAAGTGTTCTAAATGCAGCACGCTCACCAGCACATCAGCGGCTGGTTTGCGAAGAATTTCTGTCGTTACAGACAGTGCTGCAATTACAGCGTACTCAGGAAAAGAACGAACTCTTGGGACCTGAGATGATATTTGATGAAGCTAGTGTCGCAGCAATTCTGGAGGTTTTGCCTTTCAGGCTCACTCGTGGGCAAGACGCTGCTCTCTGGACGATTCTTGCCGACATGAAAAGCCGAGTTCCGATGCATCGGCTATTGCAAGGAGATGTCGGGTGCGGAAAGACAGCCGTGGCCGGCGGTGCTCTATTGGCTGCAGCAACCGCAGGTTACCAAGCGGCAATTATGGTTCCTACTGAACTTCTTGCCCGTCAACATTCACGTTGGCTTGCGCCGTGGGCGGGTTCCCGAGGCGTAAACATGGAGTGCCTGACTGGCACCACTAGCTCCGGATCAAAGCAGCGGATTCTGGACGGGCTAGCGAACGGTGATATCAAAATACTGGTCGGCACCCATGCCTTATTGGAGCCCGAAGTTTTGTTTCCCAAACTGGGATTAGCAGTGATCGACGAACAACATCGGTTCGGTGTTCGGCAACGCGCATCACTTCGCGAAAAGGGCAGGGCAGATCATCATCAATGCCCCCATTTGTTGGTGATGACTGCGACGCCGATACCACGAACCTTGGAACTTACGGTGTACGGGGATCTTGATGTGTGCACGATCAATGACATGCCCCCCGGGCGCCAACCGGTCGTATCACAAGTGGTTCCCGCAGCTAATTGGAGCCGGGTCGTAGAGATGCTTGTTGAGACTGTCCACCGTGGTGAACAGGCGTATGTTGTTGCGCCTCGTATAAAGGAAGGAGATGACGAACTGTCCGCCGCTGTCCAACTTCAAGCCGAGCTGCAACGCCAATTATCAGGTGTTCGTATTGGGCTATTGCACGGGAGACAGCCTCAGGATGAAAGGTCTTCGACGATGGAAAGTTTCAGGGCCGGCCAGATTGACGTCCTGGCATCGACTACGGTCGTTGAGGTCGGTGTGGATGTCACGAATGCCACGTTGATGGTTATCGGTCATGCTGAGCGCTTCGGATTAGCCCAGCTACATCAGTTACGTGGCAGGGTGGGACGAGGTAGCGCGCAAGCAACCTGTGTCTTCCTTGCTCATGAGCCGCTTTCTAAAAATGCCCAGTCACGCCTAGAAGCTGTCCAGTCAACAACGGATGGTTTTGAGCTCGCTGAAAAGGATTTGTCACTGCGTGGCCCAGGGGAGTTGCTTGGCACTCGTCAGGCGGGTGTGGCTGGCTTGAGAGTTGGTGACCTGTTCCGTGACCATGAATGGCTCGAAGTAACATGTAAGGAGGCTCGAAGATTGGTCGTGGCCGAGGACGATGAAAGCGTCGAGTATTGTCAGCGGATTCGGCGTTCTTGGGGGCGTAGGTTTGCTATGACTCAGACAGGATGAGTGTACGAATCATCGCCGGGAAGGCAAAAGGGCGACGGCTGAAGGTGCGCCAAGTAGCTGGCCTGCGCCCGACCAGTGATCGGGCCCGCGAGACCTTATTTAACGTATTGGCGCCCCAGATTCCAGATGCACGATTCCTCGACATGTTTGCTGGCTCAGGTGCGGTTGGGATCGAGGCCTTGAGCAGGGGTGCTTCGGCAGCTGTATTTATCGAACAAGACGAGCGAGTGGTAACGGAACTAGAAGCGAATCTTGAACTCTGTTGTTTTTCTGTTCTCGGAAGAGTGTTTCATGGATCCTGGCAGGATGCTTTGCGCCGTGTCGGGTCAACTGAGGATCCTTTCGACATTATCTTTTTAGATCCTCCGTACGATTGGGTCGATACCCATATATGCGTGGCAGCAGTCTTTGGCCACGCAATGGTCAGCGTAAACGGTGTACTAATTGTGGAACATCGCTCGACGGGAGACGTGCAACTTATAGCGGGCTTGAAACTATTACGTCAGATTAGTGTAGGCGACACTGCTTTCTCTATTTTTACGGCACGAGGAAACGCCAAGATACTCGACCGAAAGCAGTAAGCGAACGGGTATTGTTTCACTCTTTCCCTGGTATAATTCACGATGCGTACTGTGGTATCCGGTCCAACGGAAGGCCGCCTGATCCACACCCCACCCCTGAGGACAGCATGGATCATGTTGCCGTTTATCCGGGTTCGTTCGATCCGATGACGAACGGGCATATTGAGATCGTCAACCGGTCGAAGGCTCTCTTCGATGAAGTTCACATTGGCATCCTGCGCCACCCGCAGAAACAGCCATTATTTACGGTTGAAGAACGTATTGAGATGATCGGCGAGATCTATGTTGATATGCCCGAGGTTACTGTCCAGGCGTTTGAAGGTTTGCTCGTAGACTTTGCGGCGAGTGTCGGGGCCCAGGCCATCATCCGGGGCCTACGGGCAGCAACAGACTTTGAATACGAACTGCAGATGGCATTGATGAATCGGCGCTTGCAAGATCGGATCGAGACTCTGTTTATGGTTCCACACGAAGAGTTCACGTTCGTATCATCGAGTCTCGTGAAGGAAGTGTTCTCACTCGGTGGGTCCATCAGTGGCTTGGTACCACCGTCCGTGGAGGAACTTATGGCTGCGAAAATTCGCGGCCATAAGGAAGGAAACTGATAGCGTGGAGATCGTCAATCGATTGATGCAAATCAGTCCGTCTGCAACCTTAGCCTCGGCTGAGAAGGCGGCCAGATTGATTGCCCAGGGCATAGACATTATTGATCTAGGACAAGGGCTACCAGATTTCCCCACGCCCCGCAATATTTGTAGTGCGGGAATCAGCGCTATCAATGAGGGGCGTACTCGTTACACTCCTAATTCAGGGATTCCGGAGTTGCGGGACATTGTCGCTGCGCATTATGGGTCCTTATATGGCGTTGAGTACGATCGCTCCGAGACCATAATCACCTGCGGTGGGAAGCACGCGTTGTACTCCGCCTTTCAGGCGTTGGTGGAAGAGGGTGACGAGGTCATCATTCCAACCCCGTATTGGGTGTCCTTTCCTGCTCAGGTTCGACTAGCTGGTGGCCATCCTGTGTTTGTTGATGCTCGCGAAGATGATGGCTTTGTTGTCTCTGCCCAGGATATTGACCAAGCCTGTAGCGAGAAAACGAAGGCGATCATCCTCAATACCCCGAGCAATCCTTCTGGTGCCGTCATCCCGTCTTCAGTGCTGACAGACATCGCCAGTATCGCTATCGACCGTGACCTGGTCATAGTGGTTGACGAGACGTACGATCGGTTTTTGTACGACGACGCGGTACATAGCTCGCCCTTAAGTCTAGGGCCCAAGGCGAAGCCAGTGACTCTATCGATTGGTTCATGTTCAAAGACCTGGGCCATGACAGGATGGCGAATTGGTTGGGCCGCTGGACCGCGTGAATTGATTCGCTCCATGAGTCGTTTACAGAGCCATCTCACCTCGAACCCGACATCTATCAGTCAGTGGGCGGCTGTCGAAGCTTTTAGTGGTGACCAGAGTGCCGTTGCCGAGATGTTGGCTGCTTTTGCTGAGCGTCGCGAGGCGACGTTAAAACAACTTAGGTCGATGCCAGGGGTTACATGTGGGCAACCAATGGGTGCGTTCTACGCGTTTCCCAACATCTCGGGCACATTCAACAATCGCATCACAACCTCGGATGACCTGGCTACCTATCTGATAGACGAGGCGCAGGTTGTGACCGTTCCAGGAAGTGCCTTTGGCCGTGAAGGCTTCCTGCGCGTTTCGTTTGCCGCGGAGACAAATCGCCTTAAGGAAGCCCTGCACCGGATGTCAGAGGCCTTTAGCGCCATCGTGGTGTGAGCGGCTTCGTACTTGAGTCGGCGTTCGATCCACAGGGCGATCAGCCGACAGCGATCGCCGAGCTGGTTGAGAACCTGAACCGTGGTAACGCCCACCAGGTTTTACTTGGCGTCACAGGCTCAGGGAAAACTTTCACGATCGCTAAGGTGATCGAGGAAGTGCAGCGGCCGACGTTGGTAATCGCCCATAACAAGACGCTTGCGGCCCAGCTCTACCAGGAATTCAAAGGGTTCTTCCCTAATAATTCCGTGGAGTACTTTGTTTCCTACTATGACTACTACCAGCCGGAGGCATACATACCTTCGACCGACACATACATTGCGAAGGAAACAGCGATCAACGAGGAAATTGATCGGCTCCGGCATTCAGCGACTCGTGCTCTTTTTGAGCGCCGCGACGTACTTATCGTTGCTTCGGTCTCATGTATCTACGGGCTCGGGTCACCGGAGGCGTACTACGGCATGCTGGTCCGCTTGTCAGTGGGAGATAAATATCCACGACAAGAGTTTCTTCGGCGACTCGTCGAGGTGCACTACACGCGAACCTCTGGTGATCTTGAGCGTGGTCGCTTTCGGGTGCGCGGCACCGATATAGAGGTATTCCCGGCCTATGGGCAGGATGCGCTGCGCGTGGTTCTTGAGGGCGATGTCATTGTCGACCTGGTTTCCATCGATCCCCTGTTTGGCGATGTCCAGGACAGCTTCGAGAGTTTCTCGCTTTACCCGGGCTCTCACTACGTGTCGACAAACGAGGAACGCCAGGCAGCGATCGAGTCCATCAAGGAGGAACTCGATCGCCATCTGGGCGTTCTGCAAGAAGACGGCAAGCTTCTAGAGGCGCAGCGGGTTCATCAGCGGACCAGTTTCGATCTGGAGATGATGCAGACCATTGGCTATTGCCATGGTATCGAGAATTACTCCCGGCATATCACTGGCCGGTCGGCGGGTGAGCCACCGCCGACTCTAATCGAATACATGCCGTCCAATTACATGGTTGTCGTCGACGAGAGCCACATGACTGTGCCGCAGTTGCGTGGGATGCACGCGGGAGATCGCTCGCGAAAACTTAACCTCGTAGAGCACGGGTTCCGGCTGCCGTCAGCGCTCGATAACCGGCCACTGACCTTCGGTGAATTCGAGGGGCTTGTGGAGCAAGCGATTTATGTTTCGGCGACGCCCGGTCCCTACGAGTTGAATTGTACCGAGGGTGTGGTTACCGAGCAGGTGATCCGGCCCACTGGGCTTACCGATCCGGAAATCGAGGTCAGGAAAGCACATGGTCAAATTGACGACCTCCTTGAAGAAGTTCGCTGGCGCGCCGAAAAGAATCAGCGGGTCCTGGTGACAACTCTCACCAAGAAAATGGCGGAAGAGCTGACCGCTTATTACCGTGGGCTCGGCGTGCGGGTTCGGTACATGCATGCGGATGTCGACACACTTGATCGCGTCAAGCTTCTGCGTGACTTTCGCGCGGGTGATTTTGATGCGTTGGTAGGAGTAAATCTCTTACGGGAAGGCCTTGATCTTCCCGAGGTGACATTAGTCGCTGTTCTGGACGCTGATAAAGAAGGGTTTCTCCGGTCGACCACGTCACTCGTTCAAACATCGGGCCGTGCTTCTCGCAATGTGGAGGGAAGGGTGATCCTCTATGCGGACAAGATCACCCGATCGATGCGGGAAGCGATGGAAGAAACAGAGCGCCGACGCAGGCGGCAGGAACTTTTTAACGAGGAACATGACATTACGCCGGCGACGATTGTCAAACGCATCTCGAACGCGTTCGGTGAGTTTTTCGAGAAGGATTATGTTGATTTGGTCGACGTCGACCCGGCGTTGTTAATGAGCGAGGATGCGCTTGTGCGCAAGCTTGAGGAACTGGACAAAGACATGCATGAGGCTGCCGACGCTCTCGATTTTGAGCGAGCAGCTACAGTTCGGGACCGTATCCAGGAGCTTAAACGGCAGCGGGTGCAAGGAGTCTCATAGGCCAAGGAAGTGGCCTCATAGAAAGATGCCAATCGCGACTCTTCGAAAGATTGCTGCCACACTGCCTGTCTCGGCCGGAGTTTATCTCTTCAAGGACGGAAAGGGCCGGACTATTTACGCTGGCAAGGCGAAGAGCATCCGTGATCGGGTCCGGTCCCACATCACCGGTGCCTCAAAACTCGGCCCGAAACAGGAAGCAATGCTTAAGGAAACGGTCGGAATTGACTTCATTGTTACCGACACTGATCTTGAGGCGCTGGTACTAGAAAACAGCCTTATTAAGCAGAACAAGCCGCGATTCAACGTATTGCTTCGCGACGACAAGAATTATCCATATCTTCGAATGGTGATGTCGGAACGGTTTCCTCGGCTGCAGTTCGTACGCGGGGCCCAAAGCGATGGCGAGAAATATTTCGGGCCCTACATCCCAGCAAGCACGGCGCATAACACACAACTGCTCGCTTATCGGTACTTTGGCATAAGGCCGTGCAATATCGATATCGACGGATCGTGGGAGCGGCCATGCTTGTATTACGACATTAAAGAGTGCGCCGGGCCATGTGTAAAAGGTCTGTGTGATGAAATCCAGTATCGAGAGCACGTTAAGGATGCGTTGCTATTTCTCGATGGGGGAGGAGCTCGTCTGCATGACGATATAGAGGCAAAAATGAACACGGCCTCGGAAAAGCAGGACTACGAAAGTGCCGCTCATTATCGTGACCTTCTTAGCACGGTTCGTCTCACCACGCGGGATCAGAAGATCGCTTCAAGCAGCCTCGATGACCGTGACCTTTTTGCCATCCACCGAGTCGGCGATCGAGTTGCCTTGCAAATCTTTCTAGTCCGACGGGGTATCGTCGTGGACCGGAAGGGGTTCTTTTGGGACGGCGTGGCCGAGAGCGATGATCGCGCGATTCTCGCCTCATTCTTGCAGCAGTATTACCACGATGAACAGTACTTCCCGCCTGAGGTATGCGTGCCGTTTGAGGTCGAGGAGCAGGAGACCATTCAAGCGTGGCTTCGGCAGGGCCGGGGTGGTGCAGTCAATATCTCCGTACCGCAGCGTGGTGGAAAGAAGCGACTGCTTGAGCTAGTTGCGAACAACGCTGAGCTTGCTTTTAAGGGGCGATACGGTCGTAGCTCGGACGAAGCTGGGGCCCGCATGCTGCAGGAGATGATGGACTTGAGTAGCCCGCCTAAGGTGATCGACTGTGTTGATATCTCTGAGGCACAAGGGTCAGAGATGGTTGCGGCATTGGTCCGCATGTGTGCAGGCGAGGCAGACAAGAGTGGCTACAAGCGCTTTAAGCTGCGCGACATGAATGGCCCAGATGATTATCGAGCGATCGGCCAGGTTGTAAGGCGTCATTTCAAACGTGTGGTTGCCGGAGAGGGCCGGCCACCAGATCTCTTGCTCATTGACGGTGGGCGCGGGCAGCTTAATGCCGCACGGCGTGAACTCGACAAACTTGGGGTATCGGCACAACCTGTTGGAGCAATCACGAAAGAGCAAGAAACTTTGTACTTCGGCAAGGCCGGGCGGGGCATTCCTTTGGTTCGTTATCCAGAGGCGATGAGGCTATTGCAACGCGTACGTGATGAAGCGCACCGTTTCGCGATCACTTATCATCGCAACCTGAAGCAGAAGCGAATGCGCGAGTCGGTGCTTGACGATATTCCAGGTATTGGTAAGAAGCGAAAGCTTGATCTGCTGCGCAGATTCGGTTCAGTCAAGAAGATCAAGGAAGCCGACATTTCGGTACTGGAAACCGTTGTTGGCCCGAAGACGGCCCGGAACGTCTCCGACCACCTCGCCGATAGCTAGCCGATTACTGGCGCCAGTTGCCAGAAGATTTGAAGTGGATGACGCGAGTACGGACGGCGTGTAGCATCGCGGCATGAACTACGGTGACATCGCCCTTCAGGTTGGAGTCCTCCTGTTTGCACTTTCGTTTCACGAGATGGCACATGCCTGGGCTGCCTACAGGCTCGGGGATACGACGGCAAAAGACGAAGGTCGCCTGACAATGAACCCAATTGTTCACGTAGACCCGATAATGACTATCCTGTTCCCGGCGATGCTAATCCTGGTTGGGTCCCCGGTAGTTTTTGGTGCTGCGAAGCCTGTACCTGTGAATACTTCGAACCTTCGGAACCCCAAACGTGATCACATGTGGATCGCCGCAGCCGGACCGGCTAGCAACGTGATTCTGGCGACGATTACCATCATCGTATTGAACCTGGTCTGGCAACCACTGCGAGTCGGCGCGGCGATGGGCGAGGCGTGGGCCGAACCCACGTTCCTCTTTCTGCAGATGAGCCTCTATATCAACCTCGTTTTAGCGACGTTCAATATGATCCCCTTACATCCCCTTGATGGTTCCTGGATTCTGTCGCGCTTTCTCTCTGGAAACGCGGCGACAGCTTACGCGTCGCTCCGCCCATACGGATTTCTTATCCTGATATTTTTGATGTACACGGGAGTACTGTGGCAGTTGATTAACCCGGTCATGCGTTTTGCCAGCATGTTTCTGCCTTAGCCCGCACGTGAAACTATTGTTCCGTGATTGACGATCGCTACCGCGTCAAAGTCAGTGCGTTTGAGGGGCCACTTGATCTTCTTCTGCATCTGGTCCGATCACGGGAAATCGAGATCCGAGAACTGGAACTGGCTGAAATAACAGGTGAGTACTTAGAGATGCTCCGCTTCCTTGAGGGAATCGACCTTGAATTGGCGAGCGAATTTCTTGAAGTTGCGGGGAGTTTGGTCAGATTGAAGGCACAGGCATTATTGCCCAGCCCGTCAGTCGCTGCTGACGCTGAGGCACTAGCAGCCGAGGAAGAAGCGCTTTTGGAGCAATTGGTTGGACACCACGTAACACGAATGGCGGCACAGGACTTAAGGGCACGGGAAACCAAGGTTGCGGCGGTATGGTTTCGTGGGGAACCAGAACCGAGTGGAGTTGCTGCGGAGCAAACCGAAGTCGTCGAGGCTGACTTGTTCTCACTTGTCGCAGCCTTCCGGGGTCTTTTGCAGGATCTTGATTCGCCTTCGTTATTCTCGATCAGTGCAGATGAATATACGGTGACTGAGCGCGTCGAGTTTCTACGTAGCCAACTCCATAATGGAAGCCCGATTCCATTCAACAATCTTTTTGCTAAGGTCGATCCTCGCGGTAAGCTGATCGCAACCCTTCTGGCGCTACTAGAATTGATTCGATCTGGTGAGGCTCGTGCGTTCCAGGAGGGCATGGGTGGGGAAATTATGGTCTTTCCTGTCGAGGTCGTGGAGCAGATTCAGTGAACAGCGAGTTGGTCGAAGAGCTAACCGGCAGTGCTGACCTCATACGCGTTGACAAGGATGCCATGGGCGAAACAGGCGATCTGCAAGCCGAGCAAGAAGGTGTTTTGACTGAGGTTGTATCTGTCCTTGAAGCCCTGCTTTACGCCGCCGAGGAGTCAGTGACAATCGCGGAAATTGTTGAAGTAATCGTTTGCAATGCGGATGAACAAGGTCGGAACTGGGCGAACGCTGTTTCTCCAGAACTTGTTACGCGGGCTTCGATTGCCTTGTCCGATCGCTACTTGCAGACTGGTAGTGCGCTCCATGTCATGGAAGTCAGTGGGGGATTGCGCCTTGCCACACGGCCACAGTTTGATCCATGGATTCGGGCTTTGCGGCAGGTGGAGAAACCGTCCCGCTTGTCCGTTGCGGCACTTGAAACCCTTGCCGTCATCGCCTATCGGCAACCAGTTACGGCAGCTGAGATAGCTGGTGTCCGCGGTGTCGATCCAACAACGTCCCTGCGAACCTTGCGCGGGCAAGGGATGATCAGAATCACTGGTCGTAAACGTGCAGTAGGCCGGCCGTTTACTTATGGAACTACGCGGCAGTTTCTGGAAATCTTCGGACTACGTGACCTCGATGAACTTCCCGATCCGGAAGAATTCGAAGAACTACTTGAAGCCTGAGCCGTTCGGTGGCAGAGCAGAGGCTTCAAAAGATCATAGCGGCGGCGGGAATTGCCTCGCGCCGCAAGGCTGAAACGTTCATCGTCGCTGGGCGCGTGGCGGTCAACGGTGAAATTGTTTTCAAACTTGGTACGACCGCAGACCCGGCGAGTGACCTAATAACACTTGATGGTACTCCTTTGTTACAGGAACCGCTGCGCTATTTCATTGTCAATAAGCCACGCGGTGTGCTTTGCGCTGTCACGGACAAACGGGATCGCCCTTTGGTAGTCGGTCTTCTTCCTTCTGAGGTTCATGAGAGGCTCTATCCTGCTGGTCGGCTAGATCTGGATAGCGAAGGGCTAGTGCTTCTTACGAATGACGGGGACCTCATGCAGAAGACCACGCGTCCGGGCGGTGGCGTATTGAAAGTCTATGAAGTTGTGGTTGGTGGTAGGCCGTCGGAGGAGGCTCTTGATGCATTGCGATCTGGAGGGGGGCTCGATGGGCAGCGTTTGCTTCCATGCGGTATTGAGGTACTTGAGCACATCGAAGTAGCCGGGGCCCGCCGGCCGGGAGCTGCTCGCCGCGGGTTTACTCGTGTCCAAGTCACACTCCAGCAAGGCAGGAAGAACCAAATCCGGCGAATGTTTCAGGGCGCTGGACACCGTGTCGAGCGGCTGGTCCGGCACTCAATTGGCCCGCTATCGTTGAATGGCTTGCTCGTTGGGGGCGTTCGTGAACTTCATGACGCGGAGCTACGAGAGTTCAAGGCGGGATTAGGTACCCAACAATGAGCCGCTTACGGATCGCGATTGACGGGCCTAGCGGCTCAGGAAAGTCGACGCTTGGGAAGGCGCTGGCGCAGCGTTTATGTATTCCGTACGTTGACACAGGGGCCATGTACAGGGCCATTAGCTGGGCGGTTGCCGATGTTGGTCTCAATGACGATGTTGATCAGATCGTGTCATATGTTCAGAATCTCGAGCTCAAAATCAACCCTGATTCTGAGGGGTTCCGGGTATGGGTCAATGAAATAGATGTTACAGATTGGTTGCGCCAACCCGGGGTGGGCCGGATGGCCGCCAAGGTTGCGACCATCAAAGAGGTGCGTGCCTGGATGGTGCCCCGGCAACGGGCAGCGGCGATTGGCGGGGGTGTCTTGGAAGGCCGAGACATCGGCACGGTGGTGCTTCCTGACGCTGACTTTAAGTTCTACATCACTTCTGATGAATCTACGCGGATGCTTCGTCGGGCAGAGCAATTGGGGCTCAAAGAGGTGGTGGCGGAAGTCGTCAGTGACGTGCACGAGAGAGACCGCGTCGACAGCACTCGAAAACACTCACCGCTGCGCCCGGCAGCGGACGCAGTGCACATTGACACCACTTACCAGACTGTCGACGAGAGCCTTAGTTTGATGCTTAAGAAAATCAACCGCCATAGATAGCGGAAGCCGATCGCAGACTGACAGCATGCCCTTTGTTCACATGGGTTTGCGCGTTGACAGTGACTGTACATCGCCATAGCATTACTCTTTCCACTTGCGCCTGAAGTGCGGGCGTATTCTGAGGTCTCCCATGGAGGATGCAGAGGGTATGTCGGGGAAGACTGCGGTTGAGTCGGGTGACGCGGAACAGCAAGCTGTTCCGGACGCAGCTATTGCGTTCATAGACGAGGAAATGCTCGACGAGGAAATGCTCGACGATGCGACACTTCTGCAGCTTATTGACCAGAGCCTCCAGGAACTCGTAGAAGGAGAGGTTGTAAAGGGCCGCGTCCTTGAAGTTAGTAGGGATGAGGTCGTAGTAGATATAGGGTACAAATCTGAAGGCGTCATGCGTGCGGCCGAATTTGCTGACAAAGATGGAAACGTCAGCATCGCCCCGGGTGACGAAGTTGAGGTCTTGCTCGAGCGCTGCGAGGACAAGGAAGGCAACGTCGTCGTATCGCGAGAGAAGGCCGAGAAGATGAAAGTTTGGGGCAAGATCGAAGATGCCTACCGCAGCGACGAGCTTATTACCGGGCTTGTTGTTGATCGAGTCAAGGGCGGCCTGGCGGTCAATATCGGTGTCCGTGCTTTCCTGCCTGGTTCGCAAGTGGATATTCGGCCCATGCGAAACCTTGAGTCGATGGTGAACGAGGAAATCCTTGTCAAGGTCATCAAGCTAAACAAACGACGTGCAAATGTCGTTGTGTCTCGCAAGGTCGTCCTTGAGGCCGCTCGTGCCGAGGAGAAAAAGGGCACCCTGACGAAACTTGTTGCTGGCAACATCCTCAAGGGTGTAGTCAAGAATATTACTGACTACGGTGCCTTCGTCGACCTTGGTGGAATAGATGGCCTGTTACACATAACTGACATGTCATGGGGTCGCATCTCTCACCCGACAGAGATCCTGGACATCGGAGACGAAATTGATGTTGCTGTCCTGAATTTTGACCCTGAACGCGAGCGCGTTTCGTTGGGTTACAAGCAACGTATGCCCGATCCCTGGGTGGGGGTTTCCGAGAAATACCCGGCTGGAGCTCGTATTCCAGGCAAGGTGGTTAGCCTTACGAACTACGGTGCCTTTGTTGAATTGGAAGCAGGCGTTGAGGGTTTGGTGCATATCTCCGAGATGTCTTGGCGCAAGCGCATCCAGCATCCCTCGAAGTTACTTGAGGTTGGTGACGAGGTCGATGTCGTAATCCTTGATGTCGACGAAGACAGTCGGCGTATTTCACTTGGGATGAAGCAGACCGAGCCTAACCCTTGGCGTGTTATTGCCGACAAATATGAAGAAGGCGACATCATCACAGGCCGCGTTCGGAACCTGACCGATTTTGGGGCATTCGTCGAGGTCGGGGAAGGAATCGACGGGCTCATCCACATTTCAGATATGTCTTGGACAGAACGCGTTGAGCATCCTTCTGAGGTGTTGCAGAAGGGCGAACAGGTCGAGGTCGCCGTCCTTAGCGTCGATGCTGAGCGTCAACGCTTGTCCTTGGGCCTGAAACAACTGGGTCCTAACGTCTGGGACAATTACGCGGAAGAGCATCAGCAAGGTGAGGTAGTGCAAGGCAAAGTCACGAAGTTAACTAACTTCGGAGCATTCCTTGATTTGGGGGGCGGCATTGAAGGCCTTGTCCATGTCTCTGAGATTTCTGACCAACACATCAAGGACCCCGCTGATGAGTTCAAGGTCGGGGACAGCCTGAAAGTTAAAATCCTTAAGATCGACACAGAGACAAAAAAGATTAGCCTGTCAGCAAAGGGACTGGAGGCTTCCGCTGGCGAAGGGGATCCGGAACCCGAGGCGCCCGAGGCGCCCGCGGAACCGTTAACCCAGTACCAACAAGACGGCAAGGTCTCACTCGGCGACGTTGTGGACCTGTCGGGGTTGGGCGAGCTGTCTAGCGGCGTAGATGAAGAGACGGAAGAAGAGGAGTAGCCACGCATGACCAAGGCTGACTTGATCGAAGAGGTTTCTGCCGTTTCGCAACTTAGTAAGAGAAGCTCCGCCGTAGTGGTCAACATTTTTTTTGAGAGCGTTGTCACCGCACTCTGCCGGCAAGAGAAAGTTGAGTTGCGGGGGTTCGGATCGTTCAAGCATCGCCAGCGCAGAGCTCGCATCGGACGTAATCCCAGAACAGGCGACCGGGTGGAGGTCCCAGCCAAAGTCGTGCCGTATTTTAAACCCGGCAAGGACTTGCGCGAGTTGGTCAACCAATAGACTCCTCCAGCGGACCTGGGAGCAGGCTGGATGGATCCCAGACTAAGTGAGACCGAGACGGCATTCCGCGATCTGGTGCGGAGGGAAGCTTTTTCCATTGGTGTGGCAGCGGATGATATTGATCAAGGCGTGACGACAGCCGCCAGTAGCATTGGCCGCCTGGCGACAGCGAACATCCTTGGTATTTGCGCTCCCGAGACTCACGGTGGTGGGGGGGGCGGGCCGGTTGAACTTGCGCTTGCCAGTGAAGAGGTCGGCGCTGTTTCGGCCAGCGTTGGAATTGTGGCAGTTGGCCACATGGTCTCCAGTTTCCTTCTCGACATTCTTGGAACTCCCACACAGAGACAAAAGTGGTTGCCGGCAGCCGTGGAAGGCCAGACTCTTCTGGCTTTGGTGCTCGATTGTGGCGGTTCGCTTTTGGAATCTCCAAGCTGTGGGGTCAGTGGGAAAAAGGAGACAGACAGGCTTTATCTTGATGGGAGAGCACGTGCCGTCACCGGTTCGACGCTAGCGGACTTTCTAATTGTTCCGGTTAAAGTTGGGGATACTTTGCTGCTTGCTGTTGTCGATGCGGACAGAAATGGCGTCACGGTTGGGATAGAGGCGGGTCAATTAGGACTCAATGGTGCTGGGCAGGCGCCCGTTGAATTTAGTGGCGTGCAGGTTCCGTCTGGGTCAACTCTCTCCACAGGGAACGTGGTCGAAACGATGAAGATGGCGGATGACCTGTTCCGCATTGGACATGCGGGCCTGTGTGTGGGGATTGGTCGGGCTGCGCTCGAGGCATCGACTGCCCACGTCTCTGGAGTCAATGACGAACTATGTCGGGAGCAGTCAGTCCAATGGATGTTGGCCGATATGGCAACGGAAACTGAAGCTGCTCGTTTATTGACCTGGTATGCGGCGTCGCGGACTTCACCTGGCGAAATGCGCGAAGCAGCGCCGATGGCGCGGTTGCTCGCAGCGGACGCGGCCGTCCGAGGTAGTCGAAGTGCGGTGCAGATCTTCGGCCCCGCTGGGAATGAACGTGGGTCGGGCATTGAGCGTTTATATCGGGACGCTAAGGCTATGGAAATCTATCATGGTGCCGTTGAAGTACAGCGACTAGCTGTCGCAGGCGAGTTACTTCCTCGCTTAGCCAAGGACATTAGCCCCTGGCAATGATTGGTCCTGAATCACGCAAGATGAACTGGAAGCTGACTGATGACCAGCAAATGGTCCGGGACATGGTGCGTGAGTTTGTAGCTGCCGAAGTGGCTCCGAATGCTGCTGAGTGGGACCGTGGAAAATATTTCCCTAGCGAAATTTTTGAGAAACTTGGCGAACTTGGACTCTTCGGCATGGTCGCAGATGAGGAATACGGTGGCGCAGGTTTGGATCTGGTTGGGTATTGCCTCGCGCTCGAGGAGCTTGCTCGGGGTGACGCGTCAACCTGTGTGGCTATCAGCGTCACTAACTCATTGTTTTGTGCACCGCTACAACGTTACGGAACATCCGAGCAGAAGGAGAGGTTTCTTTGCCCGTGCGTCAATGGCGAATGGCTGGGAGCATTCTGTCTTTCTGAGTCGGGCGCGGGCTCAGACGCTGCGGCGTTGTCCACAATAGCGCGACGTGAAGGCGATGATTTTGTTTTGAGTGGTTCGAAGGCTTGGGTCACAAACGGTGCAGTTTGTGGCGCTATGCTGGTGTTCGCTGTTACCGACGAAGAGTCGGCGCGGAGCCGTGTTAGCGCTTTCGTGATTCCGGCTGGCCATCCCGGGGCGAGTATCGTTCATGAGGAGGACAAGCTCGGGATTCGGTCGTCACGGACCAATCAAGTTGCTCTAGATGACTGCCGCATACCGCGTGAATGGATGTTGGGCGAAGAGGGTCAAGGTCTTGCAATCGCGCTTAATAGTCTTGATGGCGGTCGCGCTGGGATAGCGGCACAGGCAGTTGGGATTGGGCACGCTGCGCTAGCATTCACTCTGGATTACGTGAGGGAGCGTGAGGCATTTGGCGGTCCAATCGGTCGTTTTGGAGGGCTCCAAGAAAAGCTTGGAACAATGGCAGCCCGCATTCGGGCAGCCCGGCTCCTATACCTGCGCGCCGCATGGCTCCGGGAAAATGGTGAGCCGGACACGATGGCAGCCTCTTGCGCGAAACTGTTTGCTTCGGAGATGGCAAATTGGGTCAGCTACCAAGCGGTTCAAATGCATGGTGCTTATGGTTATGTAACAGACTATCCAATCGAGCGACTCTACCGAGATGCTCGCGTGACAACGATTTATGAAGGAACTTCAGAGATTCAGCGACTAGTGATTGCCCGGCAGCTTACCTCTGGGCCCGGGTAGAATCTCGACACGCAGGTCTTTGAAAGGGATTCCTTCGGCTTTTTGTGTACGTAGCCGGAGGTCGCAACGTGTGGGATAATTCCTAGATTGCGCGAGATGGGTTACGGAGGTCAACCCCACCTTGAATCAGCGCTAATCCTTGTCGGAAAGCCGCATGCGGAGCGAATTCGATGGCTGAAAAGCCAGCCTTGTCGCGATCTGCCGTGACCGAACATGAAGGTGTAAGCGAACCGAAAGGTAGTGCTGCCCCCAGATCTTCAAATGGCAAGGCACGGTGGTACAAGCAGACCTTTGATCCTGCCATCGCCAAGCATCCAGAGCGTGACGCGGCCTTCATTACGGGATCCAGTAACCCTGTCGAGCCTCTTTACACCAGTGAAGATCTTGCGGACCGGAACCTCTCTTATGATACGGATATTGGCTACCCAGGTGAATTTCCGTACACCCGTGGTATCCACCCAACGGGCTATCGAGGAAAACTTTGGACGATGCGGCAGTTCGCGGGTTTTGGAACCGCAGAGGATTCGAACGAGCGCTATCTGAAATTGCTGGAGCTGGGCCAGACGGGACTCTCCGTTGCCTTCCATCACCCGACCCTTGTTGGCCGAGACTCGGACGAACCTATTTCCCGTGGGGAAGTTGGAAAGCAGGGGGTAGCGATCGACTCGCTTGCCGACATGGAGACTCTGTTCGATCAGATCCCGCTCGACCAGGTCACCACCTCGATGACGATTAACCATCCAGCCTGCGTACTTCTTTGCATGTACGTTGCTGCGGGAGAGAAGAAGGGGATCGCTCCTCGGGATTTGGCGGGGACGATTCAAAATGACGTTCTGAAGGAATTCATCGCCCAGAAAACCTTTGTGTTCCCACCTGTTCCGAGTATGCGAATCATGGGTGATGTCATTGAGTGGTGTACCGCTGAAATGCCTCGCTGGAATTGGGTAAGCGTTTCGGGCTACCACATACGTGAAGCAGGTTCGACGGCCGCGCAAGAACTGGCCTTCACGCTCCGCCACGGCATGGAGTATGTCCAGGCAGGGTTGGACCGAGGCCTTGATATAGATTCATTTGCGTCGAGGCTATCTTTCTTTTTCATCGCCCATAATGATTTGTTTGAGGAGGTCGCTAAGTATAGGGCGGCCCGTAAGCTGTGGGCTCGGTACATGCGCGATCGATACGGCGCAAAGTCGCCCCGATCGTGGTGGATCCGTTTCCATACCCAAACCGCTGGATCCACGCTGCTTGATCGCCAGCCACGTAATAACGTGATGCGCGTGACGCTCCAGGCACTGGCTGCCGTGATGGGTGGTACTCAGTCACTGCATACTAACGGCCTGGACGAGACGATCGCTCTACCTACCGAGGAAAACGCCCTTATCGCTTTACGGACTCAACAAGTTATTGCTCACGAGAGTGGAGTTGCGAATACGGTGGACCCCCTAGGAGGTTCGTATTACATCGAGTCCTTGACTGCTGATATAGAGCGGCAGGCTGAAGAAATTTTCACAGAAATCGATGAGTTGGGTGGCATGATTGCGGCGATTGATAACGGATATCCGCAGCGCGAGATTCAAGAAGCGGCTTATCGGTACCAAAAAGAAATTGAAGAAAATCAGCGAATTATCGTGGGACAGAATGCTTTCACAGGCGAAATGGGTGAACCCATCGACTATTTATATATCGATGACAAGGTTGAGGAAAAACAGGTTGAGCGGCTCGTTGCGCTTCGTCGCCGTCGTAATTCTGGTGAGGTGGAACGTACACTAGAAGCAGTAAGATGCGCTGCAGACAGTGACGTCAATCTTATGCCCGCGATCCTTGAAGCGGTGCATGCATACGCCACTGTGGGTGAAATCTGTGGCGCTATGCGTGACGTGTTCGGCGAATATCAGGAACAGCCAATTTTCTGAATGGTTTCCATAACGCTGCAACCCAAACCGAGATTTTCATTGAGCGAAAAAGGGTCTGGAAAACATATCCGAGTGTTAATTGCGAAACCCGGATTGGATGGTCATGACCGCGGAGCCAAGATTGTCGCTCGCGCTCTTCGCGATGCTGGAATGGAGGTCATCTACGCTGGACTTCGTCAAACACCAGAGATGGTGGTGCAGGCAGCGGTCCAAGAGGATGTCGATGTCATTGGCCTCTCGATCCATTCTGGAGCCCATAACTACATCTTGGAGCGAATCGTCGAATTGCTTAAGGAACATGATGCTGAAGATATTGGTTTGGTTGTCGGTGGGATTATTCCAGACCGGGATGTCGAGCGCCTGAGAGGATTGGGCATAGACGCCATCTTCCCACCTGGAACAACGACCACTGAGATCATTGAATTCATTCGCCAGCGAATGGGCGAACTGGTTGCCTGAAAGGAGATGTGCGTTGAACGAGAGCATCATCGAACTGAACGCCGAAAACTTCGAGGCCGAGGTTCTACAGAGTGAGCAGCCTGTCCTGGTGGATTTCTGGGCTGAATGGTGTGCGCCGTGCCGCATGTTGGCGCCCACCATCGATGAGATCGCCGAGAATTACAGAGGGCGGATAAAGGTTGGCAAGCTAAACGTTGACGATTGTGGAGCCATTGCCGCACGGTATCAAATACGGGGGATTCCCACGATCCTAATATTTAGCGGCGGCGAAATTCACGAACAGATGGTGGGGGCTAGTTCCAAGGAAAATATCATTCGGATGGTCGACAAGGTGGCGGTACCCGAGGCGACAACCTAGATGTTGTTGCTGTAGATCCGGAAAGCAGGGCCGCCGTGCTCATTGTCATTGAAGATTTGCCGAAAGAATCACTGGACATATCAGGAAGAGTCGAGTTGGTTCTGGCGGATGGTACGGGTAGGAATGGACTGCTTATCACCGACCCGGTCGCCTACAAACTCGGGGTCCTGAAACAAGAATCCGGAGTGCGCGTAACGGGGAGTGTGGAAGCAGTCGTTGAGGCATCGTGCAGCCGGTGTGCTAAGCGATTCTCAATACCTCTGGTACGCCAGTTTTCGGTATTTTTCGTTGCTGCAGATGTACAAGATGGGCTCTTTAAGGCCAAACTTGACGAGGATGACCTCGATATTGATTATTACGACGACGGCAGTATTGATGGGCTGCAGCTCTTAGGGGAGCAAATCATCTTGGAAGTTCCGATGAAACCCTTATGTGAGCAAAACTGCAAAGGTCTGTGTGTTATGTGCGGTACCGATCTTAATCGCATCGATTGTAACTGTGAACCAGATGTTAATCCGCTCTGGGCTCCTTTGAAGGGGCTGCGGGATCAACTCTAAAGTCAGGCAGAAGAAAAGGATAAGACCGTGGCTCTACCGAAGAAAAGACATTCCCGTGCCCGCCGCGATCGCAGGAGAGCGAACGATAGCCTCCCTGTGCCGGGGCGTTCCAAATGTTCGAATTGCGGGAGAGACAAGTCGCCCCACCGTGTTTGCGCGCATTGCGGTTATTACAAGGGACGAGCCATCGTTGTATCCGACGAGGACTAACTCCAAAATGGCGGGCAGCCCGTCCGGTGGGGTTCGATGAAAATAGCAGTTGACGCGATGGGGGGAGATCATGCGCCGGAACACCCAGTCGCGGGGGCAATTCTGGCGGCCAGGGAACTGGGTGCAGAGGTTCTTCTTGTGGGGCAGGAGAATCGAATACAAGACGCTCTCAGACGCCACTCTAGTGCACCTGATATCAGCATCGTCCACGCTGATGACGTAATAGGGATGGACGAGCCACCGGCAACGGCACTGAGACGCAAACGTAATTCCTCGATCCATATTGCTGCCAAGATGCTTCGTGACGGAGAAATTGAGGGGTTTGTGTCGGCGGGTAACACCGGGGCAATTATGGTCATCGTTAAACTCTACGTTGGGACTATAAACGGCGTTGATCGCCCCGCGTTAGCAGTTATTCTTCCGAGCAGACGTGGTCGGACGGTTTTAATTGATGTTGGCGCCAACATTGATCCCAAGAGTCATCAGCTTGTTGAATTTGGGGTTATGGGTAGCCTTTTTGCCCAAACAATCCTCGGCCTATCAAACCCGCGGGTTGGCCTGCTGTCGATCGGCGACGAGGCTAGCAAAGGGACTGAGCTAGTTCGATCGGCGCACTCTGCGTTTGAAGTGTCGCCATTAAACTTTCTTGGCAATGTTGAAGCGCGTGATATCTACAGTGGGAATGCTGACGTCGTCGTGAGCGATGGTTTTACCGGCAATGTAGTCCTTAAGACCAGCGAGGCGGTTGTAGAAACGATGCTCCACTTGCTGCGTGAGGAGTTTTCGAAGTCGCGACTTAATATGGTGGGAGCCCGAATTGCACGAAGCGCATTCACCAGCTATCGAGGACGGGTGCATTACGCAGAGTTTGGTGGTGCGCCATTACTTGGTGCGCGTGGGCTGAGCGTTATTTGCCATGGGCGATCATCTGCTCGGGCCATTATGAACGGCATTCGGGTGACGATGGAGTACGGCCGCCATCGTGTTAATGATCGGATCGAGGAGATGCTCGCAGGTTTAGTACTGGATCCGAACCACGAACGAAAAAGTCAGTGACCGGCAGAAACTGACCCTTGTAGTCGCAATGGAGAGCGAGAGATTTCCTTGTCAGAATTACAAGCTCTGCAACAGACAGCTTTCTTGTTTCCAGGACAAGGGTCCCAGTATCCCGGCATGGGGAAAGCTGTCCATGATGCTTTTCCGGAAGCTCGTGAGGTCTTTGAGGAGGCTACTTCTGGTTTGCCAATCTCTATCACTGAACTGTGTTTCGAAGCTAGCGATGAGAGGCTCCGCCGCACCGAGAACACGCAGCCGGCAATTCTCACGGTTAGCGTTGCCTTGCACCGTATCCTTGAAGCTCGCGGCTTAATGCCAAAGTGGGTTGCGGGGCACTCGCTAGGAGAATACTCAGCCTTGGTTTCAGCTGGGGTTCTTGATGTTGCAACGGCAGCGCGACTGGTGCACAACCGTGGGATCTATATGCAGCAGGCGGTCCCGGAAGGCGCGGGGGCGATGGCGGCAGTGCTTGGGCTCGACCGAGCTGAGGTTGATGATCTGTGCAATCGTTGCGGGGGTGACTTGATTGTTGAGGTCGCCAACGTAAATGCACCTGGGCAGGTGGTCGTTGCGGGGAATACGGAAGCGGTGAATCAACTGATTTCCATTTCTAAGGAGGCAGGGGCGCGGCGTGCCATCCTGCTGAACGTAAGCGCACCGTTTCATTGCTCATTGATGCAACCAGCAGCGGAACGACTAGAAAAGGACCTCGCTGAAATAGAGTTTACGGACCCTCGATTTCCTGTTGTTTGCAACGTAACTGCTACCTCGATTACCAAGGGGGAAGCAGCCCGTGTGGCTCTCGAAAAGCAGGTTACTCAGCCGGTACTATGGAGTGAGACCCTGGAGTTTCTCAGTGCACAGGGCGTGGAAGTTTTTGTCGAGGTGGGGCCAGGCAGGGTGCTGAGCGGGCTAGTGAAGCGTACCCTTGGGAGGGGTGTCGGAATTTACGCTGTTGACGAGATTGAGGAAATCGACGCTGTCCTTGCTGCCCTTGGCTGAGGGAAGCAAGGCAGAAGGAGATCGGCTATGAGCCGAGTGTTTGAAGAGCACGTTGCCATGATCACCGGTGCCTCGCAGGGCATCGGCGAGTCTATCGCCCAACGGCTAGCGAGTGAGGGATGTAATTTGATTCTCGCGTCGCGGCGGAAAGAGGCATGCGAAAAGGTTGGGACACTTTTGGGAAAGGAAGGGATCGATACCCTTTCCGTAGCGATGGATGTTGGCGACCTGGAGTCAGTTGCGGCATCCGTAGAGGTAGCTTTGGAACGTTTTGGGCACATCGATTTTCTTGTTAATAACGCTGGAATCGCACGCGACAATCTGCTTGTGCGACTGGACCCAGCGGATTGGGACGCCGTACTGAGGACGGACCTGACGGGTGTCTATAACTGCACGAAGACCGTGCTAAGATCGATGCTCCGAAGGCGAAGCGGCAGGGTGGTTACGATCAGTTCAGTTGTTGGTTTGCTTGGCAATTCGGGCCAGACTGCCTACGGCGCAGCCAAGGCGGGTGTATTAGGATTCACTAAGTCGTTGGCCAGAGAAATCGCGTCGAGAAACATTACGGTTAATGCGGTGGCGCCGGGGTATATTTCGACGGAAATGACTGCTGGGCTGTCTGAGCGGGCCACGGAAAACCTTCAGCAAAAGATTCCACTGGGCCGGCTGGGCGTCGGCGCAGATGTTGCTGGGGCTGTAAGGTTTCTCTTATCGGAAGATGCAGCCTATATCACGGGGCAAATCCTGAGCGTAGACGGTGGCATGTATATGTAGGTTTTACACCATATTGGCTTGTCGATTCAATGCGCATCGGAGATGCGTTAGTAGGAGGTAACGTATGGATACGTTGGAAAAGGTAAGAATGATTATCGTCGAGCAGCTCGGTGTGGATGCGGCCGAAGTTACCGCGGAAGCATCGTTTATTGACGACCTGGGTGCTGATTCGCTGGACACAGTGGAATTGGTAATGGCATTCGAGGAGGAGTTCGACCTTGAGATTGCAGATGAGGATGCTGAGAAAATTACAAAAGTACAGGATGCCGTAACTTATATTGACGGGCACTCGACTTAGGATGCCACCTGCGAGAATTTGGCGCCGGGTCGCCTGAGACGAGTAGAATTTTATGGATCAAAGAGTTGTTATCACCGGTGTCGGTATCGTCAGTCCGTTGGGTGTTGGTACCGAAGAAACGTGGAAGGAGTGCGTCGCAGGTACTCCAGGCGTTTCTCCAATTACCAAGTTCGATTGCGAAGGCTTTGCGGTCCAGATCGCGGGGGAGGTGAAGGGCTTCGACCCACTTGACTACGCATCCAAAAAAGACATCAAGAAGATGGACTATCACATTCAGTACGCTCTGGCGGCGTCTACATTCGCGCTCGACGCGGCGGGACTAAATGGGGCGGGACCCTATTCAGCGGACCGAATGGGAGTTTTAATTGGCTCTGGCATCGGGGGACTGAACATGATGGAGATTCATCATCGAACTCTTCTGGATAAGGGGCCGGGCAAGGTAAGCCCATTCTTCATCCCAGGGCTGATTGTCAATGAAGCTGCAGGTTGGGTGTCGATCAAATTTGGCTTAAAAGGGCCGAACTCAGCCACCTGCACAGCCTGTACAACCGGCTCGCATGCCATCGGTGATGCCTGTCAGATCGTTGGGCGGGGTGATGCTGATGTGATGATTGCTGGTGGTACCGAGGGCGTCGTTTGCGCCCTTGCGATAGACGGTTTTGCGGCAATGCGGGCTCTATCCACCCGTAACGAGGAACCCGAGCGTGCAAGCCGGCCTTTCGATGCGGATCGAAATGGTTTCATCCTTGGCGAGGGAGCTGGGGTTTTGGTACTCGAACGGGAGGAAACAGCTCGTAAACGCGGCGCACCCATCGTAGCTGAAGTTGTCGGCTATGGTATGTCGGGTGATGCTCACCACATTAGTTCTCCGCCGCCGGATGGTAATGGTGCGGTACGGGTTATGTCTGGAACCCTCGATAACGCTAAGGTCAATGTGGACCAAGTAACCTATGTGAACGCTCACGGGACCTCGACGCCAGTGGGGGATCGTATCGAAACAAAGGCAATCAAAGATGTCTTCGGTGATCACGTCGCAAAGCTCGCTGTATCCTCGACGAAATCGATGACTGGTCACTTGCTTGGGGCAGCTGGAGGTGTGGAGGCTGGCTTCTGCGCGTTGGGTCTTCGGGACCAGATAATCCCGCCGACGATCAA
>Ga0310125_10000143_pt1 | contig 30255 bp, 16 predicted proteins | sample CB11b_Tmax_Bot8__FD_203508 | JGI IMG/M metagenome (GOLD analysis project Ga0310125, IMG submission 203508) | Marine microbial communities from Western Arctic Ocean, Canada - CB11b_Tmax_Bot8 | ecosystem: Environmental > Aquatic > Marine > Oceanic | place: Canada: Western Arctic Ocean | collected... | reverse complement strand
GGCAACACGCGATCGCGGGGTGTAGACTGCTGGGGAATGTCCTTCGACCGGCAGCGGTATTCTCAACAGCACCCTTCCTGCACGCCATCACGCGATCACTAAAAGACGCATCGCTCGTTGATCATCCAATCGGCACCTCATGCTCAATCGCCTGCTCTACGAGTACTACAAATCACCGAACAACGGCCGACAACTGGCATCGTTGCAGGACGGACGACGAGTGCTGCTGGTGCATTCGGAGATGTCCGGCCCATCGACCCTGCGGTTGCTGCTGGCCCGGCATGACGCGCCTCGGGAGATCACCGATTTCGAAGACCTGGGAACGCTGACCGGTCCGAAGAGCATTCCGGATGATGCGGGTCCCTGGGGATCAGGCGGAAGCCTGGTCATCGTCGACGACACCCTCCACGCGGCCTGGACCGGTCCTCATGGAATTCAGTACGTGCGAGCCACCTGGACCGGCAAGCGATTCCGCTGGGGCCGCGTGCGGCAGATCCTCGAGGGCGACTACTGGTTGGGCGACTTGTTCAGCATCGGCACACACGTCGCGCTGACCTATCACCGGGTTCACGATCGACAGACCGAGTCGGTCGGAGTCGGCCGGCTTGACCGCAAGTGGCAATTCACCGAAGTGCATCGCGGAACGCCGATGTTCGCGCCGGTCGCAGACGTCGATCAACGGGGACACCTGCACCTGTCATGGAGCGACACGGCCGAGCAACTCTACTACGCGCGGCTCGATCGTGCCGGTGCCAAACCTCACGTCGAACTGCTGGGCCCGGGCGGACAACCGACGATCCTCGCCACCGGCGAGCAGGTGCTGGTGGCCTGCGTCAGCGGCTACGCCTACGGCCCGCTGAGGTACTACGTCAGGGACCGCCGCAAGTGGCACCGCGACGCGCCCTTGACGGTGACAAGTCCCTGGCTGACCTCCGACCTGCTCCATTCACCCGGCCTGACTCTCGACCGGCACGGCGTTCCCTGGCTGATCTTCGCCAACAGCACCCGCCGCAGCACGTTCTGGACTCGCTGGCTGGGTGACAATTGGAGCCCGCTCACAAACGGACCGCGGATCTTCTATCGGCCTGGGCACTTCGACTTCAACCTGCTGCCGATCGGAAGGCTGTCCGTCGAGAAACGCTCGATCTCCAACGTCGCCGATCCCGCTTCCGCTTCCGCTTCCACTAAGGGCGAACCGCCTGTCGCCGGGGGCCCGCCACCAGACATCGGCCTGCTGCTGACCTGTGAGCCACCGATCGACAAAGTCGAGTTCCGTCGCGCCGCCGTCCCGGACCTGCCGACGACTGGTCCGCGGAAGGTGCTGTTTCTCGACCTGCTCGAAGTTGCCTCGACCAAGAACGTGCGACTGCAGGTGGAAACCGCCGTCAAGCATCCAGAGAATCCGCTGATGGAGACCGGTCCGGTCGGTTCGTTCGACGAGGACCGTGTCTTCAATCATGGCACGGTGCTGTTCGATGGCGGCAAGTACCGCATGTGGTACGGGGCCATCCGCGAACCGCGACGAGGCGAGCCGCGGCCGCCGTGGTGGGACTGGATTCGATGTGGCTACGCCGAGAGCAACGATGGGATCCACTGGAAGCGGGTCCGGGTGGGCCTGGTGGAATGGCACGGGTCACTCGAAAACAACATCGTCCCCTTCCTGCGGCACGCGCCCGTGATGATCAGGGATGAACACGACCCCGACCCCAAGCGGCGGTACAAGTCGTTCGTGTTCTGGACATCCGGTGAACACATCGAAATCGCCCGGTCGGGAAAATACGGCAAACAGTTCGACCCTCGAGACGAACTGTTCCTGATGGACCTGTTCACTTCCGCCGACGGGATTCACTTCGAGCAACACGCTGGAGAAGTCCGCTTTCCCGGTGAACAGGCCAAACCGCTCTCGACCATTCCCAACAGCGTGTTCCGCGACGACCTGGAAACCGATCCGGCCCGGAGATTCAAGGGCTACGGATTCCTGTCATTGAACCTGCGCCGCCGTGGTACAAGCCTTGTGGTCAGCCCCGATGCCCAACACTGGACCGCCCACCCGGAGATGCCGCTGCTGGACCCCGCAGTCCGAGGCACCCCGCCTGCCGTCGGGGGCCCGACCGGACAGGTGCACGACACCGTCTGCTTTCCCTACGAGGGCTATTATCTCGCGCTGTACCAGGACCAGCACGATCCGGGGAACATGCCGATCGAGTTGGCCGTCAGTCGCGATGCGGAGACGTTTCAGCATGTCCTGCCCGGCAGCAAGGTCATCCCAGTCGGAGGCCCCGACGACTTCGATGCCCAGACCATCCTGCCTTCGACACCGATCATCCTCGAACACGAGATTCGGCTGTACTACGGAGGCGGCAGCGTGCGACGACCTCCCTTGAAGGGTCGCCCCAAGGACGTCGCCCAACCGGGCCTGGCCACACTCCGCCGCGACGGGTTCACCTCAATCAGCCTCTCCGATCCCCGACAAGCGGGATCATTGGTGACAATCCCATTCCGGCTCCCACAGCATCTCTCGAGCCTGCAGGTCAACGCGAATTGTCAGCCCCGGTCGCGACTGCGGGCCGAGTTGATCGATCACGCAACCGGCAAACCCCTGCCCGGCTGTTCGCTCGCCGATTGCCAACCGATCACCGGCAATCAATTCGACCACACCGTCAGTTGGAACCCCACCGGCACGCTGCCGCGGACAACCGGCCTGGTCCAACTGAGGTGGGAACTGCAGGCCGCCGCGACTTCACCGAAACTGCACGCGTTCTGGTTCCGCCCGCACCGCTGAGCAGCCCGACCTCCCCGACATCTCGCTAGAGCAGGCCTTCGATCGGCCGACCGCGATAGAGGTGATACGGTCGCCCGTCGGCGTCATGAAAGTTGGTGTCCGGGCCGATGCCCAGGGCCGAGAAGATCGTCGCGGCCAGGTCAGACGGAGTGTAGGCCTCGCCGGTGGGCACTCCCGCATGAGCATCAGTCCGACCGATGATCTGACCCGGCTGGATGCCGCCGCCGGCCAGGAAGCAGGGGAACACGTCGCCCCAGTGGTGACGACCCGGAGTGAACTTCTCGCCCGAGGCGTTCTTGCCGTTGGGAGTAATCGGCGAGATCTTCGGTGTGCGGCCCATCTCGCCACACATTACGACCAGGGTCTCGTCGAGCAACCCACGGTCCTCGAGATCGTCGAGGAAGCCGCTGAGGCAGTGGTCGATCGAGGGGAGCAGTTTGCCCTTGAGGTCGCGGAAGGCGTTCTGGTGAGTGTCCCAGCCTCGCAGATTGATCTGCACCATCCGCACACCTGCCTCGACCAGTCGACGAGCAACCAGGAACCCCTGGCCCCACTCTTCACGGCCGTACTGGTCGCGGATCTTCTCCGATTCCTGGGCCAGGTCAAACGGGTTGTTTCCCCCGCTGCGGGCGGTCAGCAGCAGCCGCAGAGCCTGCTGCCGCCAGGCGTCCCACGCGGCCAGCCGAGCCTCACCCGCACGACTCTCGCTGCCCCGTCGCAGCGATTCGAGTCCGGCCAATAGAGTCCGGCGGTTCTGCAGGCGAGGGATCGACAGTCCCCCGTCCGACTCGATCCGTGGCAGGTGGAATGACGGATCGCGGCAACTGGTGTTGTCCCACCAGGCCTTCGGCCCGGGACCCGCTGCCCGAGCCAGATCGTTGGGGTCATCGTGGCTGTAGCAGTTCGGACAACTGCCGCCGGCATCCGGCGAATTGCACTTGGGGGCCAGGTCGACTCCCCAGCGTGCGTAGCGAGGTCCCAGCAGGCCCGGGCCTCGTCCGGGATAACGCATCCGTTTGGCTCGAGGAATCTCGATCACCGACGGCAACCCCACGCTCTCATCCGGTGGTGCCGCATAGGCGATCAGCGAACCGAATGACGGCCACTCGAAGCGACCCGGGCGAGGCTTCGAGATCGTCGCGTTCGAGTCGCCCGGCGGCAAAGCAGTCGTCCCGCTGTGCAGCATGTACGTACAGCTGCTGTGCTCGTTGCGGAACTGGCGTCCCGCGATGTGATGCATCGTGCGGACGATCGAGAATCGATCGAGACGCTGCGAGAGCCGGGGCAGGTGCTCGCAGAAACGAACCCCCGGCACCCGGGTCGCCGTAGTCCCGTACTCGCCGCGGATGCTGTCCGGAGCATCGGGCTTGGGATCGAACGTCTCGTGCTGAGACGGTCCGCCGGCCTGGAAGATGAAGACCACCGACTTGGCGGTCCCCGGCCTCGTTGGCACCACCGCCTGAGATTCCATCCGCATCAGGTCGCCCAGGCCCGCGCCGAACAGACCCAGGCTCCCCACCTGCAACAGCTCGCGCCGTCCCAGCATCGCGTGGTCACCCGGCTGACAGCCGCGTCTCGGCATCCTCGTCGTCTCCACCAACCGGCTTCGTTCCAGGCATTCTATTGTATCGACCCGTTCAGTATCACAAGCCCATTCCCGTTTGACTCGCGTGCACTGCTGTCTAGTTATACTTCAGCGTACAGGCTCCAACTCCCATTCCTGGATCTGTGAAAGACACGCCATGAGCGTTGCCGAACCCGTCATCCCCGAATCGCTGGCTGATTGCCGTGTGACTCCCCAGGAATGGGAACTCCGCGGACGACTGGCGTCGGCCTATCACGTGGTCGAACACCTGGGCTGGACCGAATCGATCTACGGTCACATCACGCTGAAGGTGCCCGGGCCGGAGCGTCATTTCCTCATCAATCCCTACGGCCTGCGTTACGCCGAGGTGACCGCCGAGAACCTCGTGAAGATCGACCTCGACGGCCAGCCGGTTGGCCCCCCCACGCACCCGGTCAATGTCGCCGGCTACGTCATCCACAGCGCGGTCCACGAAGCACGTCCCGACCTCGCCTGCGTCTTTCACACTCACACCACCGCCGGCATGGCCGTCGCCGCCCAGGCCCACGGCCTGCTGCCCATCAGCATCCACGCCAGCGGCTTCTACGACCGCATCGGCTATCACGACTACGAAGGACCCAGCCTCGACGGCAACGAAAAGACGCGACTGGTCCAGTCTCTCGGCGAGCACCGGGTGCTGATCCTGAACAACCACGGACTGCTGGCCGCGGGCACAACGCTCGAAGAGGCCTTCATCACGATGTTCCGGCTGCAACGGGCCTGCGAGATCCAGGTCGCGGCCCAGGCCGGTGGAACCGAATTGCTGATCCCCGACGATGCCACCTGTCGGGCCGCCGCCGAAATGGTCGACCGCTTCCTGGCCGGCAACGACGGCAAGGGAGTCGGAGAACTGGAATTCGACGCCTGGGTGAGGCTGGTCGAGGGACTCTAGACAGCCCGGCGGCTAGCGACCCGGGATCCTGGCTTCCATCAGCCCGACCGCGCTGGCGGCATACTTGCGGCCCGGCAACGCCTCGTTCGCCTCGCCGGCGTACCAGATCCGCACGCGGTCTTTCAGCACGACCAGCTTGGTTGGATGAACCGAGTGGTTGTTGCCCTTCTTACCGTCGGCGGATCCGAAGTTGCCGGCCGGGGCCGGGCCCAGGATCGGACGTCCGTCGCGGGCCGGCTTCCAGTGCATGCCGTCGTCGCTGGATGCGGCAAACATCGTCCACAACGACCCGCCCGTCTTCACCTCCACAATCGTGTTGTAGTACATCACGTACCGCTTGCCATCAAAGTACACCGACGGACCCAGTTGCTTGGGACCGGCCAGCCCCGTCAGCGAACGGCCCCGGTTCCCCTTGCTCCAGCGAATTCCGTCGGGACTCGTCGCCAGGCCGATCGTGTGCTTGCCGTTGTAGGCTCCGTACCACATCACGAACGCGCCACTATGGCGGATGATGTGACAGCCGGTCGCCTGGACCGAGTCGATCGATCCCCTGGGTCCGACTTTCATGACCGGCCGACCGTTGTTGGCCCGCTTCCATGTGATCCCATCCCGGCTGGTCGCCAGGCCGATCTGCTCGACCCGCACATGAGCCGGACCCTCGCCGATGTCCTTGCCCGCCCGGCCATCAATTCCTCCGTACCACATCATGAACACGCCATCCACGCGCAGTACAAACGGATGAGCGATGCCGCAGTCGTCAAACGAGCCGTCGGGGCCGTAGTCCAGCACGGGTTTCCCGCGATTAGCCACTTCCCATTTCAGCCCGTCTCGGCTGGTGGCCAGGCCGATCCGCTCATCAAACCCGTAGGGGATCTTCGGGTCGCTGGTCCGGGCCATCCCCACGTACCACATCCGGTACGTCGTTCCATCGAAGTGGACCGTGGGTGAACCAAGCGTGTGATTGGCCCACTTGGACTTCAGGTCGGGAAACACCGCGGACCCGCCGTGACCAGTCCCGATCACGCGACCGAACTCCAGCTTCAGCAGGGTGTCGACAGTGGCCGTCGGCCGACCGGCCGATTCCAAGGACGATGCCGGGACTCCGGCGAGCAACCCGACGAAACCGACGAGTGCAACGGACAGCAAAATGTAGCGTGTCATCTGGATTCTCGATCTGGAGACTCTGTGGGCAGGACCAGCCGCACGTCGCGCTGACGCGGATTCACACATGTGGCCACCGGGCCGCAACCAGTATATCCTGCAAGCTGTCGGCGATGCTGCAGGCAGCCCGGCCGTCTCGCCGTGACGCCTGAACCACACACCCCGAACAAGCCTGCACCGTGCGCCGACAAATCGCACTGCACCTGTTCGCCCTGGTCGCAGTGCTCGGCCACAGCAGCGCCGATGCCCAGAACACTCCGGGCAAGAACCTGATCTCAGCCGGCGGTTTCGAGGGCCGGGTCGCGAACTTCCCGAAGTGGCACACCAGGGACCAGCAATTTGAAAACGACGGCTGCATCTACTGCGGTCCGACCACCGAAATGGCCTTCCGCGGAAAGCAGTCGTGCAAGATCCAGACCACCGGCACCCGCGGCGATTGCCTGAGGTACGTCTGCACCAACATCCAGCCGGGCAAGGCCTATCGCTACGAGTTCCACTACCAGATCAAGTCCGGCGGGATCTACATCTCTCCCGAGGGCGGACTGCCGCAGTTCTTTCGACTCGAAGGTCCCACCAGGGAATGGAAGAAGTTCTCGGTCGTCTTCGTGGCCGATGAGACCCGCTACGTGGCGACGATCGGCAACTTTCGACGTCAGAAGCCCAACCTGATCTACATCGACGACATCAAGCTGATCGAGTTGCCGATGCTGCCCGAGGAGTTCACTCCCCGGCCATTCCGCATCGAGAGGCTGCCTGTCCGGCCCCACCGGCCCGCTCGGCACACCACGCTGCTGGCTCACTTCGACGAGATCGTCAGCCTCGACGATCGCCACCTGGCCAACATCCGGTCGCCGGGCGTCGATCCCAAGTCGCCGCTGTTTCGTCCCAACGCCGACTATGCACGCTGGAATCCGCTCTCGGCCGGACGCGACACCCGGCTGGTTCCCGGTGGCCGCTTCGGCAAGGCCGTGGCAGTGACCTCGCCACGGGCCTGCGTCATTTTTGGTGGCGAGGAGAACTGCCCGACGACGATGGGCACCGTCGAATTCCAGGCCCGCAGTGCAGCCGGGCAGAACATCTGGGCCGACGGCAAGGAGCACTGGTTCACCTACCTCGGACGGTCTCGCGTCAACGACGTCGTCGGAGGAGACGGCTTCACGCTCGAGTTCTCAAAGAACGCACGCAACAGCCTGGTGCTCTCGTGCGGCCGCGGACGGCGGATCGAAATCGACACCGCCAAACTCGACCCCGCCGCCTGGCACCACATCCTCTTCGGCTGGAATCTCAAGACGCACCGCATGTACCTGGCGATCAACGGCCAGGGACTCTCGACCGCGATGCCCTTGCCGCTTGCAGCCGGAGAGTTCTCGACATTGCTGCTGGGCAACCACCCCACGCTCGATCAACCCGCCGGCTGCCTGCTCGATGAACTGGTCGTCACCGACCGTCCGCCGACGGATCGATCACCGGTCGCCGGCCGGGCTCTGCCGACACCCCGCCGACCTCAACCTCAAAACCTCCAAAGCACCCTCGCCGGCAAGGGGCTCGCGAAACTTGACCTCAACGAGGCCTTGCTGTTCACCACCGAACGGCGTGTCAGGCTGTGGCTGGACCGGGTGATCCGTGCCCAGCGTGGAGGAGGCTGGGCCACCACGGTCGACAACGTTCGCTGGCCGAGCATGTTGCTGGGAGGCTACGACCGGCTCTGCATCCCACGCGGGCAGGTCACGTTCGGCAAGACCTACAACACCAGCCACACCGCGATGCACCTGTGCTTCGCCCACGAAGCGATCGGCGATCAGTACTACCTCGACGCCGCCCGCCGCACGGCCGAGATGTATCTCGAGATCCAGACGGTCACCAGGCACGACCGATTCGGAACCATCGGGCGCTGGCCGCGGACCGCCTACGTCACCGGCGACCGCACCGTACCCGGCCATGGACTCGATGACGTGATGATCCAGGACTTCTACGTCACCGGACCCACGCTGACCCTGCTCTACGTCCACAAGCTGACCGGCCGCAAGGACTTTCTCGAGGGTGCCGTCCGAGGCGGCAACTTCCTGCTGCTGGCACAGAACCCCAACGGCAGCTGGCCGCACCACTTCGAATGGAATCAACAGGCCGGATACGGGACCGGCAGCGCCAACGGACCCGGGGGCCGCTCGCTCCGCCACGGCAGCGAACTCAACGACAACGCCACCACCGACGCCATCCGCACACTGGTCGCGCTGTGGCACTGGACCCGGGACAGTCGCTACCTAAAAGCGGTCCGCCGCGCGGCTGACTGGGTCGTCGAAGCACAACTGGGAGCACCGACGTTCGGCTGGGCCGCCCAGTACGACAGCAAGAATGTTCCGGCCTGGGCGCGGGCTCACGAACCTCCGGCCGCGGTCTGGGGCAACGGCGCCCTGATGGCCTCCAACGCGCTGTTCCTGGCCCACCGACTGACCGGCGACACCAGGTACCTCGATCCGCTCGATCGATACCTCGCCGCACTCGAGAAGATCCGCACTCCCGAGGGCTGGTACCAGACCTACGACTACAAGAATGGACGCCCGATCGCCGCCCGCGAGGGCAAGGTCTACTACCTCGACGACCCCAAACAGTCACAGGCCTACCAGGACGCCGGAGGCGGCTCGAGCGGGTACTGGAAACGCGGAGCCATGAGCATCAAAGAAATTGACCTGATGAAACGGACACTGGCCGCGGCTCGGCTTGGCGAGTTCCTGCCGACGATCCGACGACTGAAGAACCGCACGCAGGTGATCGACGTCTTGAAACATGAGATGGCCAACACCGAGTACATCCGCGACGTGGACCTGATGGCCCGGCGGAGGTGGATTCCCGAGGAAGGGCTCTGGGTGAGTACTGCCAACAAGTTCGACGCCGGCCCCGCCTTCAGCCCCTGCCAGGAGCGAACGGTGCGATTCACCCTCCGAGTCTGCCACCTGGCGCGGGCGGCTCTGGGTGAGGTGCCTCTCGAGCAGCTCTTTCCACTGGGCGGCCGGATCATGGACCACCGCTACCACGTCGTCCCGAAGCCGGCCGAGTTCTTCAACACCCCGCTGCAAAAGCGGTCCGACTAGCGGTAGTCGGCTCCGGTCAGACTCTCGAGCACCGACTGCTGCCACTCGCGGAGCTTCCGCTGCATCGACCGCACTACCGCCGGCTCGGATGACACCAAGCTCTGCTTCTCGGCCGGGTCCTTCCGCACGTCGTACAACTCGCTCGTATCCGGCTTCCCCTTGCGACTGCGGACGATCAGCTTGTACCGAGTCTCCAGCAACACCCTCGCACCACCGAAATCCTGCTCGCGGATCTTCGGGTGATGGAAATTGGTGAAGTTGCGGGTGTACCGACCACCGAGCATCTTCACCAGCGGAGTGGTCCCCTGTTGCAGCTCAGCGGCAATGTAGGGCCTGGCCCGTCCGATGTTGCCCTGATTGAAACTCCAGAAACCAATCGGCTTGCCCCGTTTGGTCATTCTCCCCTCGATCAACGACACCAGGCTGATGCCGTCGATCGGCCGCTTCGACTCTTTTGCAAACGGCCGACCGATGATCTCGCACAGCGTCGGCAGGATGTCGCTGGTGACCGAGTTGACGTCCGAGGAACGTGGTTGGGAGATCGCTGCGGGCCACTCGATCACGGCCGGGACCCGAATTCCCCCGTCGTACATCGTCCCCTTTCGGCCTCGCAGCGGCGACGTCACGATCCCGCCGGCCGGAGTCCCATTGTCGCCGCAGTACCACACCAGAGTGTTCTTCCTCAGTCCCGACTCACCCAGCCAGTCCCTGAGTTGTCCGATCGACCGGTCCATCGCGGTGATCTCGGCGTAACGCTCTTGCAACACCTCACCGAGTGGCCGGGTGGTCGGCCGGCCGGTCTTGTTCGAGGTCAACCGGACCGTCTTGTTGGGATACTCCGTTCTCAGCCCCTGGTACAGAGCCAGGTCCTTGTCGAGGCCGCTGTAGGGTTCGTGAGGCGACCCGAACCAGACGACTGCGAAGAACGGCTTCTTGTCGGCCGAGGCCCGCTTGATGAACCCGACCGTTTCGGAGATCAGGATCTCGGAACTCTCGCCGGCGATCTTCTTGGGGGCCGCTCCGTTGCGTGACAGCACCGGGTTCAGTTCGAAGAAGTTGTCGTGCGAGAGCCAGCTGTCGAAGCCCATCTGCCCGGGATTGGTCGGTGAACCCTTCTTGACCGGCCCGAGGTGCCACTTGCCGAAGTGGGCCGTGGCGTAGCCGGCCTGTTTCAAGAGCGTCGCCACGCTGATCTCCTCGGGCCGAATCGAGAAGTTGGGGGCAAACGTCCCGCAGCGATTGGGATGTCGGCCGGTGACTACGCTGACACGCGTGGGTGAGCAGGACGGGTGGCCGGAAAAAAATCGATTCAGCCTGAGACCGCTGGCGGCCATCTGGTCCAGCACCGGAGTCTTCAGGTGCGGATGCCCGTTGTACCCGGTCTCGTCCCAACCGTGATCATCGCCCATCAGCAGGATGATGTTGGGCCGCTCGGCCGCCGTGACCCATTGGCTGAACACCAGCGAGGCCATCAACAGGGCCAACCCGCGGACGCAGCAGACGGAAATCGACGTGGACGGTCGCATCAACCGGTCTCCATTGGGCAGAAAGCCCTGGCCAAAGCCGGCATCCTAGCAGACCATCGCGACCTAGTCGCCCGGCCCGTCACACTCGGGATTCGCAGCCCCAAGGTGGCGAGCGGCTCGCCGGTGAGGCACACTCCCCTGCTGAGAGGTACCCCGAAGTTCGGGCAGGTCACATCGCCGCCAGAGGCTCACGCATGGTCCAGGTCAGCTATTCCACCTACGGATTCACCGACATCGCCTACTCGGGCACGCTCGACCAACTCGCCGAAATCGGATTCGAATGCGTCGAGTTCGCCTGCGATCGTCACGGCATCGAGCAAGACCCGCTGCAGCAGGCCTCCGACATCAGGCGGGCTCTGGACGATCGCAACATGCAGGCCACCACCGTGCATGCCCCGGCCCGCCGCAACGTACTGGGAGCCTCCGACGAAACGTGGCGCGCCGCTGCGGTCGCCGTGCTGGCCGATGCACTGCGATTGACCGGAGAACTCGGCGCACGGGGGATGGTGATTCACGGGATCCCCAACCCGATGTTCCTGCCCCAGGACCAGGAGATGAGGTCGTTGTACACGGTGATGGTCGAGGCGATGGCCCGGTCGGTGGCCGAACTGGTTCCGGTGGCCGAAGAGGCCGGAGTGCGGATCCTGCTGGAGAACCTGCCCTACAACAAGGACCTGAAGGTGGCCGGGGAGGTGGGCGACTATCCGCTGATGCACGTGGAGGACCTGCGCGAGTTCATCGAGCCGTTTCCGGCCGAACAGGTCGGGCTGATCGTCGACGTCGGACACTCGTGGACCAACGGCCGCGACCCGGCTTCCGAGATCCTGGCCGCCGGAGACCGGCTCTGGGGCACGCATCTGCAGGACGTCGACCACGACAACCCCAACGACGACCACTGGGCACCGTTGCAGGGAGGACTCGACTGGACCTCGATCCTCGACGCCCTGCAGCACATCGAATACGCCGGGGCCTACACCTTCGAGATCATCAGGCCCCGGCACGAAGAAACGGCCGAGGAGATGGCCCGGATGACCCATGCGGTTGCGGTCGACTGGGGGCTGACCTCGGCACCGACGGACCGCTAGGCAAGAATCTCGGGCGGAACGTGACCGTGCACGTCGGTCAACCGCTGGTCGCGGCCGCCGTGACGGAACGTCAACCGCTCGTGATCGATCCCCAACTGGTGCAGGATCACCGCGTGCACGTCGTGGATCGTCAGGATGTTCTCGACGGCAGCATTGCCGAACTCGCTGGTCTCCCCGTAACTCATCCCGCCGCGGATCCCACCCCCGGCCAGGAAGATCGAGTAGCCGTTGACGTGATGGTCGCGGCCACAGGTGGGTGTCACCTTGGGGGTGTGAGGTGTCCGGCCCATCTCGCCGGCCCAAACGACCAGTGTCTCGTCGAGTAGACCTCGCTGCTTCAGGTCGCTGATCAACGCCGCCACCGATTGCTCGGTGATCCGAGCGTTCTTTTCGTGGTTCTGCTTCAGCTTGCCATGCTGGTCCCAGGGGGAGTTGTTGCTGTCGAAACTTGGGCAGGTGATCTCCACAAATCGCACACCCGCCTCCACCAGCCGACGGGCGCGCAGGGCCTGCGTCGCGTAGTACTGCTGGTGCTCATCCTGGGAATCAACCCCGTACATTCGATGAATGTGCTGCGGCTCGCCAGCGATGTCGGCCACGCCCGGCAGCACGCTCTGCATTCGAAACGCGGTCTCCATGTTGACGATCGCGGCTTCGATGGCCGAGGCATTCGAGGCCCGCTTGGCAAACAACTCATCCTGCCGGGCCAGAAACGCCAGCTTGCGACGCTGAATCGTCTTCGAATCGGCCGGTCGGATGTTGTCCACCGGAACGCCCTTGGCCCGCAGCAGCGTGGCCTGGTGACTGGCTGGCAGGTACGAACTGGCAAAGTTCTCCATGCCCCCGTTGGGGACCCAGTCGTTGTTCAGCAACACGTAGCCCGGCAGGTTCTTGTTCTCCGAGCCCAGTCCATAAGAGACCCAGGCCCCGAGGCTGGGTGCCTGGCCCAGCACGCGACCGGTGTGCAGCAACAGGTTCTGCTGACCGTGCAGAGGCTGCTGCCCCTTCATCGACTTCAATACGCAGATCTCATCGGCGACCTCTGCAATCCGAGGAAACAGGTCGCTGACCCACAGGCCACTCTCGCCGCGACGCCGGAATTTCCAGGGGGACCCGAGCCAGACGCGGTTGGGATCGTTGTAGAGCGTATTGTTGAGTTTGTCGCCGATCTTCTGGCCCTGGTGCCTGGTGAGCATCGGCTTGGGATCGAACGTGTCGACGTGGCTGGGACCCCCGTCCATGAAACAGAAGACCACGCTGCGGACCCTGGGCCGATGATGCGTCGCCAACACATGCGGCTTCGCTTCGGCCTGCTCGGCCTGGAGCGCCGAAAATGCCATCCACCCGAAACTCGCTGATGCGGATTGCAACACACGACGCCGGCTGAGCCGCCCGGCGTCGCCGTCGGCAGGATCGCAGGAAGGGCAGAGTGAACTGGTCATGTCGCTGATTGTACTCGCCAACAGATCACGCGGCAGAACGATTCGAATTGTGTCGGGCAACGGGGACCGCGTCCGCCCGTTCCTCGATCATCGGTAGTGAATGAACTCCTTGGTGTTCATCAGCGTGTGGGCCACGTTCTTCCAGGTCGCCCGGTCGGTCATCAGCTGATCGGTTCCGCCGTCCGACAAACCGCGTGCCAACGCAACCCACCGACTCGACTCTTCCTTGAGTGGAAATCGGCCGAGGGCCCGCACGAACATCTGCTCGATTCGCGCTTCCGGCGTCGAATGATCCTCGGTCACCAGCCGCCTGGCCCATTGGTCGGACAGGGATACGACGAACGGGTCATTGAGCAGCACCAGGGCCTGGGCGGGTACGTTGGTCACGTCGCGACGTCCGGTTGGCAGCTTCGGATCCGGAAAGTTGAAACTCAACAGAAACTTTGAAGGGGCCATGATGGAGACCTTCAGGTAGATCGATCGGCGGCCGTTTCCATCGATCGGACCCGAGAACAGCCGCTTGGCCGTGTCCTCGGCGTGCCGATGCGGGTTGATCGATCGACCGTACAGGGTCCGATCCAGTCGCCCCGAGACTGCCAACAGCGAGTCGCGAATGGCCTCGGCCTCGAGACGTCGGGTGGCGACGTGATGCAGCAACCGGTTTTCAGGATCAAGAATCATCGCCTGCTCGGACGGCCGACCCGATTGCCGAAACGTGCGGCTGAGTACCAGTCGTCGCAGCAACCGCTTGTTCGACCAGCCCCCGGCGATGAACTCACGAGCCAGGTAGTCGAGCAGTCGGGGATGCGAGGGACGTTCGCCCAGGCGTCCGAAATCGTTGGGCGTAGCGACCAGGCCGGTCCCGAACACCCACTGCCAGAGCCTGTTGACGTGGACGCGAGCCGTCAGAGCATGCTGCTCGTCGACCAGGAACCGAGCCAACTCGAGCCGACCGCTGAGAGAATCAGCTCGTTTGTCACCGGCTTGTGGCCGAGCAAAGACCTGCAGAAAACGGCGGGGCACATTCGGGCCCCGGTCGTGGATGTTTCCGCGGATGTTCAGCGGATAGTCGATCGGAACCACGGCCCGTTCGTCCATGCTGTTGACCGTCCGCGGAAACGGCATCGCCGCCTCCGTCTTGCGATAACTTGCCAACAGGGCGGACAGCTCGGAACCGTCGGCCGCCGTGTTCTCCAGCAGCCCGTGCTCCAGCAGCCAGTTCAGCACCCGCACGTCGTCCCCATCGGCACGGCCCTCGATCCAGTTACCCACCGCTGCCGCCAGCCACGTTCCGATCCGACCAGACGCCTCGCGGACGCTCCCCGGCAGTGGCCCGTCAAACAGGCTCTCGTAACGAGCCTGTTCGTCAGATGGCTGCCCGGGTTTTGCGTGAGTCACGATGCCGGTGACGCTGAACCAACTCCGCTTCTCGAATCCCGAGTCGCTGTCGGGCAACTTGAGAGCTCCCGCTCGGGCGACTCCGGTACGAGGCGGAAAATTGGGATTCAGCGCGCTGGTCACCAGGTCGTAGGCCACTCGCTGAATGTCGTTGGTCGGATCGATGTCCGCGAATTGTTCCCAACGCAGCTGCTGCCGATCGAAGAAGGTTACCGCTTCGGTTTGGAACGCGTTGTCGGCCATGCGGATCGAGCCGCTCCACTCAGCACCAGCCAACTCGAAGCTGACATGTTTCCCCGGCACATCCTGCTGTCGAGGCATGCGCACGGCGCCGGGGAGTTTCGAGGAGAGCGCATGGGTGTGATAACCGCGACGGAGCAGTCTCTGCACCGCCGACTTGCCCTCCAGTGCGATCAACGGCGTCCCGTCGACGACCCGGCCATGACGCATCCCGTCACCCTCGATCACCCAGCCCGCCGGCCAACCATCACGACCCACGTCGGCCAGGGTCTTGAAGGACTTCCGGTTCTTCCCCCGTCTCAGCGAACTCGCCCGCTTCCATTCGCCGGCCGCCTGCATCCAGGCGGCCCGGGCTGCGGCGTCCTCGGGTGCCGAGACCAGCCGCGACACGAGGTGGCTGAGCCCAGCCAGGTCGTCTCCTGCGACTGCCGCAGCAAAGTCCGCGGCCCCCTTGGCGGAGTCCAGGGACTTGCCCGAGACAATCCCCAGTGCCTTGTGCCACACCACGAGTCGGGCATCGGTCGCTTCCTGCTTGAGAGCCCCGGTGGCCAACGCCGCTTCGATCTCTGCGACAAACGATCCCGCCTGTCGTTTCCACACCCGGGCCAACCGTTTCCCGATCGACGCTCGCAACTTCTTGAGTGTCTCGATCCGTGGCCTGTTGCTCTGGGGGGCCTCCACCGAGCGGGTGGTCCAACGGGGGGTCATGAACATCCCGGCCAGTGCGTAGTAGTCGAGTTGCGAAACAGCATCGAGCTTGTGATTGTGACACCGCGCACAGGCAATCGTCATTGAAAGAAAGGCCTTCGAGAAGGCATCGATCTTGTTGTCGATCATCTCCTCGCGGACCCCGTTGATCCTCACGTTGTCCCCGTGACGATGCTCACCCATGTGATAGAACATCGGCCCGATCAGGCTCTCGTTCAGACCGCTGCCCTGATCGATCCGCGGCCGCGGCAGCAGGTCGCCGGCGATTTGTTCGCGAATCAACTGGTCGAAACCGACATCGCCGTTGAAGGCCCGGACCAGGTAGTCGCGGTATTCCCACGAGCCCTTGGCCGGGTTGTCCCATTCGTACCCGTAGGTGTCGGTGTAACGGACAACGTCCATCCAGTGGCGAGCCATCCGTTCACCGAAGTGCGGCGATTCCAGCAACGCGTCGACCACTTCGGCCAGCGAGCGATCGGCATCTCGAGCAAACCGCCCAGGGAAACTGTGGACCAGTTCGGGCGTCGGCGGCAACCCGGTCAGGACAAACGACAGGCGTCTCAGCAGAGTCAAGGCGTCGGCATCCGCAGCGGGTTGCAGTTGGCGTTGTCGCAGCCGCGACAGGATGAACCGATCCACCGGACTTGAGGACCAACGGTCGGAATCCACCCGGGGAGGCGATACGGCGGCCACCGGCTGCAGGCTCCACCAACTGCGTCGCTCCGAGAGCACCAGATCCCAGGACTGTTCGGCCGCCTTGTTGGCCGAGGGCGGACGATCACGAGGATCCACAGCCCCCTGCTCGATCCATTTCCGGAAATCGGCGATCACGCTCTTGGAGAGCTTCTTCTTCGGCGGCATCTTCAAGCCCCGGTGCTCCAGGGCCGAGATCAACAGGCTCTTGTCCACCCGACCGGGAACCACCGCCGGCCCGGTCTCGCCCCCGGCCCGGATCGCCTCCCGACTGTCCACCCGCAACTCGCCTCGGATCTCGCTGGCCGCGGCCGAGTGGCACGAATAGCACTCGCGGATCAGCACCGGACGAATCCGGCGTTCGAAGAATTCCTTGCCCACCTGATCGGCTGCCGGCAACGATCGCGTGGCGGTCAAAAACAGCCCTGCAACTGCCACGAGCAAGGCGGCCGATCGCGGAATTGGGACAACCCGTGCCGAGTTCATTGCCGAGTCACTCTCGTTGGGAACTCCGATCTACAAATAGTATCAGGTGCCAGCCGGGAGTGGTTACCACATGCGAGAAGCCCGCCTCGATTCACTACACTGAACCGCTTCAGATCCCATGACGTGATCAACCAGCCAAGGAGCTCAAGAACATGGCAACGGCCACCGCGCGACACATCCTGGTCGAGGACGAGGCAGCCTGTGAAGCACTGAAGCAGCAGATCGAAGGCGGTGTGGATTTTACCGAGGCGGCCAAGGAGCATTCGCAATGCCCCTCCGGCCGCGACGGCGGTTCCCTGGGCGAATTCGGACCCGGACAGATGGTTCCCGAGTTTGACCAGGTCGTCTTCAGCGGCGAGTTGGGCCAGGTCCACGGTCCGGTCAAGACCCAGTTTGGTTTTCACCTGATCGAAATCACCAGCCGAGACGAAGAGTAGTCCCCGACGACGTCCCGGTCTTGCCCGCGTGGACAGGAATGGGCCTTGAACGCCACCGGCAGCCCGCCATGTGGACACCAGTTCATCTGACAGAATTCTCAGTGGACCGAGAGACACGACGGAAGGCCTGATCCGTGTTTGGAATGCGACCTGTGTACAGGAACACGCTGCTGCCCCTCGGGCTCGTGGTCCTGCTGATGCTGATTGACACGTCGAAGTTGTCGGCCCAGGGAAACCGACTGGCACACCTGGATGTCAACGATCCCTACCATGTGGGTCTCGACTCGCCCAAGTTGATTACCCCGCAGTGGGTCGGCGAGAAGCGAGTCGAGGCGGTGGTGATTCTGGCCATCGACGACATGCGAGACCCGTCGCGGTATGAGGCCTTTCTGCGGCCCGTGCTGCAGCGACTCAAGAAGATCGATGGCCGCGCCCCGGTCAGCATCATGACCAACTCGGTCCGACCCGATGACCCGCAGCTGCAGAGCTGGCTTGGCGAGGGACTCTCGATCGAGGTGCACACGATCGACCACCCCTGCCCGTTGCTTCGGGGAGGCGACTTCGCGCGAGCCAAGTCCACCTACGACCGCTGCGTCGACCTGCTGTCGAAGATCCCCGGCAACCGGCCGGTCGCGTTTCGGATGCCCTGCTGCGATTCGCTGAACACGGTCAGCCCGCGGTTCTTCAGCGAGATCTTCAACCGGACCACAACCGCGGGACGGTACCTGCAGATCGACACGTCGGTCTTCAACGTCTTCACCTCCGACGACCCCGACATTCCGCGTGAACTGGTGCAGGATGCCGACGGCAGCGAGCGGTTTCTCAAGTACATCCCCCACAACAGCGGTGGCCCCTACGACGCGTTCGTCAATACGATCCGCAACTACCCCTATCCCTACATCATCAATCGCACCTGCTGGGAATTCCCCTGCCTGGCCCCCAGCGACTGGGAAGGCCAGAACCTGCACGGGAACAACAACCCCAAGACGCTCGAGGACTGGAAAGCGGCGCTCGACATCACCGTAATCAAACAAGGCGTGATGTGCCTGGTCTTTCATCCCCATGGCTGGATCCGCAACGACCAGCTGGTCGAGCTGATCGACCACGCCGTCAACACGCACGGTCCAAAGGTGAAGTTCCTGAACTTCCAGGAAGCCAACCAGCGGATGGCAAATCACCTGGTTGGCTGCGATGGCGAGTTGCGTAAAGACGACAAGCTGTCGCCGCCGCCGTTTCGAAACGATTCCGGGATCCGACTGCTGGACATCAATCGAGATGGCTACCTGGACGTCGTCAGAGGCTCCCGGAGCAGGGACAAGACGTCAACGGGCTACACCAGGATCTGGCAGCCGCAGACACGCGAGTGGCTCACAACCGAATTCCGCGGTGCTGTCGGCTTCTCCGAATTTTCACACTTCGGGTCGCTGACGAAGAACGGGCCACCTTCGATCCTGCTCCGAAACCAGTCGGGACCCTACTGGCAGCATTTCGCAGCAGGCAGATGGACGATCGACAGGACCCTGTTTCCGTTTCGCGACAATCGCGACAATCGCGACAATAAGGAACAGACGGCGCCGCTGCCCAAGCAACGTGGAATGCGTCTGCGTGACCTCGACAACGACGGAGTCAGCGAACTGCTGATCGCCGATGGCGTCACCAATGCGGTCTACCGCCTCTCGAAGAACGCCAGACGATGGAACAAGCTGAGTTTCACGCTGCCCGAAGGGACCGCCCTGACAACCAGGGACGGAACCGAACTGGGGCTGCGGCTTGTGGATCTCGATGAAGACGGCCAATTGGATGTGGTCTTTTCGAACCATGAACAATACGGGGTCTGGCTGTTCAAAGACCTGAAGACCGGCTGGTCCCAGCAGGTCATGAGCGGAACACGAGGCGAGGCCAAGCCGGACCGGGAATTGCCTGCCATCGCGCTGGAGGACGGAACCGACAACGGGTTCTTTGTCCACGACGGCCAGTTGATCTGGCAAAACGAACACACCGCCGGAATGCCTCACCTGGTCGACCGCCGACGCTTCGTCGACCTGCTCGCCGGCCAGCCACCGGCTCCCCGCTCACCAGAAGCCTCGATGAATGCGATGCGGTTGCGTCCCGGATTCCGGGTCGAACTGGTTGCAGCTGAACCGTTGGTCCAGGATCCCGTCGCATTCGACTGGGGCCCAGACGGACGGCTGTGGGTTGTCGAGATGGCCGACTACCCGCTCGGCATCGACAGCCAGGGGCGCCCGGGTGGTCGAGTTCGCTGCCTGCAGGACACAAACGGGGATGGCCGCTTCGACCGCTCGACGGTGTATCTCGACGGACTCAACTTCCCCAACGGCGTCCTCGCCTGGAAAAACGGGGTCCTGGTTTCGGCCGCTCCCGAGATCTTCTACGCCGAGGACACCGATGGCGACGGGCGGGCGGATCGACGGGATGTGCTGTTCCGGGGATTTGTCGAAGGCAACCAGCAGCACCGCGTCAACGGGTTCTCACGCGGCCTGGACAACTGGGTCTACTGCGCCAACGGAGACAGTGGCGGCAACATCCGCTCGACCCGGACCGGCCAATCCGTCGACATCAGTGGTCGCGACTTTCGCATCGACCCCGACACCGGACGCATCGATACCCAGGCCGGACAGACGCAGTTTGGACGGCGGCGAGATGACTGGGGCAACTGGTTCGGCTGCAACAACTCGAACCCCCTGTGGCACTTCGTCCTCGGTGACCACTACCTGCGTCGCAACCCCCACCTGCCAGCTCCCAACTCGCGAGTCAATGTCTCGGTCACACCAGGTGCGGCTCCTGTCTTCCCTATCAGCCGCACCGCGGCCCGATTCAACGACCCCGCAGGAGTCAATCGGTTCACCTCAGCCTGCAGTCCCACTCTCTATCGCGACCAGTTTTACGGGCCCGCTTTTCTCGGCAACTCGTTCGTCTGTGAGCCGGTCCACAACCTGATCCATCGCGAACGGATCTCTGCCAGCGAGTTGACCTTCACCAGCCGTCGTGCCCCGAACGAGGTCTCCCGAGAATTCCTCTCCTCACGCGACAACTGGTTCCGACCCGTCTTCATCCGTACCGGCCCCGACGGATGCCTGTGGTTTGCCGACATGTACCGCTTCGTCATCGAGCACCCCAAGTGGATACCCCCCGATTGGCAAAAACGACTCGACCTGCGGGCCGGCCACAAGCTCGGACGGATCTACCGCATCGTGCCCACCGGAACGACGCTCCGTAAGATCCCGCGTCTGGATCGGCTCGACTCCGACAAACTGGTCCGCGCCCTGGACAGCCCCAACGGCTGGCAACGCGACACCGTGCAACACGTGCTGGTCCATCGAGGAGATCGGCGGGTCTTGGAACTGCTGCGACAGCAGGCGGCCCGCTCACCGCGACCACTTGCACGACTGCATTCACTGTGTGCCGCCGAGGGACTGGGGGGCCTGAACCCGAGCATGATCGCCACCGCTCTTGCCGACTCCCATCCCGGCATCCGTCGACATGCAATTCGCCTGGCCGAGTCGCTTCCGAAACTCTCCGACATGTTAATCGGCAAGCTCACCGGGTTGGCCAACGATGCCGATCCCCAGGTCAGGCTCCAGTTGGCACTCAGTTCGGGATCCCTGGGCACACCCCAACAGCAGGCCCTGCTGCTGACACGATTACTGCCCACCATGATCGGCCAGCGATTCCTCGAGCCGGCGGTGCTCAGTTCGCTGACCAAATCCAACCTCACGCATGTCATTTCAGGCGTGCTGCAGCAGGCTGACGGCTCGAAGCCGGGCACCGACGCCCTGTTGTCTCGGTTATTTGCACTCGACAACGCCTACGGGAACAAGGGCTCGCTGGTCACATGGATCTCACTGTGTGCCGACCCTCGGCTCCGCAAGTCGCCCCAGCAGCTCTTCTCGATGTCCGCCACGCTGCTGGACACGCTCGAACGTCGCGGCCTGGCACTGTCGAAGATCTACACGGACGGCAACGCGGAGACCCGCCGAGCCGTTGACGCCTTTCGAGCCGTGCTGGTTCTCGCAAGACAGACAGCCTCGGCAGCGAACAAGTCGGTGGCCGACCGAGCCATCGCCGCCCGACTGCTCGGCCGAGACGCCACGACACGGGAGGCCGAGTTCGAGCTGTTGGGTTCCTGGCTGGCACCTCAAACAGACGCCTCGCTGCAGTCCGCCGCCGTGTCGGCCCTGCAGCGCAGCGGCAGCCCCGATGTCGCCCGGAGACTGATCGAGGGCTGGACCGGGTATTCTCCCGACCGCCGTCGCGAAGTGCTCAATGTACTGCTCAGCCGACCGGCCTGGCACAAGAGCCTGCTCGACGCGATGGACGCCGAGACCATCGTCGCCGTCGAGCTCGATGCCTCGACACGACAACGGCTGATCAACCAGAAGGACGCGACGCTGAAACAACGGGCCACAAAACTGCTGGCAGTCGACTCGAATACCAGCCGCCAACAGGTGATTGACAAACATCTGGGCGTGCTCAAGCGAACCGGTGATCCCACTCGTGGCAGTTCCGTCTTCAAAAAGAAGTGCAGCTGCTGCCACCAGTTGAAGGGGGTCGGCAACCGGTTGGGTGCCGACCTCGCGGCACTCAAAGACAAGTCGCCCCGTTCGCTGCTGACCGCCATCCTCGATCCCAACCGCGCCGTGGAGGCCAGGTTCCTGGGCTACATTGCCGTGACCAACAGCGGCCGCATCCACGCGGGCATGCTGCTGGGTGAATCCAGCAACAGCGTTCGGCTCGTCGGTTCCGAGGGCAAACAGATCACCATTCTTCGTCGTGACCTCGAAACACTGGCCAGCACGCGGAAGTCATTCATGCCCGAGGGCCTGGAGAAAGACCTGCCGCCACAGGATCTGGCCGACGTGATCGCCTTCGTGGCATCAGAGGGCAGCCCTCGCAAGAAGTTCGCCGGCAACCAGCCTCGGGTGGTCACACGCGAGACGGATGGGACGATCCGGCTTGAGGCCACTCATTGTGAAATCTATGGCAAGTCACTGGTCTTCGAGGCCAAGTACAAGAACCTCGGGTACTGGATGAGTCCCGATGACCGGGCGCTGTGGACCGTCGAAGTGCCGCGGGCCGGCCGCTACGAAGTCCGCCTCGTCTACGCCTGCGACAACGGCACCGCGGGCAACAGCTTTGTGCTGAAATGCGGCGAGACGCAATTGACCGGAAAGATCGTCGGCACCGGCACCTGGGATGACTATCGCACCACGACTCTGGGCCGCGTCCGTCTCCTGGCCAAACGCAATCGCGTGCTCATCGAGCCCGTTGGAGATCCCAACAACTGCCTGATGGATCTCCGGGAACTGGTGCTCGTTCCGGTCAAGTGAATCGGCAAGTGAATCGGCAACGGGGCCCGCTCACTCGGTACCGCCAGAGGGTGCCAGAAACAACCTCGTCTGCCGACGAACCATCATGGTGTACTTGGCCTGCAGGGCCGCCACGTCCCTGGTCGCCTGTTGTGTCATGGCTCGAGCGCGAACCGACGGATGCGAGTCGTTGCGGAGCCGGACCAGGGTCAGAATCGCGTGCGCAAATCTTGCCTGATCCACTCGCCTCAACAGCCTCGCATCGCCGTCGACTTTCCCGACAGCCTGCTGCAAGAGTCGGTGCCCTCGCTGGAGTTCATCGAGACTGAACTCGTCGCGACGATTGGGATGGTACCCGGCCGACCGCGGCCCGTCGCGATGTAGGACCGCCTGGTCCATTTCCCTGTAGAAGGCCGTCATCTGTTTGCCAGCCGGCCCGTAAAACAACGGGCACAATTCTGCAATCACCTGACGATAGTCGGTGTCAACGTCCCAGAGCATTCGTGAATAGATCGCCCACCACATCGGGTCGGCCTGGATCGTCGTGTGGGTCTCGCCCATCATTCCAACGACCTGGTAATCCCGCTTCAGCGTCCGCAGCAGATCGCTGACATTGAAATACCAGTGAATCCCCGCGTCGGGGTGCTCCCAATCGGTGTAGGGATAGTAGGTGAGGTTGCGGGTTCCCGATTTTGACCAGGCCTGCAACCAGGCCCGTTCCTTGACCGCGAGAGGATCGTGTGGATCCTTCAGCGGCACATTGACCTCGCGGCCGCTGAGATAGGTGAATTTCACCGAAACGCTCGAATGCACTTTTTCGCGTGTGGGAGGCACGCGGCTCGCATAGTTGTAGAACTCAAGCAAGCGATCCGGGAACACCTTCGCCACCCGTTCTGCAACGTGGTTGACATAGTTCAGATACCGGTCCGAAAGCGGCGGCAACTTGAGTTTGGGGAACCGGGGGAAATCCGAGAAGTCCTGATTCCATTCATGGCCCGGAGGATCCAGAGCCCGGCACTTGTCGCATTCGCAGTTGTAGTTGGGCCCGTCCATCGGGTTCATCGGGAACATCCGAGACCGTGGATTGTCGCGGAAATACTGCACGATCTGTGCGACCGTGTGGTCACGTAGCGACTGGTTCGACACGCACAACTGGTTGGGCAAGCGGATGCTGACGTCGCTGCGGGGCATCCGTCGGCCCCGGACCAGCGGGTACCACTCGGGATGATCCTCGAAGAACTTCCCGTGAGGTGCGACCAGGGCATTCCAGCTGTGTCCGGAATTCTGTACCCAACCGTGCCCCCGGTCGGCTCCCCAGTCCAGGGTCTCACCACCGGTCCAGACCGAGTTGAACCGGTTCCGTAGAGCCCAGTCGCGGAGTTCATCGGGATCGACGTAGATCCAGCCACCCTGCGGAAAGAACTGCTGCAACCCGGTGAAGACCGATCTCACCAGGTGGAAGTCCGGATCGAACACTCCGGTGACGACCGGCTCCAGAGCCGAACGACGGGGAATCACCTCTCCGAGTTCACCCGGCATCACCCAGCGACATCCCTGCAACTTCAGGAATTCGTAGACCGCGTACAGCGTGCCGATGTCGCTGTTGCCGACCAGGCTGGAGGAGGTCTTGCCTCGATGCATCACGTAGGCATCAGAGACCAGTCCCTGCAGCAGCGTGACCGCTGCCCTCGATGCGGCCGATCCGATCGCCATCCGCCGCCCCGCCGAAACGCGATCCCGCCCCACCAGGCCAGGGAATCTGCCGGTCATGCGATGCAGGAAATGCTGCAGTTCGAACACGGCGAACCGCTCGGCGGGCGTCGCACGCCCGCTGAGCACCAGGCCTCCCAACACCTCACCCGACTTCAGCGGCACCGCTGCGCCATTGAGCCGGACGGCATCGAGCCGGGCTCGTCGGAAACGCACCTCGCCTTCCCCGGATGTCTGAAATCGTAGGTGAACACGCAGACGACCGGATACCTGAGGGATCTCCATCTCCAGCCGCTGCCACTTGCCGGTGACAGTCACCGCCGGAGTCTGCAGTGACTTCGTCCCGGAAATCTCCAGCAGGGCCCTGGCCCCCGGTGACCCCGTGACTTCGACCTGGAACCGCCAACGACCCTCCAGCAAGTCCACATCCTGGAAGATGTAGCCCTGTGAGGACGTCTCGCAGAGAACGACGGCGACGGACAGTTTATGGATCGGCTGACGCGGAACCGGATCCACCGTCAGCCTCACCCGTCCCGCCTCGCGTCCCAACGCCCATCCCGCCGGACGGCTGTACCCCTGGTAACTCGAGAAGTCTCCATTGCGAAGGGGATAGCCCGGCAGTTCGTCAGCCCGCAGCGGTGACACCGCCAACACCACCGCCAACACCACCGCCAACACCACCGCAGCGGTGCCGCTTCGCCTCCTCCCCTTCACGACCCCGGCTATCACAGCAGTGTCCTCAGTCCAGAATCCTGTTCACCGACCTGCCGGTTTTTTCTCCACCGGCCTCGTCGAAAACACCACGCGTCCGAAGTACCGCGGAGCGTGAAACTCCGGCGTTTTCGTCTTGCCCGGCGACCATTGGCTGTACTGCGGGTTGGTCTCGCCTCCGAGCCGATTGAGATTCAGGTGCCAGACATCGCCGTCATGCGGTGGCGTGTGCTTGGCGACCTTGGCGAAATTGGCCAGGGGGATGGCCGCCTCGAGAATCCACGACCGGTCGGTGTCGGAGTCGTCGTTGAGCGTCCCCTGGACGGTCGTGCCGATCCTCATCCCCATGGCATTCCAGTTCGTCGGCGGCTTCTTGCCGGGCCCCTCGGGGTGGTACCGATCGAGCCACGCTCGACGGACATTCATCTCGATGTTGAAATACTTCTCGGGGTGGTCGGGATTCGGCGACGTGAACACCTCGACACAGTCGTCCTTGTACACCGGGTCATCGTGCCGGGTGTGAACCGCCCAGACATGAGCGTCCTGGCAGCGGAACGCCAGGTAGAGATGTTTGTCGTCCCAGAGCATCCTCGCATCGGTCTGTTCCTTCTTCCCCTGCTTGTACCAGGGAAACTGAAACGCCCCGACGCTGCGGGCGTTCTTCCAGGATTCCTCGTCCAGCCGGCCGTCGATCTTCGGGGCAGCCTTGACCCTGAGGATCGTGTAACGGGGCGGCTTGTCTGCTGCCGTCACAAGCGAGGTGCAGACGAGCGAGACGGCAACGAGCTTCAAGAGGGTCGTGTTCATGTCCGGAGTGCCCCTGGCAGTATGAGTGGACCTCCAGTGTCGGGGTGCCAGCGTGGTGCGGTCAAACCAGCACGGTCGGTTTCAGCCCTTCGATCTCGAGATCTGCAGGAAAGTAGGGCCGTTTCAGCTTCTGAAATTCGACATGCTTGAGCGTCGCCGGAGTCGGACCGGGGGTGTCCAGCACCAGGGTTGCGGCAGCAATCTTGCCATAGGCCCAGCGGTAGTTCATCGGATTCTTGGCGACAATGAACTTGGCCCGAGCGGGATCGAGGTCCACCAGCCGGAATTGCTCGTCGGCCCAGTCGTAGGTCGCCCGGGTGGTGATCAACACGCGGATCGACCCGACCGACAGCACCGCCGAAGGCCCCATGTGAGTCAGATGCCCCTCCCACTGTCCTCCGGTGTAGATGAACTGGCCATCGCTGAGGGTGCTGACCACTCCAGTGCAAGTGATCGGCTCACCCCATCGCGGATCCCGTTTGCACCCCAGTTCCAGGGTGACTTCGGCGCCCTGACCTGCGGCATGGCAGGCGGCAGCGGCTTCAGGGTCGACCACCGGAACGTAGGACAGTTCCGAGACATCCGCTTCGATCAGGGCACGCAGCGTCGCGACGCTGTCCCCGGCCGCTCCGCCCCCACAACAGTCGGACGTCTCGACAAGAATCACCGGACCGCCTTCGATCTCAAGCCCCCGCCGGATCGCCACCGCCGGCACCACCGTCTCGGGTTCGAGGTCATGCCGGCGTTGCCAGTACCGCCGGGCGATGTCGGTGGCGAGTTCCACCGCCAGCTGCTGGTCGTCGTCGGTGATCACCAGCCCCCCGCTGCCCATCTCGTCCACGTCCATATAGGGATGGACCAGCAGCAGGCTGGTCGACAGCACTTCGGACCGTTCTTCCAGCGACTTGGCGTAGCGCATCAACTCGGCGAACGGATCCTGATCATTGGTTGACCCGTGAACGGCACTGGTGATCACCGGCACCTTGGCCATCGCCATCGTCGGTCGGCATTGCCCCGCCAGCGTGTCGAGTAACAACCGGGCTCCCCGCTGACCGGTCTGAAACTGGTCGTAGTGCGGATAGGTTTCCCAGGCCAGGATGGCATCGGCTTCGGCGACCATCTCGGCCGTGATGTTCGCGTGCAGGTCAACCGTCACAACGATCGGGATGTCGGGGCCCACCCGTTGCCGTACCTCGCGGATGATCTCCCCCTCGGGATCGTCGTTCCCTTCGGCCAATGCCGCCCCGTGCAGAGGCAACAGCACGCCATCGACGGGCAGGATCGCATCGAACCTCTCCAGCAATTCGTCCCGGAGTTCCCGATAACAGTCGTCAACGATCGGCCCACCGGCACAGGCCGAGGCAAACAACAGCGGCAACGGCTCGGCCCCCGTCTCGCGGAGCACATCCAGCATGCCCCCGACCACGCTGGTCGTGGCCAGCAGCATGTCCGCTCCACGAACCAGCTCGGTCGACTCGTAGGCCTCCATGTCGATCGGAATCCCGCCCAGGTGATTGCACTCGGTCAGAATTCCCCCCACCGCGATTCGCATCTCTTCGGTCTCCTGCAACAGGGCGGACTGGCGGCGGGGACCTCGGCGTAGCGACCGAGACGTTGGGACCAGGCAACCGGTCACATCCCGCTCAGAACAATTCGTCGACCACCGATCCTCGTGGCAGCATCGGCATCGGCCGCCCCTGGGCAATGAACTCAGCCTTGGGGTCCAAGCCCAGGGCGTGGTAGATGGTCGCCACGAAGTCGGCCACATCGACGGGTCGATCCGAAGGCACGGCGCCGAACTTGTCGCTGGCTCCAATCACTCGCCCGGCCTGGATGCCCCCGCCACCAAGAGTCACGCTGAAGCAGCGGCCCCAGTGATCGCGGCCGGGGCCTCGCTTGTTCGTGTTGATCCTGGGCGTCCGGCCGAACTCGCCGGCGGTGATCACCAGTGTCGACTCGAGCATCCCGCGGTCATCGAGGTCTGCCAGCAGTGCCGAGTAGCTGTTGTCAAAGACGGGGAGTTGCCGATCGAGGTGGGGGAAGATCCCCCAGTGGTGATCCCAGGCATAAATCCCCGTCTCGACGTACCCCTTGATCGTGACAAACCGCACCCCCGCTTCGACCAGTCGTCGAGCCAGCAGCATTCCCTGTCCGACGCGGTTGCGGCCGTAGGCATCCCGCAGCCGGTCCGGTTCCCGCGACAGGTCAAAGGCATCCTTGGCTCGCCGCGACGTCGCGAGGCTGAGTGCCCGCTGGGTGAACGCATCCTGTGTCCTGGCGAATTCCAGCTGCCGCTCGCGGCCGGCCTGGAAGCGATCCAGCGACTCCAGTAGGCTCCTGCGACCCGACAGCCGGCTGACGTCCACGTTGTCGGAGGTATCAAAGGCTTGCACGGAAAAGTCGTCGTCGTTGGGATTCTGCGTGATCGAGAAGGGGTTGTAGGCCTGGCCCAGGAAGCCGCCAAAGCCCGGCGCGGTGTAGGCCGGGTGCTTCATCTGGCCCATCTGCACAAACGGCGGCACCGGCGCCCGCTGCGGCTGCTGCAGGCTCAGGACCGCCCCGATCCCCGGTGCCTGCAGGTTCTTGTCGACCGGGCTCCCGCACATGATGTGCACATCGCCCTCACCGTGCTTCGAGGTGTAGGACTGCATCGAACGGATCAGCGAGAACTTCTCGGCACAGCCACGCAACCGGGGCAGCCGTTCACTGAGTTGCAGACCGGGCAGGCTGGTCGAGGCCGGTGAATACAGGCCGCGAACTTCCTCGGACATGTCCGGCTTCATGTCGAACATGTCGATGTGGCTGGCTCCGCCCTGCAGGAACATGAAGATCACGTTGATCCGCTTGCCCGAACGGCCTTCAGCGTCGTTGGCCAGGACATCCGAAAGCGAAAGTCCCAGTGGAGAAATCGCGGCCAGGGTCAGACCCCCCACCTCGAAGAACTCGCGACGATCCGACCCCTGCCTCATCATGTCCCCGTCCATCGAACCAGCTGAACACACCCACGATACAGGAATCGTATCGGCTCACCCCAGTCGGGACCATAGCCAGAAAACACGACCGCTGACGACCAGCTACTCGCCCGGTTCGCTCCAATCCAGCAAGGCCCCCACGATCTCCCGGTCTCCCTGGTCCAGCCGGGCATACACCTGCGGCAATTCGTGCCAGGCAAAGCGATGTGTCAGCATCGGGCCGATCGCCAGGCGGCCACGCGCCAGCAGGTCCAGGCTCAGGCCGACCGAGGCCCGCTGGTCCCAGCGACTCCCCTCGGAAGGATACCCGTAGGTAGTCACCAGGCTCAGTCGCTTGCCCAGGAACCCCTGGCCGAAGGGATTGAAATCCGGCTGCTGAGTGTGCCGCGATACGATCACCACCCGGCCATCGGTCCGAGTCAACTCCATCGCCGTGCGGATCGTCGTCCAGTTCGAACCGGCCTCCAGTGCCAGGTCGGCTCCCACGCCATCAAAGAGCGACAGCACCTGGTCCTGGTACCCGTCCACCGCCGGCGACACGGCCAGGTCGGCGCCCATCTCTTTAGCAATCTCGAGCCGGGCCGGTTCCAGGTCGACCACGGCCGTGCGCAGCCCAAACGCCACGCAGTAGGCCAGAGCCGAGAGCCCGATGACTCCCTGGCCGACGATCACCACGTTACCGCCCGGGGGCGGATCCCCATCTCGCACCGCACGGTGAGCCACCTCCAGGATGCTCAGCATCACAGCATCCTCGTCGGGCACCTCCGAGGGCAGCGGGGTCACCCGCGACGCGTCCATCGTCGCCACCTGGCGATGAGCCGCCGGAAGAAACACCCGGTCACCGACACCGATTCCGGTGACCGACGAGCCCACCTCGATCACGTCGCCGACCATCGAATAGCCGTTCTCCGTCGGCAGCTCAAACGGCACCCGTTCGTGCAGGAACTTTCCCTCGTCGTCGACCGGGATCGCCCGGTAGACCCGCAACTCGGTGCCGGCGCTGATCGCCGTCAGGCGGGCGCGGACCAGCACGCCGCAGGCCTCGCACCCAGGCTCTGACACCTCCTGGAACTCAGCCTGCTTCGCCCCGGTGACGATCAACTGCTTCATCGATCACGCCGCCCTGATGCACTCCGACCCATCGGCCGCGAACTAGTCGAGCCGC
>Ga0310125_10000141_pt1 | contig 30487 bp, 26 predicted proteins | sample CB11b_Tmax_Bot8__FD_203508 | JGI IMG/M metagenome (GOLD analysis project Ga0310125, IMG submission 203508) | Marine microbial communities from Western Arctic Ocean, Canada - CB11b_Tmax_Bot8 | ecosystem: Environmental > Aquatic > Marine > Oceanic | place: Canada: Western Arctic Ocean | collected... | reverse complement strand
ATGTGGTGCGGGGAGAACAATATCACGTGCTAGTCCAATACGGGCTAGAAACCTGATGATCCAGTACGTCATGTCAGGTTCCGATCGCCGCAGACCATGGGCGGCTGAACGCGGATGAGCGTGGTGATTGTTATGCCAACCTTCACCCCAACTGAGTAGCGCTACCCACCAGAGGTTCGTGGATTGGTCTTTGGTTTCATAGTTACGGTAGCCCCAAGTATGGGTTGCGGAATTGACAAACCACGTTACGTGGTACACCACAACCGTCCGAACACATATCCCCCAAACCAGCCACGAGATGCCAACACCTGAAAACCATTCACCCAACCCATACAGCATGAATGCCAATATGACCTGCAACAACCAGCCAACTCGATGGAAAATCCGATGCACCGGATCACGAAGTAGATCTTTGGCAGCATTTTCAGCAGACCGATCTTCTGGCTCACGATGCAAACACCAAAAGGCATGGGCCCACACGAACCCATCTTTGGGCGAATGGGGATCATGATCGTCATCAGAATGCTTGTGATGGATTCGATGTGTACCGACCCACTGCACCGAACTACCCTGCCAGGCAAGACAACCCAATACCGTCAAGATATATTCAACCCATTTGGGAGTCTTGAAACTTCGGTGGGTCAGCAATCTATGAAATCCCAGCGTGATACCACCGGCACCCGTAAGCCATATCAACAGTACCATCAACCCCGCACCAGTCCACGTGAAATATAACGGCGCGAGAAGACACCCTGCGTGAACTGCACCAATCCCGATCACCACTGACCAGTCGAGACGCCGCCATGAAATACCGTAATGTGGAGCCGAGGCCTCCACGTGAGCAGTTTGCATTTTTTTTCCTCTCGCCACCGACTCTGGAACCAGCAGCGGCGCAGTTCTAGGGGGGTATGGCTATTTGTATTGTCCTAAAATCACTAATCCTGCAAGGCGGTATTGTAACAGTAAACACCAACCCTGTAGTATCGTACGTGTTATCGGCACAAAGCCTTCTTCTGCTACGTATTGGCTGGGTAATGAATATGTAATAGTTGTGTAATTGATGGTAATACATGCGATAAAGCTTTTTTTTGACGATGCTTAGAGGGTTCTTCTTAGGTTCGGTTACGGCACATGTCACTCAACAGTCAGAGTGAGGACTCACCTCAGATGCATCAGCGAAGATCACTGAAAATACCAATCACTCTAGCCGTCATCATGCTGGGGCTACTGGTTGTCTTGACCGTTGGCTGGGTACTGCTGAATGTCTTTGGAGCCAAGGAACGACCGGGTGCAGCCGGCTGGCACTGGGCCTTGCTCACCATAGGGACCGGGTTTATCGCCATCCTGATTATGGGCGTGGTGGTGTACTTAATCCTTTCCGTCAAGGCGATAAATCTCAATCGTCGCCAGTCAAACTTTATTGATAGCGTCACACACGAGTTCAAATCACCCATGGCTTCCATGAAGCTCTATCTCCAGACATTGCGTCGGCACCATGTTGACCAAAAACAGCAGGAAAAGTTTTACCGGTTCATGGTCGAGGATCTTGACCGTCTCGACCGCCTGATTAACCAGATGCTCGATGCAGGAAAAATGGAATCAGTAAGTATCACCGGGGAGGCGGAAGATGTTGCCTTAGTTGATTTAATGAAGAGCTGCGCCGATACCGTTTGCCTGAGTTATCGTGTTTCACCGAAAACCGTTGCCTGGGATATTGAACCGTGTGTCATTCGGGCCAGACGGGTTGATCTTGAATTGATCTTCCGCAATCTTCTGGACAATGCGGTAAAGTACGCTGGGGTCAAACCTGAAGTACAGGTGACACTGACTTCATCAGATAATAGTCATATTACCGTGCAGATCGCAGACAATGGATGTGGTATCCCAACAAAGCAACGGCAAAAAATATTCGGTCGGTTTGTCCGCCTTGGTGTTGAGTTAGAACGCGAGAATATTGGCACGGGCCTGGGACTCTATATTGTTCGAACAGTAGTTAAACGGCTCCGAGGTCGCATTCAAATACACGACCACATCAACGGCAGTGGGACCATCTTTGAAGTCCAACTTCCCAAGAGGGCGTGATAATGACTCACCAGAAAAACATCCTGGTGGTGGAAGATGAAGAGCACCTGGCCAATGGCATCAAGTACAACCTTGACGCAGAAGGCTATCGCGTAACCACCGTGTCTGACGGCCAATCAGCATTAGCTGTACTGGAGAAAAATAAGCCGACCATCAACCTGATGATTCTTGATTTAATGCTTCCTGGCATGAGTGGATATGCGGTTTGTGAATCAATTCGTGCCAAACAACAAAGTTTGCCAATCCTGATCCTGTCAGCACGGACACTGGCAGAAGACCGCGCGCGTGGCTTTGATGTAGGCGCCAATCAGTATCTCACGAAACCATTTGACCTCGACGAATTCCTCAGTCGAGTTCGAAACCTCTTGGCCCTAGCAGAATCAGGGCCGCCACCATCCACCGCCCAACCTGACCGGCTCAGAATGCTTCAAGTTGGCGATGCGACCATCAACTTCGATACATTCCAGGTAACCGCCGGCGATCAGCTGGTACGCTTAACACAATTGGAAATGGGCCTGCTGCACTATTTCGCCAAAAATGAAAACCGCATTATCCCGCGCCAGGAGCTATTGGAAAACGTTTGGAATATGCAAGGGAATCTTCAGACTCGCGCACCAGACCAGTTTATTCTTCGATTGCGAAAGATTTTCGAGCCGGACCCTGCCCAGCCAAAGTATTTCCTGACGATTCGTGATGCCGGATATCGTTTCGTGAATAAACCTGACAAGGAACAACGCTGCTCCTGATCAAAATACATAAGAATCGACCAACCTCACACCTATTCCAATTTGAGAATTAAAAAATACAACAAATTTGAATTGAATTTAGATATCTTATGTTTTAGCGAACCTGACCGGAATATTTATCTCTAACTTTTTTCACTTTTGGCAACGCATTATAGACAACATACGGCTGACTTGGATTTAGACGCACATAGTCCTGATGATAATCCTCGGCAGGATAAAAGTGGTTGAGTGGTTCCAGTGTCGTGACAATTGGATCGGAAAATATTTCCGCTTCTTCGAGCTGACGAATATACGATTCAGAAACTGTTTTTTCTTCTTCTTCCACGTAGAACACGGCAGACCGGTATTGTCTTCCTGTGTCTGGGCCTTGACGGTTGAGCTGCGTTGGATCATGGGCAACCGTAAAGAACACCTTTAATAACTGGCCGTAGCTGATCTTGTCCGGCTCATATGTGACCTGAATCACTTCGGCATGGTCTGTAGACCCGCGAGCAACCAGATCATATTTCGCGGATTCCATGGTCCCCCCTGCGTAACCCGAAATCACATCAGTCACACCGACCAGTTGCTCGAACACGGCCTCTGTACACCAAAAACACCCGCCGGCAAACACCGCAGTCCGCTTGGCCTGACTTGTGCCGCCATTTGAAGTTATAAGATCCTTGGCAGGATTTGGAACAGCCTGGTTCGTTGGATTGGACCGACTACACGAAAAACCGGCGAAAGAGATAAAAACCATCACAAAAATCCATACTCGTAGTGTTAACATTTCCTCGCTCTTTAAAATTAGAGCCTAGGCCGACTCGATGCTAATTTCATCACCGTCAACCACATCCTTAAGTTGCATAACCGAGGAGGTTATCTTTCCAATGGGATTCACTGCGCTTGCAGCTCGCGGCCTGTCATCGTTTGAAGCCGGCGTAGGACCGAAGAAAATGCAAAACGCGCTCCCAGGCGGCCAATAGGCCAACTCGCCAATTCCCATCTCAGATCGAGCCCCAGACTCAAGCTCTTCCTGTATAGGAATACTAAAATAAATCTCCTCGCCCCAACGATTACCACTCCCGGTGAGGGGTAATGCATTCCGGATCGCCTTTGCGGTGACGGAATCATTCAGCTCCGCTTCCAATGTGATGCGGCCTATCGTAATTCGAATTTGGGCACTCAATGAATAATCCATATTATGAACAATGCGCCAGAAAACGATTCGTAGACTTTAGCCGCCAAGAACCAATTGGCAATTCCTTGCACCCGCCCGCAAGGGGTTACGACGAATTGGGTTCATTGGGTTTTCGTGTCACTCATCAGACCACAAAGCCGCATTCCGGAAACATGAGGTGTAATCCCCAGGATCAACACACCCGCCAAACATGGTCAAACCACGCGTGAGACGTACCGCTAGCATGGAAGATTGAGTCGGTTATAGTAACAACAAGTGACCAGCGAACCACTGCCCTTCTTGGCTTCCGAAGAGCCCCCATAACAGGTCAGGGCCCAGGTCTAAAAGGCATGAACGACAAAATCAATATTCTACTTCTGGGTGACTCAACGATCGTACATATTACTGATCGCATTACGTCACAACTCTCCGCTACGGCGAACGTAATCGCCTCACCAAGTGTGCGTCACAGCCATAATTTTATTGCAAATATTGATAATTGGATGCAGACCACGGAACCAACGGTCGTATACTTCAACTGCGGTTTACACGATCTGTCACGTGACCGTGCAACCCACGAATTCACGCATTACCAAACAACCAATCAGCAAAAGGTGCTCCGCCTCTACTCGTCAAATCTAAACTCAATAATTAATCGATTTGAAAAGGAGGTGACCATCCAGCATATTATCTGGGGAACCATCACACCCGTGATAGACCAATGGCACCATGAGACAAAAACATTTGACCGACGAGAATCTGATGTAATTTCTTTGAATGAAACCGCTCTTAATGTAGCCCATACACGTGGCCTGTTAGTCCACGATCGTCACCAAGCGATCATGGATGCTGACATGAAACAGTGCCTGCGACCAGATGGGGTACACATGACACCTCAGGGGTTGGATGTACTGGCAACTTCCACGGCAAATGCTATACGTGATGTAATTTTACAGTAATGAATGACCAGTCTATGTATGTCTGCAACTCCTGCGGCGAGCAGATTGTCATCCCCTTGGATTTATCTGCAGGGACAACCCAGGAGTATGTCGAAGACTGTCCTGTCTGCTGTCATCCAAACATCATTCACATCGAGATAGATCGAAAGGGTGAGCCGCAGCTCTGGAGTGAGCCCGAGCAGAACTAATCATGACCAAATCGCTGTGTAACACATGCCTCTACTTACGTGTTATTTCTGCGCCGTCTGGTTCTCGTTATTTCTTCTGCAAACGGTCCGATGGGAATGATTATCCCAAATACCCGCCACAACCAGTCTTTAAATGCAATGGATATGCATCAGGTGACAATGAACAATATGAAACAACAGACTTCTGTAAGGACTAACTATTTCACCATACACCCACAGATTTATTAGGGCTGTATGGTCCGCCACTGCCTTGTTATCTAATGGATCTCTACACCAATGACACCGGACATAAAAAAGACCTTTCCTTCAATGACGCTGAGCCAGGGAATAGTTATCCTTATGATGATTAGGCATTTCAATCCATAGACAATTGCTACAAAGGATGAGCAAGTTGTTCACAGCCACGATCCGTATTGGTCACCTCTGGCATACCGTTGGACTGACCGTCATCCTGATGATCTTGTTGCCCTTTGCCTGCTCACCCACCTACCAGGCAACACCGATACGCCCCAGCCGCATTATCCTGATCAGCATGGATACCGTTCGCGCAGATCACGTTAGTGGATACGGAACAGCACAGACAACACCGGTTCTGGCCGAGATCTCACAAGAAGGAGTACTCTTTCGCGACTTCTATGCTGCATCTACCTATACCATTCCTTCGCACCTATCGATCTTCACGGGCCGCGATTCCACGGAAGTCATGCTTCCATCAGGAAAGATGCGGCCCGATGTCGTAACACTCACCGAATTACTTGCCGCAGAGGGATATCGCACCCGTGCCTATCACGAGGGAGGTTATGTCAGCGCGGCATTTGGATTTGATCGAGGCTTCGAGAAATACATCGAATTACCCCGCATCTCAGTAGTCGGCCAGTCTCTTGACCGGATTCTCAATGCGATGCGGACAGCGGATAATCAGCCATATTTTTTGTTCCTTCATACGTACGCCGCCCATTTCCCCTACGGGGGCTATGAACGATACCGATCTGAATATCCGGACCGCAACCTTCTGTCCGACGATGAGATTGAACATCTACACGAACTCGCCCGCGACAAACAAACGATCCTCACATCACGTCAAACACAGACCAATATCCTTTTTTACAACCATCTTGTTACGCGAAATGAAGATATGATCCCGATGGATCGCACGAAATTACCTGTTGAATTTACCCAAAGTCCCTATTTCGAGTTGGATCGTCAGGCACTGTTGACAAGTTATGATGAACGGATCCGTCTAATAGACAAAGCCATTGGGCGGATCCGTGCAACACTGATTGAACTCGGACAGTGGGAAGATACGTTGCTGATAATCCTATCTGACCATGGCGAAGCATTCTTCGAGCATGGCTTGCAGCAGCACGCTTATATCCCGTTTGATGAAGTTCTTAAGGTTCCATTGATTATTTCCTATCCTCGGGTTCTTAAAGACGTACCAGTTCGTCAAATCGAAGGTCTTACTTGGCACCCCGACATCCTTCCCACCATTGGCGGATTGGTGGGATTCCCATTGCCCCAACCGATGACGGGAATGGACTTGACGCAAGTACTTTTGGGAAATGAGCAGATTCCAAAAAATAGAATGATCTTTCCGTCAGTTCAGGAGGGACTGCACAAACCTCCCAAGCCACGGAAAAGAACTACACTCCGAGATGGGTTAAAACACATACAGGGACATGTCGATTTTGGAGATGAACTTGGATATTTATTTGACCTTCGTATCGATTCGGAAGAACTGAATAATCTACGCGAAAAGCACCTCTCCGATTTCGATGCAATAGCCAATGCCGCCGTGAGATGGTCAAAAACTCACACACTCAGCGTGGAAGCAAGCCGTGGGGATAGGCCCGTTCATCTTTCTAAAAATGACCATGATAAACTTCGGGCCCTTGGATATATTGGCAATTGATTATGCTATGGTGAAGAAGCATCAGAACCCTACTCTTGCGACCACTCGGAGCTAGTCCATGGTTCAAATTCCCATCACCATGTGCCATGGCATCGACACAAAAAAGGCTGATACACCTCTGACCGCTGAACATTTCAAACGCTTGATCAAGGTTGCAGCCGACCTTGGTTTTGAATCGATTAACTATGATGATTTAGAAGCATGGCAGGCTGGACGTGGCACTTTACCGAAGAAACCGATCATGCTTGACTTTGATCACCCGGTTCAATCCATACGCCATGAAGTCCACGACACAATGACCCAATACGGATTCAAGGGCAACCTATTCGTGAACACCGGGCCAATGCATCCAAATTATAATGGCAAACCTCGCGGTGATACCTGGATGACTTGGGACGAACTGCGTGATTTAGTCGACATGGGCTGGTACATTGGGGCTCATACCGTGACTCATCCCAACCTATCTGAATTAAGTCTCGAAGATCCTGAGGGGCATCGGATTCGAGAAGAATTAATTCAATGCGATGAAGAAATCGAAAAAGAACTGGGTATTAAACCCAAGGCATTTGCCTTCACCGGTACAAGCTTTAGCACGATTGCCCTTCAAGAAGTAAAAACACGTTACCAATTCGGCCGCCTATGGATCACACAGGCCTTCTATCAGGTGGACGGGGAAAAAATACGCTATGCTGACTTGGTTGGCATACCAGGTGATGATGAATCTGACGGAGGCCCGCCGCATCAAGCCCGATACATCTACAAGGACAGCAACCCCTATCTACTGCCATCAATGGAGTTTCAGGCCCTGATCTACGACCCTAATGCTTTTCGGCACTATCTAGAACGCGCGATTTGAGAACAATAATCAACTCAAACCAATCATGCACATCTATACCATCCACTGTTTATCAACACGCCTGCAGGACATGGGCACTTGTCACCCTGCCTGCGACCACGTCAAAACACCAAACTTTTAACGAGCGATGAGGTGTACAAGTTGCAGGCCATCCCCTAACTCTCATGACCGGATCACCTTGGAATCACCATCCAATGAAGAACCTCAAGGTCCTGCTACTATCGCTTCCACATCTTTTCCGCCCATGGTGCCAGGATGTGCTTAATGCAATTAGTGGTAAGCACGAAGTGGCCGTCTATGACGACACCCAGCCAATAAAAGACCAATTTCGTGACGTTAGTGTCGTGATCGACCAAGGTGGACATGTTGGAACCCAGGAGATGATGGACGCAGCTGCCAACGCTGATCTTTGGCAGATTATGAGTATTGGCTATGAACATGTTGATATCGACCACATCAAATCCAAAGGCATTCCTGTAGCCAACGTACCGGGGCAAACTAGTGCTGTTTCTCTGGCACAGTGCGCACTCATGTTCATACTGACACTGGCCCACCGCCTAAACGATTGCCGCCACAACTTTGATGCAGGTCACTGGCTTGAACCCTGTGGCATAGAACTTGAAGGGAAAACACTGGGAGTTGTCGGTCTGGGTGAAAGTGGGCGACGCTTGGCAATACTTGGACACGCATTGGGCATGATTGTCCTCGGTGCCAATCGAACACCATTAAATCAAGGTACACAGCGGTCGTTACATCTAACCCATACATACCCACTGAATCAGTTGGACACGCTGATACGTAAGAGTGATGTCGTGTCTCTACATCTAAGCCTGGCGGATGACACTCGCAACATTATTGATGCCCGTAGATTTGGAATGATGAAGCCAACCGCATGGCTGATCAATGTTGCTCGCGGCAGACTCATCGATGAAGCAGCGCTTTGCAATGCTCTTATTGACAAGAAGTTGGGCGGTGCTGGGCTGGATGTATTTGTATCTGAACCGCCTGATGCCCGACATCCAGTATTTTCACTTCCCAACGTTGTGGTCACACCACATATTGCCGGCTTTACCGACGGCTCAAGCCGCAAGCGTGCGGAAACCATTGCCGCCAATGTTGATCGAGTAGCTCAAGGATTTGAGCCGTTACATCTCATCAATTGAGGTCCAAGGAATCCCAGCCGTGGTCTTTTCGCACCAGTCAACACACCGAACATGAAAATCCCAAACGGCAGTTTCCGCAGTGTACTTAAACTTGAATTTAGTTATGCTTAAACCCATGTTTCTATTCTTAGAAGGAGATGAGTGATGTTACGCTACACCTCTGTCTGCCTAATCCTGTCAAGTGTGCTTGTTTCAACTGTTTCACTTGGCGCTGTTGAGCCATCACCGCTTTCGGCCTTATGGCAGTTTAGAGCGGACCCCCAGGACATCGGGCTCAAACACAGGTGGTTTGCAAATGATCTTGACGAGACAAAATGGATATCACTCAGCACCCACGAATGGGAAGGATGGGAGAAGCAAGGTCATGGTGGTGGTGCAGACCTGGCATGGTACCGAACGAGTTTTCAAGTTCCCGATTCGTTTTCCGGAAAAAAGCACGTTTACCTCTACTTCAGTGGTGTCGATTTGGATGCCTGGGTATGGATCAATGGCAGCACCGCCGGCGAACACACTCTGGTCAAAGAAGGACTGGAACACTTGGATCCCGCCGGCGATAACCGACGTCACCGATTCTGGTTTGAGCCGTTCAAGCTTGAAATTAAGGGCCTGCTACGACCAGGTCTTCCAAACAATATTACCGTACGAGTCCGCAAGGAAGGTGAACCAGGCGGAGGAATATGGAAACCAGTTCACCTATTTGCCAGTAACGAGCCCTTGGAAGTTGGGGTAATGACTAACCATGCCAACGACCTCAATACCATTGCACTACAAGCCAAAGAACCAACGATTCAGTATGACGTATGGACGACAAACCCATACCACCCGGTTTACCCCAACACCAGAGTATCAGGCCCGGTAAAGATCACGCAGAAAGGTACCGGTGAATCCTACGCCCAGGGTTTTGCAGATCTTATTACCGCTGAAGGAACCTGTGGTGAGTACGTACCCGTGGCGCTTCACGTACACAATCACGGCACAACATCGCTACCAATTCGTTTCGACTTACTTGGTGTCCATCACGAACAACACAAGCTTAAACTACGGTCTGACCAGGTTCAGGTCCACACAATGGACTATGTACTGACACGACTGAAAAAACTAGTACCCGACCCACTGCCCCGCGCCGATGGCGCCAATGGCCTTCGCCTCGGTCCCGGAGAGACAGGCAGTTATTTTTTGCTCATTGATACAAGGGGAATGCCTGCCGGACGATGGTCTGGCCGAGTCGGCTTTACGCCACTTCGAAACGGACCAAAGCTTGAAATCCCATTTGAGTTGAACATCGCCCCTGTTGTCCTGCCGCAGCGAGTGCCCATCTGGGTCACTTTCTGGTCCTACTCTCCCTCATATGGATGGGGTGCCGAGGGACGTGGAAACAGCAAAATGTACCTGGACTTAATGCGGAGAACAGGAACCAATGTGGTGCAGATGTCGTACCGCGACGGAGGCCCCAACCCTATTTTGGATGAAAACAAGGACATCGTAGGCATCAATGTCAGTCAATTTGACCGCATGATGGCCCGCCGTGAGTTCACTCACCATGACTACCTCGTGGTCGGACTCACGATCCATAACAACTCAGAACGCTGGGGTCCACATTTCCTTGAAGAAGACCATGAACAATGGAAACGAAACTTCTTCAATTACACCAGGATGCTCGCCAAACATATCCGTGACAACTATGGCATCGCTCACGACCGCTGGGGCTTATATTTAAATGACGAGCATATTGGTGAAAATTTTGTGCCACTTGGAAAAATAGTGAAAGCAGCCGACCCCAATGTCCAGATATGGGCCAACCGTATTGAGGACTTGGAGACAACAAAGAAAGCTGAACCGTATATTGATGTAATTGTACCCTACAGCCCATGGCTTTCTGCCAAAGGGCTGGGCTTTGGCAAGAACGCTGAAGCTGAAAAGTTTTTTCTTAAAACCGGTAAGTCTTGGTGGGCCTATCGGCATGCCTATTGGCGAAATCCGGAACGTACCGCCTTTCCACGTGCCGAACCAAATTCACCGCATGATATGCTGCGAAGTCGACCATGGTTGGCATGGAAATTAGGACTGGAGGGCTATGGCTATTGGGTATTTGCTGCCCCACGGTGGTGGGGAAGGTATGACGGCTTACCCGATGTCACCCCCCAGGTCGGTTCACCCGATCACCGCCATACGAACGTCGGCTTCATCTATATGGGACATGACGGCCCCATCACCAGCCGGAGGTTGGAAGCTTATCGGGATGGCTGGGAGGATTACAAATTACTTTGGATCATTAAACAGGCTGCCAGCCTTAAAAATCAGGATAGTCAACTGGCACAAAAGGCACTTGAACATATCAACTCCGCAGTCGAGGACATCTTATCCGGCGCAACCGAAGATACACTCCGTGATTGGCGACACACCCTTATCAATGATGCTGCACAGCTCTGTGCGGCGAGTCCACTGCGGGTACTAATCACGGATGTTAAAACAACCCGCCACAGTGTCACGATCAGCCTATCATCTGACCAACCGATACGCGTATGGACTTGGCTGGATCGTGGTTCAAATGACGACCGACGGTTTATTGATGCAACGGGCGAAAACAACACACCGGTCGTATCAATCAATAACCTCGTGCCAAATGAGGAATGCAAACTGATAATTGTTGCTGGGGGGCCCCATGGCCAACAGTCCGTGCTAAAACATCAGTTTAAGACCAGTAGCTGGTAAAGGTGCAAGTACTTCCAGAATAAATATCACCTTGCCTCAACACGTGCAAAGTCACTCTGATTCCGGATATAACCTATGCGCGTTTCCGTGTTGTGCCTCGGGATTCCGCTGATCCTTTAGCGTGCAATCAATTCGCCCCAGGTTTTCAATCTCGGCATGCAATACTTTGCCATCAACATATGTGTTGCCTGCAAGAACAAGCGGTGACCCTGCTGGTCCTAATGACAGTACGTCGCCCGGTAATAATGTGATTTGGCGCGTGCACATGGCAATCATTCCATTTAATCCATTGCGATAACCACCACTGTTTGCCTGGACCATATCACCATCCTGTATTGACACTGACATCACCAGGCTATCCAGATCGTCCGCATGGGTCAGTGGGACGACTAGGCTGAGTCTTGCAAAACCATCCGCACAGCCCCCCAGATAATGAACACCGCGTGTCTCATAATCGGTGGGGGTTTTGATTCGGTGGCCCAGTGATCTATCGCGCAGATGTAACATGACGGTGACACCAGCCAAACACTCCAGTGCTTCACCCTCTTCGATGTTATAACACGGCCGGCCAATCACACCAGCCAGATGAACTTCACACTCGACCGCACCCATATGAGGCGCCAACATGAGTGGTGAACTAGGTTTATCAAGGACGCCAGATGGATACAGATTTGCACAGTAGCGATTCGATTCTGGAACACCTTCTATTTCATCAGCTTTAAGGTAATTGCCACGGCAGATCCAAACAGAACGACTGGGTGACTTTTTCGTTTTATTCTCATCCATACCCCAGCGCTGGACTCTTGCGAGAAATGGACTGTGCTTACGTTCACGATGACAACCAACACGCTCGATATGCGTCTGAAGATCACCCACCTGTTCAATCGATACTTTTAATTCCGATCGGGATCCAATTTGCTCAGGAATATCGACCATTTGCCCATCCCAACTTGGAGCACCTAGACCAAGGATCGTGCCTGCAGGCAATGTCATAAACTGGGAAAAATAGGCAATCAGGTATTCAGCACCCAGTAATGTTGCCGAAGTATGACCCCGTTCACTTAACTTCCCATCAATAGCAGTTTGAATAATCAGATCGTAGAGATAGGCTGATGCGTATGAACTGTCACGCATGGCAGACAGACGCTGAGTACCCATCCGTGCCGTATATGCTTCCTCCAGTTCCTCGACCGTGGTGACCCACGGACCAATCGCCCCATTTCCATCTGCCGATTTACTCATGCAATCAAGAGACATCACCATGTATCTTGACAGTTCCTCATCCGGTAAATTGCTATAATCATCATGCAAACCTGACATGAACAGATCATTCATGACCAGAACACCCGCAATATACGATTCAGCATCTGTTTCCGGCACCCGATAAGCGTCTTTGCCAAGCACAACTGCGAATTCAGCACCATGTGCCAGGGATGCGTTGACTGGTAGCTCCACCGTATCACCATCTCCGCTCAAACTGGTCCAAGGACGAACGCGAAAGTGAGTCATACGCGGAATATTCCAACGAAATCGCGGGCCTTGCTGGCGGCGCCAGATCGTTGGCGAATTCCCATGGCCATAAAAGAATAGCGGACACAGGGGAACTGCAGGAGCAAGTACCTTGGGGTGGATTTGCGATTCAGCGGTAAATTCAAATTGCTTCACCACTTGGCGGCGTTCATCTCGATCCATTGCCAAGAGTGCGGACAATCGCTGCGAAGGTGAAATGGCCCGCACAGCTTCACAACCATCTAGACGATGAATGCGCCCCTGGTCATCCACTAACCCGCAATCGAACTGACCATCGTGTACGAAACTGGCAATCTTCATAGGATGAATCTATCTACGTTCAGGATAGATAAGCTACACCAACCCGATATAGGCTCTCAACAGGCGTCATGGCTCAAGGCATGTATATTGGCATTTCAACCGTATAATCAGGAATACCAGTTCGCAATATGGCACGGATATTCACCTTTTTTCGGGATCCGATGCACGTCCACTTGGAATCGGAATTTTTACCAGTAATTTATAACCTGCAGATCAAGCAGGCATTTATACGGGGCTGATCATCCAGAACACATGACACCTGATAAATAATGTTAGATTCAATACATTATTTGACAAGCCTGACTACATTCTTAAAAGAACAAGGATGCGGAAGATGAAATCTTTGATAAACCTTACATTGGTAATACTGACAGCAGCAGCCTTGTCAGGATTAAACGTTCATGTGGCACTGGGCCAATCCATCTCTGGCTGGCGCACAGATGGCACTGGCCGGTACCCCACAGCAATCCCTCCTATTAACTGGTCGACCGAAAAACATGTGACATGGGCCACCCCCATGCCCAGCACCAGCAATAGCACACCTGTCATTGTGGGCAAACGGTTGTTTGTAAACTCCGACCCCACAACACTGCTGTGCGTGCGTGTTTCCGATGGTGAAATTTTATGGCATCGTGACAATGGCATTAAATGGATCGATCCACAGATTAATGATGCTCTGCCCCAAGCACACGGTGCCAATGGACATTCCACTCCCACGCCGGTCACAGACGGGCAATATGTGTATGTTGTGTTTGGAAATGGTGTTGCTGCCAGTTACGACCTACATGGTAATCGCCATTGGATTCAACACCTTGGTGATCCCGTCCATGCTTGGGGCCACAGCTCTTCACCTGCCATGGCCAACGGCACCTTGGCCGTGCTCATTGATGATCTCATCGGTCTTGATGCCGCCAGTGGTAAAGAGAAATGGCGTGTGCCATCAAAACAGCTGTGGGGGACGCCAATTGCAACACAAGTCGGCGATGTTGATGTATTCATTACACCATCCGGACAGATTGTACGTGCTGATAATGGCGAGGTACTATGGCATGACTTGGCATCACTAGATTATTGCTCGCCGGTTGTTAACGCCGGTGTCGTTTATTTTATCGAGGATCAAAGCGTTGCTTACAAACTTCCCGACTCCGTAAATGGTAATCCACAAGAACTCTGGTTCGAACGAATCAAGCAGGACCGCCACTACGCCTCGCCCCTGATCCACGACGGACTTATCTATACGGTCTCACGAGGTGAGTTCTTGACCGTCCTTGAGACGAAGACCGGAAACACAGTGTACACCAGGCAACTTGACTTGGGTGGCACCAATTCCAATAGCGTTTACCCCTCCGTGACACTTGGCGGGTCGCACATCTACATCGCCAACGAGTCGGGTACAACCGTCGTATTAGAACCTGGCCGCCACTACCACGAGGTGTATCGCAATGAGTTGGAACGCCATCGCAGTTCACCGGTATTTATTGGACAACGCATGTATATCCGCGGAATGAACCATCTGTACTGTATTGAAAAGCCGACCCAGATCTCACTTCTAGATTGAACACCGCTTTATATAAGAATCCAATAAATGCCTGAGGTGAGGTTACTTCTACCATATAGCAAATAAAATAAAGGACGCCTCTCCAGCACTGTCCAAAGGGCATCTATTCCTCAGATCCACAATACCACCTACGCTGTCAGCAACTACACATGTGGGTAATCAACTACTCGATGATAAATAATCTTCTTAGAATACGATCCGTCACATCATAACCGTGTCTTGATACCCATTGCTCTAAGAACACACCACCCAGCCCATCCTTCAAACACTTGAAATACACCGATTGCCACAAGCAACACTACCACCATCCATAGCCAACTGATTTCAGGTATTGAGAAAACCACAACCAACAATAAACCCAACCCCACCAATAAAACGGAAACGCCACTGAGAAGACGGATCGCCTTTCCCTTTGCATCAATGTTACATCGCACGATCATTCACCTTCATCTCCTTCACTGCACTGCCAACATGATGTATGACCGCGGTCGATCATGACCCGGGAGAAATGGCAAGTTGGACCTGTATCCCAAACCCTCAATAAGCTTAAAATTTGTTCTATCGATACCATTTGGGAAAGGATAAATCATTTGTAATGCCTTACCGGGAGCAATATCTGCCGCTGACTATGACCGGGAATATCGCAGTGAAGTATAAAGCATTCGGATAGATTTTTTCGACTGACTATCAACAAGTGCTGCCCCAAGAAAAGAAACTTATGCAACACCCTGCCACCCAACACTGGAAAAAGGTCTAATTCCAAGGGTTGAAGGTGTCCGGCATTTCTACTTTTAGCTTAATTCCCTGGGCTTCGGAATCGGCATAACATGCCATTGCTCTCAAAAGGGGAACAAGCTTGGCATCGAGATCTAATCCGCTACCAACCAAATGAGATGTCCCGGATTCTCCGACAATTGTTCTTGAAGACAACCCGTCAGCCAGTCCCGGCATCATCATTTTGAATAGCTTCCACGTCAAACCGTCAAACTCACCCATGGCATTACGGAAAACCCAGTCGGCTGGTGGGTCGGGGACATCAGCAGCAAGATCACCATGAATACGACACACCCGCACATGCGTGTGTCCCATTTTTTCATAGATCGCCTTAAGCCATTTGCCACGTGTAATATCTCTATAAAGGTAGTGCGACAAATCGCCATTCACTTCACACGGTGCCATCTCCAAGATTCTTGCAAATGCCTGTGGATCTTCCGATATATGCCGGATGTGGGTCTCAACATAAAAGTTCATTCCCAGGTTCCATGCGGCCGTTCGCAACTGCACAATACGCTCAGCACACCAAGATAGATAGCCTTCGTCTAACCTGTAGATTCCACCGGTATTCACGAAATCAGGATGGAGTGAAATCTGAAAGCTCACATACTCTCCACCCAGATCCTGACCAAACCGGATTTCATCGACCACTTTTTCCAACCATGCACATTGTCGAAGTTGATCGTCTTGTAGGAATATCGTCGAACCAAAAACACAGGAACCCGCACGCTCGGCAGCACGTCGGGCCTGACCTGTCAATAATGATGGATATGCACCGGGAAAATAATCCCTCCCTCGCAAAAAACGCTGATTGATCTCAACACCATCATAGCCAGCCACATTGACATGGTTAAACAGAGCATCAAGATCACGTGTCCGATGATCCTCTACGCTCAGCGGCCACTCACCAAGGGCAATTCGATGATGGTGCGCCAAAGCTTTGTTGTACCCGAGGGGCATAAACACTAATCCCGATAATAACTCTGACAGCGTCGATAGGCCCCTTATCGACGCTGTTTGCATGGTTCTTGATTCACATCAAATATAGAATTTGAACCGCCAATCTTCCATGCCACCAATATGCTGCTTCCTGGAAAACTTTTCGCTAATAAAAATCCCCCTACCGGTAAGGCCGGGGGATTCTGATTAGGAATAATTCGGCTTATACGAATCGCTTATCCGGCAAATGCCTGATCATCAACCAAAGGTCCTTCATTCTCAAACTCATCCATCTGGCCTCGCCGATGCTGACGATGCCGCATGGCTCCATCACCATGAGGTCGCCTATGCACATCCCGGGACCGATGGCGTTTGTGCATCTGACTACGCAATTGTTGCCACTTGTCCGATCCGATAAGTGATCGAATCTGTAATAGCTGCCCAACATCCGACTTGCGGAGTGCTATCTGTGCCTGACCTGACTTTTCAATCGCAGTCATTATCTGTTCCTGTGGGGGCTCGGCAGAACCCAGGAGGTGGTGCACCTCAAGCTTGGCCTGTGCAACATCAGCGCGAAGTGCAATTTGGTTCTTTTTTGCCTCAAAGTGAATTCCCTTGATAGATTCGACCTGGCTGGTGCTCAACCCCAATTCTTCGGCAAACTCACTGTCACGCAAAAGCCGACCAATCAACCGTTCGCTCTTGTGACCACTCTTGTGACCACCCTGTTTTTTCATTCCGTCACGCATCCCCATTTTTGAGGCCTTGGGACCAGAAAATCCATCGCGTCCGGAAGTTCCGGGTGGGCCTGATCTACCGGGGCCAGGCTTGGCCACCACGACGCCCGCGAAAATCAAACTGAGTGCAACCGCTGAAAGTAACATGTGCCTTGTCATTACAGATCTCCTTAAAATATCTATTCAAAGATCAATTTCGTCATCAATCCACATGGGAAAACGGTATACCGAGGTCTTAATCCTCCCCGGCAGGGCTTTTTACTTTCCTCTGGTGGTAAAAATGCATCTGGTATCTTCCAGTTTGCACTTGCCCTGTATCTGCTATGTGCGTCCAAGGCCCATTGGGGTTACAGATCATGCAAAAAATACATTAGGATGTAACCAAATTACCACCTCCGACCACTATGACTACAGAAGAAAACAACGGAACCGGAAGTGCACACAGATGACAGGAAAAACATCAAAGCAACGTTGGCTGGCGATGGAGAGGCCTATGCTCGACTAATCAGCCGATATCAGGACAAGATCGGCACCCGAATGTGGCATTTCACACGGGATCAAGGTACATGGGAGGAACTGGTTCAAGATGTGTTCGTTGAAGCTTATACAAGCCTGCGTGGATTTAAAGGCAAAGCCCCCTTTGGACATTGGCTTAACCGGATTGCCACACGCGTGGGGTATCATTTCTGGAAGAAACGCGACACGACCAATCGGACTTTCCATCTGGACGAGTCCACAGAGCACAAAATTGCGGCGCCGACTTCTGCTTCCGAAGATATCTCGCCCAAAGCGGCGGCTGATCTTATTCACTCTCAACTGGCTCAACTACCGCCGAGAGACCGATTGGTGCTTAGCTTGATTTATCTCGAACAGGCTTCCATTGCGGAGGCTGCGCAACTCAGTGGCTGGAGTCAGAGTATGGTCAAAGTCCAGGCCTATCGCGCACGAAAGAAGTTGAAGCGGCTTCTGGAAAAGGAACAACAAAATGACTGATCTGACTACGTTCAAAACACATGCCGCGATCGCCAGACGTGACCCACCGCCGTCTATTAATATCGCCGACCAAGTACTTGCCCAGTTGGATCAGGAACCACTGGCATCAGCATTCCGTAATCCGTATCTGCAGCTATCTTTGGCAGCAAGCCTAGCCGCTTGCATTGCCGTGCTAACCACGATACCTATCTGGTCATCATGGCAAGATCCAATGGTTCACTACCTCGTTGCATTTAACATATAACATTGGCTCTATGACAGAACACAAAACACCTTCGCCTGATTCTCCGCCACCACGTCAACTTCGGCAGGTACCGCGACGGTGGCCGATCGTGGTTGCCGTTCTGATGCTGTTTGCAAGTGGTGGCGTGCTTGGTGGTGTGGGGGGGGCATTGGTCATTCACCGCCAGGTGGTCCATGCTATTGACAACCCCAATATCATTAGCGATCGGATTCACAAAAGGATCCGCGGCGAACTCGGTCTAAGCAATGAACAAGGGAAAAAGATCACTGGAATTCTCAAAAACCACCACAAACAAATGAAGGAATATCGAACACAGAAAATGAAGAGTATAAATCAGGAGATTGCGAAACTTCTGACGGATGATCAGTTTGAACGATGGCAAATACACCTTGAAAGTATCAACAACAATAAATTCGGGTTTCCGAAATTTGAACGACACAACCATCCACAGCGACCTCATCGAAGCAATGGGCCACACGGAAAACCCAGTCCAATCAAAAAGAGAGATTTCTTTCCACCCATCAACCATCTTCAAAATAACTTCCAAGTTGCAGACCGGAATAAAGATGCCCGACTGTCAATTGAGGAATTCATCGCCATCCAGGGTGCTCATGGGCTGCTACCGAAAAGATTGTTTTCTCGACTGGATATTGATAAAGATAAGCATATCACACAGGTGGAGATCGAAATCTATGTGGATAACAGAAGGCACAAACCCAAGCATTAAAATCAGGCAAGACTTGGTGAAAGCCCACTGAAATCGTGCACCTCAATCCCAAACAACCGGCATTTACGCTAATTGAACTGCTTGTAGTTATCTCGATCATGGCGATCCTGACGGGCATCCTCTTGCCCTCTTTGTCCAAGATGCGTGAAACGGCGACGAAAATCGTCTGTGCTTCGAATTTACGCCAGATTGGCATTGCTATTGAGGCCTATGTGCAGGAGAACCAGCAGACTTACCCTATCGCTCGCTATATGCCTGATCCCTTTCTATCCATATTTCAGGATGACCCAGGGTTGCCGGATGCTCTTGAACATGAAATGCCGGCCAACAGTGAGGTCTATGCCTGTCCAGGTGATGATGGCCAAGTGTTCAACCGGGCGGGTACCAGCTACACCTACAATGCCAGCCTAGCAGGACGAACATTGGATAAGACCTGGTTTTCCCGATGGGTTAAGTTTGATAAATCACAGATACCTGTTGCCTATGATTGTGACGGCAATAACTTCTCGCTATTCGGGAACGAAACCATCACAGTCCCGCCATTTCATACACTGCGTAACCTACTTTTTGCCGATGGTCGGGTGGGAAACTATTAATCAAGAAGAGGCAATCAATCATGACCAGTAATATTTCAACCAGGAAACGGACTGTCGTCTATATTTTAGTGATCGCTGGTATCAGCACGCTAGGATGGGGCGGCTACCAAGCCATGCAGCAACTTCCGCCGCCATGGCCAACAACCCCCGAAGAAGCCTTGGCCGTGATTGATTCACCACGCTATGACCGACTGCCGGAATACCGACAACGCGAGTATCGCATACAGGCCGGAATACTGCTCAAACAGATGCCCCAGGAGCAGCGTAGGGAAATATTTCGAAGTAATAACCAAATGCACGGAAAACTCAGAGAAGTATTCCGAGAACAAATGGTTCAGAAAGCGATCGAGTTCGCCAATGCTGACCCGCAACAACGAGAAGTCTTAATCGACATGGCGATCAACGAATGGAATAGAAAACGCGGTCAACACATGAAACAGGGCAGGAAGCAAAGCGGCAACAAGTCGACTACCGATCCACATCGCAATGAACGCCTCTCGAAATTCAAAGATCATCTCCAGGACCGGTTCCAGCACGGCAACCCACAGGAGAATGCGTTGATCGGCGAATATTTCCGTGCCATCAAACGGCGGCACAAACAGCAACAGCAGTAGTCATGGCAACCCTGTAATCCATCAGGTGATTGAAATGTGACCAACACTCTAGAATACCCCACAAAAGGATCATATGCCCACCAAACATGAGAGGATCAAGTTTGGTCTAAATATTCTGGCATCCGACGAGGCTTTCCCCCACCATCAACACATACCAGTGTCGACTCCGCACTTGCAAGCAACTCTTCTCCTCGAATGATGGAGTAATGATGATTGAGTATCTTCCCTGAACGGATATTGGCATGATGATCAACCACTTCTGCCTGGACCACTAACACATCATCATATCTTGCCGGCCGACGGAAACGCATGTTCAGTCGTGCTACAACAAAATAAATCCCCTCGGCTTCTAAATCTTTGTACGCACTTCCCTGACAGCGCAGCAATTCCGTCCTCGCCAGCTCAAACCAGATTGGGTAGACGCTATGGTGTACCACGCCCATCGGATCGCACTCATGATACCGAACCCGTACCTTTACGCGTGCGTTTTTAATTGATCTGTCGCAGGTATTCATCCTCTGAAACATCATCCAACGGTTGGAGAAACCAGTGTCGGTCTGGCTCATATTGGGGACCGATCGGAGCCAGGGTTACGCCTGTCAGCTTCATCACTGACCAACGCGCTGCGCCACCAATGTCAATGTCATATTGCCCGTCCTCATAAAATTCTTGTAGTGTTCCAAGATGGGCCTTAGCACCCATTCGGCCTAACGCAATTGCCGCCTGTCGGCGTACCTCAGTACATTCCGGATAGAGACCACGATAATCCTGAAGACGCCTAAGAAATGCAGAAGCTAATGCCTTATCCGATTGGTCCTTATAGAAATACCCCAGAGACCATACCGCCGCAGCACGACCGATTGTTAAAACAAGTTTCGGCACCTGATCACGCAGCAGAGGTTCCGCTGGCCGATACTGCGTAATGCCAAATAACATGTTCAATTGCGCCATTTGGCTGTCCAAATCCCAAGGCTGGATCATACCCGCGCTAACCGCTGTAGGTGTATCTGGATTCTGCTGCCAAGCGAAGGCTTGTACTGCATATTGCCTCACCGGCTCTAGCGAGCTCTTCAATGCCAACTTGCGCAGTGCCCATCCTACCGAAAGACGAACCCGCCGGTCCGGATACCCAAGTAGTTCAATCAATCGATCTGCAGCAGGCTCGTGATCAATTGCACCTAAAACCCGTGCAGCCTGCTCAAACCGCCGCCATTCATCATCCAATGATTGATCCGCCGACAGCTGCTGCATTGCCACTTCATGCACTGCTTGCCGAAGTGCTGAAATTTGGCCTTTATCAATTAAGCCCCGGCGCACATATGTCCTTACCTTTGGGTTCCGATCATTCAACATCGGTCCCAGTAACGCGATGGCCCGAGGTGTTTCCTGAGCAAGGACCGCCTCCGCAGCTAGACGGCGCAACGTGGCATCATCACTCAACAGGTATTTGTCGGCAACTGATTCCAGTAACCGCGGGTCAATCACAAGAAGACGTCGCATGGCGATCGCGCACACTGCTGGTTCTTCGTCACGCGCCAATATCTGCAATAGGGATTCTGCTCCCTGATGTTGTGCCAACACATGTACGGCAAGTAACCGCTCAACCACACCACCCATCATCAAGCCTTGTGCTACGGCCACGTTTCCCGCAGTGATGATCTCACCGAGTGCAGACGCTGCAACCAGACGTAGTTGCACGTGAACTTGGTCATCGTTGACCAACGAAATCAATAACGGTGCGGCCGGCTTATGATCAACCGTCTGCAGTGAGTGAATGGCAGAGATGCGGCTTGCCAGAGGAGTCGTTGGATCGTCCAGTCGCTGCATCCATTTCTCTAGTGCAGCATCAACCCGCCAGTCAGCAAGCACCGGATCTGTTAGGAGGATCATAGCCAGCTGGTCATCCATCTTTTTCTGGGCCGCTAGCAACTGGGCGCTACTCTGTCGTGCACCACATTGAATCAATGCCTCAGCCGCTGCCATGCGAATCAGCCGATTCGGATCAGCTACCAATGCCTTGGTCAATGGATCCACAAGATCAGACAGTCCGGGCATGCCTCGTTCAGCAGCTCGACCGAACGCCTGAATCGCCCGCAATCGAGTCTCCACATCCTGTTGCTCCAGCGCCTGCTGCCAAAGCGACTTAAGACCGGGATGAAATATGCGAATGATTGCATATGTTGGAAGATACGGGTCTTCGTACATCGGCCAATCCAGATCACCATTTGTTGATGATTTTCCTCCCCGGTGTTCGGTTGACCATGATGAAACCACCCCGCGAGTAACCTGCTGCGCCTGCACCGTATCCACCAGCAATAAGATGGAGCTCATCAAAATCGCCATACCCAGAGTTTGATAACGCACCAACATACAACACCCGTTACTGTGGCTTTGTCAGCTGCCAAACGCGAAACAACAAGACCCCCAGACAAACCAGGCAAAGAACGCCCATGATCTGCCAATTGGCCGGTACCAGATGGTATTCATCAAATCCAGGAGCCTCAATCAAACTCAGCGCCGCCGCCAGAGGATTCGTTTTCATAACAGCTTCTGTAATGCTGTGCGTAAACGTATCACCTCGCCCAACCCAAACCAGCATCGTTCCTGCAACAAAGCAAACCAGGACGGCATAAGCGGTCGCAGTAGCCGCTGCCGTCCTTTTGAAGAAACTACTGATGGTTGCCGTAACGAGTAGCGCAAAAATAGCCGTAAGCACCATCGTGATGACCACATGCGTAATGACCTGGGTGGCCGAGGTATCAATCTGAACCATGACCGCATACCCCGGCAACGTGGCAACAAGTAATAATAAAAGCGGCCAGGCAACACTTGCGAGTTTCCCGACAAGGATTTTGATTGCCGATAGGGGTGTTATCTGCAGCAACTGCCATCCGCCGGACTCACGTTCACCACTGATCAAACCACTGGCAAGACTGGGTGTCATCAAAATCAATAATGCCATCTGCAGGATGACCAGAATCGTCCCGATCACATCAACACCCCGCCAGATCGTACTTTGTGCACATACCATCGGCAGCGCCAAGGAAAGGATGACACAAACCCCAACCAGCCGCATCATCCAATGAGCCCGACCAAACCGGCGCGTACGAAACTCCTTGATCAGGACTGGATTCGTTAGTGGCCCGATCAATCCGGTACGTCGCTTAGGATCAAAAAACCACAGAAATATTACGCGTCGCAATACTCTAACCGCAGTGCTTTGCTCATCAGTCACTTTGCCCGCCGGTCGCGGCCGATCAAACAAGCGAACATCTAATCTTCTAGCTGTCCAACCGATTAAAAACACGGACAAGACCAAAGAACTGACCGCATATCCCTGCGCAAAATTGACGGGTACCCGAATTCCGGCCGCACCAACACCACCCTGCCCTGTTGCCTGCATCATCGCTGGGATTGGTGAAAGGCACCGGATCTGATTGGTAATCCTGTGTAATTGCGGTATGTGCGAATCAATGGTTAAGAGCTGCGGTCCCAACGACACAAGAAACAGTAGAAGTACTAATCCATAAGTGATGCGGAGTGCCGAATCGGATGACCCTGCATAACTGGACACACACAGCCCTAGTGCTGACAGCTGCAACGCCATAAGCCCCAGAATCCCATAGATCAACAGGAGCTGATGCTGTAAATCAACCCCGCCCATCACAATACAAGCCCCAGCAGCGGGCAAACTCAAAACCAACAAAATAAGCACGAAACCAAGTACGCCAACAAGCTTGCCCCCGAGAATGGACCATCTATTCATGGGCGAGTTGAGCAACAGTTCCAATGTTCCCCGCTGTCGCTCGGTGACAATGCTGGTTGCAGGAAATGCTGGTGCCAGCAGCATCACCGCTGCCATCAATCCGTACGCAACGACACGCACAACCTGTTGGGCTGCGGCACCCGAAAGGTCGACCACCGCATCACTAGGCCATTTGATCAGAACCAGGACCGTTAATAGGAAAATGAAACCCAGTTGCAAACCAAAGGCTCGCCGTGTACGCAGAGCACCGATGAGTTCTCGCTGAATGATGGGGTTCATCAGCTGCTCGTTTCCTCCGAAACACCCGCTTCAACTTCTTTGGTTACCGACATGAATGCATCTTCCAGATCCATGGGCACCTCACGAAACTGCGACACGCGTTGGCCTGATGCGATTAACTTGGCAAGGATATCAGCCAATCCCTGTTCGTCCTGATCTGTCGAGAAACGTATCACCGACTCAGCAGTCGAGGTGGTTATTGAAGCCTTATCTTTAATCAATTCACCAATCAGCGTTGCAGATGACTTAAGCCCGCCATCACCTAGCAACTGCACTTCGACAACCCGACGTTGGCGCACCGTAGCCATAATCTGTTCAAGTGATCCAAATGCCCGTAACAACCCACCAGTAATAATGGCCACCTGATCGCAAATCCTAGACAGCTCGGGCAATATATGACTCGTCACAATCAGTGTCTTACCCAGTTCGGCCAACCGCAAAAGGATCTGACGCATCTCAATCCTAGCCGTGGGATCAAGCCCATTTGCTGGCTCATCTAGAATAAGAACCTGCGGATCATGCAGGAGTGTTCTCGCCAAACCAACACGCTGCTTCATACCATGAGATAAACCTTCTGTATATAGATCCCTCATATATGCAGAACCCGTCAACTCCATGGTCTCGTCAATCCGACGTTGGCGTAATGAACGAGGGATCTTGTATGCTGCGCCGAAAAAATCGAGATATTCACGAACTCGCATGTTCTCATAGCCGCCAAAAACGTCCGGCATGTAACCAACCAATTGCTTGGTCTGTTTGACATCGCGAGTGCAGTCGTGACCACCAATTCTCGCAACACCATTAGTAGGTCGCAACAACCCAACCAGAATCTTGATCGTTGTTGTTTTACCTGCACCATTGGGGCCAATAAATCCAAGAATCTGTCCCTGGTGAACAGTCATTGAAAGCTTATCTAAGGCGATAAACTCACCATACATCTTCGTGAGGTTTTCGGTCACAACAACCGGATCGCTAGCCATTGAATTCTCCAGGCGAAAACGTAGTGTAGATAGATCGTTTCTCCTGCCCATCGCCACTCCCAGAGCCCATGGACTTTCTGACCTCTGCTGGCTCGCTCACCTGACCATGCACCTCAAGCTGTACATCGCGAATATGCCACTCACCACTACTGGCTTGAGGATTGGTCACACGCAAAGCCAAGAGTATCGCCCCCTGTGGGTCGACATGAATCGCTTGGCCAAAAGGAGCTAGTGCAATCTGCAGTGGTCCAAGTTTATTTTGAAACTCCTCAATCTCAACAAGTCCCTCGCCGTCACCATAGTATGCCGTAAGTACTCTGCCCGGCGCATTGACATCCAAGGCCCACGTACCCCCATCAATTGAAAGGGGCATGACGGCGGTCGGCAATGTAAACCGGAGCACAAGAAGCGCCTCAGTTCTCGCGGGTATCCATTGGTGCATCTGCTTATCAAAATGAATTCGACTACCGTCTCCCGTAGGACCACGAACCAACTCATAACGAATCAATCCAGTCGGCACAAAGACGCGTTGGCCTATCGGCGCGGTGGCAAACCGGACGGGAACTGCCATCAGCATGGCCGACCGTCGAAGATGTTCCTGGGGCAATAAGATTCCGAGATCAACTGAATCTGTCCATGCTAGAAACATTGGATCCCGCGGATAATCCTTGCGAGTCCACTTTATTGACGCAATCCGAGAACGGTCTAGAGTAACCGTGCTTTGCAAGGTTTTAAGCACTACTGTACGGTCATCCTGACTGATCAACTCACCTCGGTAAAGAATCCCACTCTTGGTTGTAATCATGGCACGCGCAAGAAGCGATCGGCACACCTCTTGGCGGCGCCTTTGCAGACTGGATAACGTAGCACCACCGACATATTGATCACCAAAGAGTTGGTCATCCGCTTCAATGACCATTGAATGATCCGGCGCCACATCCACTGCAAATCGCCCGGAATCTGTCACCAAAATAGCGTCTTCAAAAAGTCGGTCCGGCACGAAGTGACCAGATCTTGTAGCGTCTACGGGATGCAATGTGTCAATTGACCCGACAAGACCCGTCGGCCCGAACGAAAATACAACTTCTCCCATCTCGTCGAAATCGATTGTATCATGAAGCGTAGCGCTTAGAATTGCACCTGGAGGAAGCTTCAAACCATCCCACGTCCACTTGTGAATATCATTACGCCGCACACGAACCAATTCATTGGCTTGAACACTTTTTAAATCTGGCCATAACACGGCCGCGGTGTTCACGGAAAGCGGGCCATTCCCATCGGTTGGGCTGTAAATTCCCACCGCACCATGAGTCACTGCATATTGGGTTGCGGGAAGGACCTGTAAAAAATGTGTTGTACTTACGGTAAGCGGAACCTCAGACCGACGAGCAAAGCCCATAACGCCAATAACCAGCGCCCCGACTACAGACACGACAATGGCAGCCCATGTTCCATATTCCAGACGGCGAAGACGTCCTGCCACCAATCCCACCAACAAAATCCCCGAGCCCACAATGCCAAGTATGCCCGCCATACGAGACCGCCCAATGGTCTGATAGCCGATCTGGCTGGCCGTGTAACGATTTAGTGCCTCAACAGGCAAAGGGGGCCCCCCGATCGGGCGGTGGTACAAACTAATCAAAGAGCGAAAATGGGGACGTGCTTCTGGAGGTGGTTCAATATTTCCAATCTCACGCTTGCGGACAATATTAAGTTCGTACCAAGCACGGGGCCCCACTGTTGTGAGCATCACCCTGCCAAGACCAAATGGCTTAATTAGGGATGCAGGCCAACCACGCACGCGGTGGATCACCCTCCAATCAGGCGCCACCACGCGAACCATTTTGACTGGTTTCTCGTAACTCAGCGGCTCTCTATCCTCGCGGCCAGACTCGCTAACTACAAAGCGATTGAGTTCTAATTCATCGATTACCTGGCATGTCCACTGGTCACCCATGAGTTTCCGCATGAATGATGGGGACACTTGTTCAGCAAAGATCCACAGTCGACCACCCGATGCAATCCACCGTCGTAATGTTTGAAGTTGTGCTGTTGACAGGTTAGGCCGGTCATATGAAATAGCCAAGCAATCCAAGGGCTGCCAATTGCGAAGTGAAACAGGAAAACTTGCTGGTGAAAGATGCGGAACCTGCGACCGTGAGAATTCCGTCAATCGCATTGCACTGATTGCCACCGATGCCTCATCGTCTGACGGATCCTTCATCATGCACATGGATGGCCGAATGGTCTGAACGGCGAAAATACCCTCAGCGCGTGCCAATTGTGGCGGTCTTTTCGATTGATCAAGAAGTAATACCTCAGGAATGGTGGTTTTTAGAGCCTCATCCTTCAATCGAAAGTTCGGAGCGCGAAGTGACTGCCAACACTGACGCTCCGAACGCGGCGGTAGCCACACGGGTGATGTAAACTGAATGAACGGAGATTCTTTATAGCTATATGCCAAAACAAGATCGACAGCATCATTAGACGGATTGGCCACCCCTGATTTGGCGAGTGACCACGTATCCGATCGGTAGTGGCCAACACCGGATCTAGCAATTGATCCTGGCAGCCATTCCGAAGCCTTTTGAGCCTTGGCGCTGGTTGTCATTACTGCCGCGATTGCCCAGATCAAAATGCAATTCGAAATGGTTCTACGGTTTAATAATAACTTTTTTCTCACAGTTTAATGGTACCTCACCACGATGAATCAGGACAGCAACCAACGTCACGACCATAAGCTTTATGAAAATCATCCATCTTACACCAAGCAGAACCGTGCTGGTTTTATATGCCTACCGCAACAATCCTTGCCGGGACATAAATTGTTGGTTCAACAACGGTGGCCACTGACCAGTCATTCCTAACCCAGCAGCCACGGAGCGGTATCGGTATCCGTGCTGACTAACACGGGGAAAGCTATCCTTGATCAAGTTGCAACCCGGCCAATGCAGTCGGCACATCTGGTGAGAACTCGAAAATCTTATCAAGCCCGGTCGTGAGAAACACTACCCATACCGAATCAACCATTGCCGCAAGTCGCAACTTGCGATCGTTGTCGATCGCCCACTTGCGCAAACGCAGTAAATTAGTCAGGCTTGAACTGTTTAAATGGGTCACAGCGGAGAGGTCGACGACGGTATGCGGATTCGATTTACCTTGATTGATCTCGTGCTGAAGCGCAGAAATATCTTCCGAAAATGTTGGTTCGTTTGACAATTGGGCAACCCAAATTTGATCAGACCATTTTTGAATAGACATCCGACATTAGTCCTTCTATTGCTGAAACTGGGTACGGAAATCCGCGTCATCAGTCACCGTTATCAACAATACGTGCCACCGCAGCAAGGCTATCACCGTGAGCAAGATTGATGACCCGCACACCTTGAGTAGCCCTGCCCGTTACGCGAATAGTCCCAGCCTTGATCCGCACAATACGCCCCCCCGTGCTAATCAACATCAGATCATCGCTTGGCTCGGTTGCCAAAATACAGACAACTGAGCCATTGCGCTCGCTTGTTGCAATATCGCGCCGCCCCTTCCCACCTCGGCCTTGAGGGCGTGTTGAACCATCTTCTGATTGCACCAAATATTCGCGTAACGCCGTACGTTTTCCATAACCGTGGGATGTTACCGTAAGTAAATCACGGTCATCATCCGCACCAACCCGCACCAATCCGATTACGGAATTATTCTTCGCCAGATCGATCCCTTTAACCCCACTGGCCGATCGCCCCATTGCACGTACATCGTTTTCAAGAAAACGGATTGCCATGCCGGATCGCGTGCCTAACAACACGTGTCCGTCACCACTGGTCCATGTCACCCCGACAAGAGAATCATCTTCACGCAGATTGATGGCAATAATCCCGCTCTTATTAACATTACGGTAATCCTTGAGGGCCGTACGTTTAACAAGACCACATACAGTTGCAAAAAGCAGGAATGCCTCCTGCCGTTCAAAATCTTCGATGGGCATCAAGGCACAGACTCGTTCCGAGGGCCGAAGGTCCAATAGATTAACCATGGCCCGCCCCCGGCTCGTCCTAGACGCCTGGGGGATCTCGAATACTTTAATCTTGTAGACCCGTCCCGTATTGGTAAAACAAAGCAGGTCATCATGTGTTGATGAGACAAATACCTGTTCGGTAAAGTCTTCATCTTTGATCCGCGCACCGATAATACCACGACCACCCCGACCTTGGGTGCGATATTGTTCGGCGGGAATCCGCTTGACGTATCCAGCATGCGTCACGGTGACAACAACCTGCTCAACAGGTGTCAGCTCCGCAATGTTGAAGTCGACCAATTCGGCTTCATCAAAGGCTGTAGCACGCTGGTCGCCATATTTTCTTTTAAGCTCCTCCGTCTCCGATTTAATAATATCCAAAACCTTCTGGTGGTGAGCAAGTATATCTTCGTAATCCTCGATCTGGCCAATAAGCTTGGCATATTCCCCCGTCAAACGATCGATCTCAAGCGCAACCAATTGAATTAGCTGCATGCGTCCAATCGACTCTGCCTGAATGCGCGAAAGGTGAACGTCATTTCCAGACGATGCATTCTTAAAGCGTTCTGGAATCTGCGGTGCATACGGATGATCAGGCGGGATCCGAAACCCCCGATCCATCAGTTTGTCGATGGCCTCGTCCCGTGTGCGTGATCCACGAATC
>Ga0310125_10000140_pt1 | contig 30497 bp, 26 predicted proteins | sample CB11b_Tmax_Bot8__FD_203508 | JGI IMG/M metagenome (GOLD analysis project Ga0310125, IMG submission 203508) | Marine microbial communities from Western Arctic Ocean, Canada - CB11b_Tmax_Bot8 | ecosystem: Environmental > Aquatic > Marine > Oceanic | place: Canada: Western Arctic Ocean | collected... | reverse complement strand
TTTTGTCCGCATCATCCGTTTTGGTCGTATCCTCTCTCTTCTTGGATTTCTAATCGTGCCGCGGCTTCGGCACTCTGCCTCCGGAACATGTGTCGCAGCTAAACGTAAATGCCGTGAATCACCCAAACAACCTTGTATTCACCGCAATCAAAGAAAAGCCAACCACGAAGTAGCCGATCTCGACTGTGATTTATTCGACCCTAAAGTGCTCGGAGGTTCAAATCTCAGATGCCTCAATTTGTCGAATGGCGCCGTCCTCGGGCCCTCGTCCTCCGGTGGCGATGAAAATTGCCATGGTGCACCCTCATTCTCCTCAAACATCACTCTAAGCAGCCCGCCATCGAACCCCAGGAGGACCACACATGAATTGCCCCCTCCCTAATCCACATACTCCCCTAGTGGCATTAATGATCTTCCTTGCTAGCTCTGTCGGTGCCTGTGCTCCGGCTGCTGGGAACCTCCCATCACTCAAGCTTGAAGAAATCACCAACGATCTATTAATGCCGGGAAAGGCCGAACTGATTGACCTTACCCATCCATTAAGTCCCGACTCCCTCTACTGGCCAACCGGATCCAGGTTCGAACACCAACAACTCGATTGGGGGATGAGTGAAGGTGGTTACTGGTATGCGTCGGCAGCCTTCAGCTCACCCGAACACCTGGGCACCCATCTTGACGCACCGATTCACTTCGGCGAAAACGGCTGGGCAAATGCAGACATCCCGATAGAGCGGTTGTTTGCTCACGGTGTAGTTATCGACATAACTAGTAAGTCAAACGCTAGCGCCGATGCCACTCTCTCAGTGGATGATATCGAGGCGTGGGAGCAGCGTAACGACACCCTGCAGGAAGGAAGCATAGTCATCGTCCGTACGGGCTGGGCCTCAGGGTGGCCAGATTGGGAAACCTATTATGGATCCTCGACACCTACAGACGTCGCCACGCTCCACTTCCCAGGCATTTCTCCCGAAGCAGCGCAGGCACTCGTTAATCGTGGCATCTTCGGCGTCGGCATCGATACAGCAAGCATCGACCCAGGCAATAGTTCAACGTTCGAGGCGCACCAAATACTGGCAGCGGCAAACGTTTTCAACCTCGAAAACCTAACCAATGTCGACGGCTTGCCGGAGGCTGGTTTCGATATCATCGCTCTGCCGATGAAAATCAAAGACGGAACCGGAGGGCCAGCTCGGGTTGTGGCTATAGTTGCTCAGCGGTGACGAGCGCAAACCCTGGTATTGTCCATCGCACAAATAAGCATTGGTTTAATCCCCAGCCTTCACCAAAGACAGGTAACAACCGATGAGAAAAAACACAGTGTCCCCCCGTTCGTTCGCCATTGCGCTCACCCTGGCGGCTGTTCTTATCTCCTTTCTTCCCTTGGTTGCTGGGGCGCAAGACTCGATTACCCCACCCGACGAATTCTTCGGTCACCAACTTGGCGCAGATCGTATCTTGGCGCGCTGGGATCGGATAGTTGAGTACTTCGAACTCCTCGAAGAAGAAAGTGATCGAATCCAGGTCTCCAATTTAGGCCCAAGCACCGAAGGTCACCCCTTCTTGCTGGTGACTATCACCTCTCCGGAGAATCTTGCCAATCTCAATCGAATCGCTGAAATCAGTCGCACACTAGCGGATCCACGCGGGATACAAGAGGCCCAAATCAAGGCAATGATCAGCGAGGGAAAGGCTGTTGTCAGCCAGTCGCTTGGCCTTCATTCCACCGAGGTCGCCGGTTGCCAGTCGGGGCCCGAAATCGCCTACGACTTCGTTGCCCGTAACGACGAGGAGGCCCTGCGTATCCTCGATGAGACCGTGCTTCTTCTACTGCCCTGCATCAATCCTGATGGCCAGGTATGGGTCACCGATTGGTACCGGCAATGGGTTGATACTGAATACGAAGGCGCAGGCCTACCCTGGCTGTATCACACCTACGCGGGCCACGATAACAACCGGGACGGGGACTTCCTGAATCTGGTCGAATCCACTTACATTGCCAAGGTGTTGTACCGCGAGTGGACGCCGCAGGCTTATGTCGACCACCATCAGATGGGCGGCGGCGGTGCACGAATGTACGTGCCGCCATATGGCGATCCCATCCGCCCCTACGCTGATCCACTGATGTGGCGTGAACTCTCCTGGTACGGCGCGCATATCGCCTACAAACTCGAAGAAGCCGGTAAGGCGGGCATCATCAACGCCGCTCAGTATCCGGGCTGGGGCCACTTCGGCTGGCACTGGATCACGCCGTTTCACAACATCGCTGGGATGTTAACCGAGTCAGCAAGCGCCCAGCTGGCGACGCCCGTGTACGTTGATCCTGATCAATTGTCGGGCGGGGCCCGCCAGCTGCCTGAGTACGAAGCCCAATCAACCATGCCCAATCCATGGCCGGGTGGGTGGTGGCGCGTGCGGGACATCGTCGAGATGCAGAAGATCGCCGCTTGGGCGCTGCAGGACATGGCAGCTCGAAATCGCGAGACCGTACTGCGGAACCAGTATCTCAAAGCAACCCGGCAAACCGAGCGCGGTGCGACCGGCTCGACGAACGCTTTCGTGATTCCGTCGACACAACACGATCCGCTCACGACGGTAAAGATGATCAACACATTGATGTTGTCAGACGTAGAGATTCAGATCGCCGAATCGCGGTTTGAGGCAGGCAATCGCCTATACGATGAGGGTTCGTTCGTCGTCTCGCTGGCGCAGCCCAAGATGGGCTTGATCCGCAATCTTCTAGGGCAGACGTTTTACCCTGACAACGAGTGGACAAGGGCGCGAGATGGCTCGCCGCTAAGGCCCTACGATAGTTCCACCCACACCATGGCTGAGATCATGGGTGTGCAGGTCGATCCGGTGGGCGGTGCGGTCACCGGCGACCTGCGGGTGCTTGAGGATCCGATTCCAGTGGCAGGAACGGTAGAGGAAAGCACCTACCACGTGCTCGATGGCCAACTTAACGACAGTTTCCGTGCTGTCAACCTGCTGCTCGAACAAGGGGGGAACGTGCAGCGGGTCACACAACCCAGTGGCGATCTCCGTCCCGGCGACTTCATTATAGAGGCGGCGCCACCGGTTGTGACCGAAGTAGCACGCCGAACCGGAGTCGACTTTGTCGCCGCCGATTTGCCCTCGACCGAGATCCTGAGCGGAGTCTCTAATTCCCGCATCGGCATGTACCAGCGCTATGGCGGTGGCAATATGGAGGAAGGCTGGACTCGACTGGTCTTCGAACAATTTGACTTTCCGTACTCCTCGGTAATGGACGCCGAGATACAAGCTGGTGACTTAAATGCCAGCTATGACGTTCTTGTGTTTCCGGACGATTCGTGGGCCGCGATCACGGGGCTTCCGGGGACGGATGGTGGAGGACGGGGTGGTCGGGGTGGTGGACGTGGCGGCAACACACCGCCCGACTACCGCAGCGGCATAGGCACTGAAGGCGTACAAGCTATCCGTGACTTCGTCGAAAACGGTGGCACCGTTGTCGCCATGGGGGGCGCCACCGACTTCGCCATTCGGGCGCTTGACCTGGGAGTTCGGAACGCACTTACAGGGTTGGATTCTATGGAGTTCTTCTGTCCCGGCTCGACGTTGCACGTCGATGTCGACGCCACTAACCCTCTCGCCTGGGGGATGCCGAAGGATGCGCTGGCTCTTTTCTGGGGCAGCCCTGCTTTCGAAATCACAGCAAGCGACGCCTACAATTACGATCGGGTCGTCACCTACGCTGAGCGCAACATCCTGCAAAGTGGCTGGCTGGTCGGCGAAAAGCACCTGTCGAAACGGGCTGCTGTGATCACAGCACGGGTCGGTGAGGGCAAAGTTGCCCTACTTGGCATCCGGGCACAGCATCGCGCCCAAACACACGGGACCTACAAGTTGCTCTTCAACGCGCTAATAAACTAGGGAGGACAATGCTCGGTCTGAAAATTGGAGGCCGGGCAAGGAAATCCTTGCGCGATCTGACTAAAATAGCCCATCCTATCGCCGGCCCCACGAGCTCTACTTGCTCTGCCAGTCATAGGCGTGCAAGAGTTGTCTAATATCTGTTTCAAACAATCCGGAGATATCCTTGGGCAAAGGTGACCGACGAACGCAACGCGGCAAGATTTGGCGCCAGACGCACGGCAAGTCGCGCAGGCGCGCGCAAGAGAAGGTCCGGGCACGCCAACGGCACGGCCCGAAGCCATCTCAGATCCAACAAAAGAACAAAGGAAACTAGTTCCGGAGTTCTCTCGTACCCTGCTAGCGCGCACACAGATGCACGTGCCATGGGAGACCCTGCGCAGATGACAACCTGATGCGGGCATTCTCTTTTCTCCATTGTGCGGACCTGCACCTCGGGGCCACGATCAAGACACTGACCGGCCTTCCAACCGAGTTCGAACCACGCCTGATCAATGCACCAATAGCAGCTCTCGACCGGATCGTAACGACGGCTATCGAAAAGAAGGTCGCGGGCGTCATCATGGCGGGTGACGTTTTCGATAACACTCACCCCAGCGTGTCCACCGAGTACCAGTTACGCGATCGCCTTCAAAAACTCGGGGCGGCCGGCATTCCGACACTTATCGTCGCCGGGAACCACGACCCGCTCGACAACACCGTCAGCAATATCGAGTACCCGGAATCAGTGCATTTTTTTGGTACCAAGGTCGACGACATCCCGCTGATGAGGGATGACGAAATTCTTGCCCACGTCTACGGCGTTTCGTACGGAACCAGTAAAGAAACCAAGAACCTTGCCACCGAGTTCCCCAGCAAGCCCAAAGGTCCATTTTCCATCGCCGTGCTGCATACCAACGTCTCTGGTCAAACCGGTCATGATTCTTACGCCCCCTGCGAACTCACCGACCTCGTAGAAAGAGAGTTTGATTACTGGGCTCTCGGCCACGTGCACACACGCAAGACGTTGCGAGAGAAAGGGCCAGTCGTGCACTACCCGGGCAACGCGCAGGGGCTTCATAGAAATGAGGAGGGGGCCCGCAGTGTCGAGCTTGTCCAGGTCGCATCCGACGGATCAGTCGAAATATCACCCGTCTCGACCGACACCATCCGTTGGCATCGGAGGGAAAACTCGATTGACGATCTCAAGTCCGTGGGTGACGTCATGGACATGTTTGCCGAGATCAGCAACGAAATCAGCGAGGATAGTCCGGACAGGCTGCACATCGTTTCATGGAAATTGAACGGCTCAGGCCCGGTTCACGCTGAACTGCGGAATCCCGTGGCTCACGCCGACCTGGTGGAACTGTTGCGCAAAAAGCACGCTCCTGAACCCCACGACGGTGCGGTTTGGCTGCGGCAATTGAATAATGAAACCAGCCCTGCGCGTGACATCGATCAACTGCGCAAGCAACAGGACCTGCTCGGCAATCTGCTAAGACTTGCCGAAGAGGCCCGGCACAACCCTGGCACCCGGGTGTCGGCCGCGATCGACAATGACCTCGATTCCAGTTCGCCGAATCAAGTCAGTGCGGCGATCGAGATGGAACTTGAAGAACTGCTGGGATCGCCTGACCTTTACAAGGCGCTCGGTGAAGATCCGTGGAGCGCCATTGACTGGAATCGAGTGCTGGCACGCTCCGAGGTGCGCTCGATCAACGAACTTCTAGACAAAGACGTCGACCCATGATCTTCAAGCGTTTCCACATCGACGGATTTGGTATCTGGTGCAATCAGACTTTCGATAGCCTTGATCCTGGGCTCAATATCTTCTTCGCCGCCAACGAAGGCGGCAAGACAACCTTAATGAATTTCGTGCGAGCGATGCTGTACGGCTTTCGATCGAGCCGCAGCCGCCATGGCCCTCGTTACGAACCCCTGCGCGGAGGCAAGCACGGCGGATACCTCGAGATCCACGACGACGGCAAAACATTTCGCATCACCCGCACGGAAGACGGCAGTTCTCCCGGTGACCTGCAGATAACCGATGAGTCCGGAAAGGAATTATCCAAGCCCAAGGACACGCTCGAGAAATTTCTCAACGACACCTCGCAACCGTTATATGAAGATGTATTCGCGTTCGGTCTCTCGGCGCTCCAAGGGTTTCTGGACAACGATGAAATTTTAAAAGCAGGAATGGCAACGTCGGGAATTGACCCGCGCGGCTTTCAAAAAAAACTGGAGAAAGAAGACGACAAATACTTCCGGAAGAATCACCGTAAGAAAAGCCGGGTAGTACATGATCTCTTGGCAGACATCGAGGAGTTACAGACAGAAATCAAGCATCTTGAAGAACGTCCCAAAGACTACAGCCGGCTGCTGGAGAAACGAGAATCGCTGAAAGCAGACTTGGTTGATCTTGATGACGAATTGAAGAAAAGGCGAGACAAAGTCAAGACGGCTGAACTGCATAAAAATGCTTGGCCCTCCTACAAAGACCTCCTCAATGCTGAGTCGGCACTGAAAGCTTTCAATGTTTCTACCGGGGAAGCCAAAACCGCCGAGAAAATCCATGCCCAGCTGATCGAGGAACTGGCCGAGAAAGAACGTGAGCTTCAGGATCCGAAAAACAATCTGCAGAGCGACGACGGTTCCCCACGTGATCCAGGTACTGGCAAGAAGGCGAAATTAATTGGGCCAGTCGCCTTGGCGTTCGTGGGGTTGGCTCTGGTGGGATTGGCGCTTTGGAAACAGTCGTGGCCGGCTGGAATGGCGGGAATGGTCGCCGCTATAGGCGCGTACTTCCTCTATAGACAGATCGAGACCCTGAAGGAAAAGGAAGTCAACCAGAACAAGGCTGAACAGAACAAACTTCAATCAGTCAAAGATCATCTCAAGGAACTAAAAGAGAAATACGAGAAGGCCTGGCTCATTTTCAACGCCAAAGCTAACGAACAAGAAGATGTGAACGATCTTCGGGCATCTTTGGAGAACATCGGCACCAAGAATGAGAGCGAGCGCCTACTTCTCGACGCTCAAACTGCAGTCGAAACCACTGGAGAAGACGACAGCGCCCTCAATAAAGCGATTGGAAGAATAGAAGCAAATATGACCCAACTCGAAGGCGACGTTGATCTCGACACCCTTTTGCTCAAGAGGGAACAGAAACGTACGGCCCTGAAAAACGCCATCGAAATGTGGGCCGAGCTTAAAGTCACAGCGAAATTGTTCGGTCTGGCCATGGAAGAGTACGAAAAGAATGACCAGGACAGCATCGTCGAGCGGGCATCGAAATATTTTTCCATCATGACCCAGGAAGCTTATTCACAGGTTCTCGTGCCACGGGGCGAGCAAGATAAGAAGAAAATCCGGGTCGAAGCGACTGCATCCGGGAATCGAAAGGAGCCCGACGAGCTATCACAAGCTACCAAGGAGCAACTCTATCTCGCCATGCGTCTGGCAAATGCCTCGCACTACGCTGAGCGTTGCGTCGCCCTACCCCTGATCACCGATGACATCCTGGTTAATTTTGATGAGGACCGTGCCAAAGCGGCGGCAAAACTTCTGGGCACCTACGCAGCTGACGGCCACCAGGTACTTTTATTCACCTGCCACCGGCGCATGGTCGATGTATTCGAGGCCCAAGCCCCCCATGCGAAAGTGCATGAGCTTCCCAAACTAAGCTGATTCGGTTGTCACCGAGCGCCGTTTAGTGGTAGGAATCCAGCTACAAACATACGTTTCGATTGGACGCACCTGGGGAAACTACATGAGCGAAACTAAATCAGGATCACTGGATCCCAAGAGCCCCAACACCAAGACGCAAGGCAGCGTCTCTCGTAGGGGTTTCCTCAAGGGTCTCGGAGCCGGAGGGATTGGCTCCGCAATAGCACCAGCTGCTGTGCTGGGGGCCAGCACAGTGGCAACCGCAGGTGCTGTCGCTGCGCCCGTGCAGGGCCGAGGCGAAATGGTCGGACCTGGCAGAGTGCCGGTCCGCCTTCAAGTCAATGGTGAAGAGGTGGCAATTGACGTTGAGCCGCGAGAGACGCTGCTCGATGTGCTGCGTCAGGACAAAGACACCAACGGAGACTATGTCGATTTCACCGGCAATAAGCGAGTCTGCGACCGCGCCAGTTGCGGGGCGTGCTCGATGCTGGTCGACGGCCGTCTGACATACGGTTGTACGATGCTGGCGATTGAGGCGCAGGGACATGAGGTCATCACCGTCGAGGGCCTCGGAACACCCGGCTCCATGAGTGCCGTACAAGAAGCGTTTGTGGAGACTGACGCTCTGATGTGTGGATTTTGCACACCAGGAATGGTTGTCGCCGTTACCGCATTATTGGAGGAGAACCAGGACCCCACTCGTGACGAGATCCGCAAGTCCCTTGACGGCAACATCTGCCGATGCGGGACCTACCCACGCATCTTCGAGGCAGCTGAAATAGCCGCGGCGCGGATGAGGGGAGCATAACGATGGCGACTGAACCCAAGAGCCCGAAACCTGCCACCGTGCGCAACAGCGAAACCCTGCGTGACGCTCTCGAAATTGAAACACCCCGTATGCGCAAGGCGATCGAGGCAACCCGCCCCGAAACCGTCGAACGCTGGGCACAAGAAGCCGCTGAGCCACGACAGTGGTCGTGGCCAAGCGAACGGCGCCTGATTGGCCAGCGTATCCCTCGCCTCGACGGTGCCATCAAGGCGACTGGTGAAGCAACTTACTCATACGACATCAACCAGCCGCGCCTCTGCTACGGGAAAATCCTTCGTTGTCCCCACGGACGCGCCCGTATTGTCTCACTCAACATGACGGCTGCCGAGAGGGCCCCTGGGGTTGTCGCCGTGCACGTGCTTGCTGAAACGGGAGCAATCTTGCGTTATCACGGGGATCCGATTGCCGCTGTGGCGGCGGAAACCGAAGAACAGGCACGTGACGCCCGGCGTCTGATCGAAGTTGAGTACGAAGTGCTGCCCCATGTTGTGACCGAGGAAGATGCGATGCTACCCGACGCCCCCCAGGTGAACGAGGACGGCAACATTCGCATCGGCCGGTTGCGCAGTTCAGGTGATGTACAGGCAGCGCTCGAAGATGCTGATGTCAACTTCGAAGGGATATTCCGCACCCAAGTACAGACTCACAGTTCACTCGAAACCCACGGCGTCGTCGCCGAATGGAATGGTGACGACCTCATGGTCTGGGCATCAACTCAAGGGGTGCACGCTATCCGTCAATCTCTAAGCAATTACTTTGAGATCCCCGCCACTCGGGTCCATGTCGTGACCCCGGTAATGGGTGGGGGCTTCGGTTCCAAGCTTGGTCCCGGAGTCGAGGACGCAACGGCGGGCGAACTAGCGCGCTCTTCCGGTCGTCCGGTGAAAATTCTTCTTGAGCGAGATGAGGAGCACCTTGATACCGGCAACCGACCCTCAGCGGTCGCGCGGGTAAGGGCTGGCGCGACGCAAGACGGAACACTGACCGCCTTCGAGGCTACTGGTTACGGGACCGGAGGCATCACCAGCGGTGCCAATTTCCCGATGCCATACATCTATAGTGTGGCGAATTCTTACTACCAAGCCTCTGCGATCTACACAGACGCTGGTAACCAGCGTGCCATGAGGGCGCCAGGTCATCCGCAGGGCTCCTTTATCATGGAAGCTGTGATGGACGAGCTCGCTACTCGTCTGCAGATGGATCCGGTCGAGTTTCGCCAGAACAATCTCCCCGAAAATTCTCTCTGGAGTGAACAACTTGACCTTGGCGCTGCCGGAATCGGCTGGGAAAACTGGCACCCGCCTGGAGACCCCACACCAGGCCCAATGAAGAAGGGGCTTGGCTGTGCCATCTCCACTTGGGGAAGTGGGGGTGGTCGCACGCGGGCATCGTGCACCATCCACCCAGACGGTTCGGTAGAAATGAATACCGGTACACAAGACATTGGCACCGGGACAAGGACCATCGTTGCCATCGTCACTGCCGAAATCCTCGGCCTTGAGGTCGAGGACATAACCGTAAACATCGGGAATTCGGATTATCCCTACTCGGGATCATCGGGAGGTTCAACTACGATTCCTTCGGTCTGCCCCGCTGTCCGCGTTACGGCAGGGCTGGCACTGGAGGCGCTTTTCGAGCAAATAGCACCTCAATTAGAGATGGTGGCCGACCAGCTTGAAGCCCGTGTCGGGGCCATAGGTGTTGTCGGCAACCCAGGTCGCTCTTGGAGCTGGTCAGAGGCCTGCAGAATGCTCGGCTCGCAGCCAATCTCTGTCGATGGTCAATGGGAACGTGGATTGTCATCATCAGGGGTCAACGGCGCCCAGTTCGCTGCTGTTACCGTCGACACGGAAACAGGCGTGGTAACCGTCGACAAGGTATCAGCGTTTCACGACTGCGGGCTGGTGATTGATGAACTGACTGCCGAAAGCCAAGTCAATGGCGGCATTATCGGAGGCCTGAGTTATGCTCTGTTCGAAGAGCGAATCATGGACCGGCCTACCGGACGTATGGTCAACCCGGACTTTGAGATGTATCACGTAGCGGGGCCGTCAGACATGCCTGAATTTGACGTCCACATGATGGACGTTCCGGAACGTGGCGTACTCGGTTTAGGCGAGCCGCCAACCATTCCGACGGCGGCAGCGATTGCCAACGCCGTCGCTAATGCCATAGGAGTCCGCGTGCATTCGTTACCGATTACCCCAGAAAAGGTTCTCGGGGCACTCCACGAGGGACCGGAGGCAACCCTGCCAACGACCCGTTTTGACTTGCTTGACGCAGCTATTGCGGCAGCAGCGGAAGGGAGTGACGACCAATGAAGGCATTCGAATACGTCGCACCCACAACTGTCGACGGGGCTATAGACCGGCTTGAGGAGCATCCCAATAACTCGCTGCCAATGGCTGGTGGGATGGACCTGATCGGGTTGATGAAAAACTATGTCCTGCAACCCGATGTCATCGTCGCTCTCGGCGATGTCGGTGGCCTGAGTCAAATCGAGGCAACCGATGATGGTGGTCTGCGCATCGGCGCCATGGTCACGATCGCCGACATCGCGGCAGACGATCACATCCGTACCAACTATCCTGCACTCGCAGCAGCCGCTGCCGCTGTCGGTACACCACAAATCCGCAACCGCGGAACAATCGGGGGCAACCTCTGTCAGCGGCCACGTTGTTGGTACTTCCGCTCGGAATACTACGACTGCCTTCGCAAGGAAGGAAGCGCATGCTTCGCGGTCGATGGCGACAATCGCTACCACGCCATTTTTGACACCGCCCCCTGCCCCATAGTGCACCCGTCAAACGTAGCGGTCGCGCTGCAAGCTTATGGTGCCAACGTCGTGGTGGCAGGACCTGGTGCAGATGGCGCCCTGTCCGTTGAGAGCATGGCAATGGGCGATTTCTTCGTGCGGCCGGCGAACAACGTCCACCAGGAGAACGTCCTCTATCACGACCAGATCGTCGCAGCAATTGAATTAACTGGTACAACCGCCAACTCAGCCAGTTACACGATCAAGCACAAACAATCGCACGACTGGCCACTGGCAATGGCGAGTGTAGTGCTTGATATGAATGGCGACACGGTGAACTCGGCTAACATCGTCATGGGTGCGGTAGCACCAATCCCTTGGCGTGCCGAGGGGGCCGAGCAGTACCTCGTGGGCCAGACAGTGACCATCGGGAGTGCCGAGGAAGCCGCCGACCGTGCAGTCGCCGATGCTGAACCAATGGAGCACAATGCCTATAAGGTGCGGCTGGCCCGCACCGCCGTGAAGCGCGCCATCCTTGAGGCGGCCGGGGTCGACTGGGCCACCGGATAAGCAGGAGCTAACGATGAGTAAATCGGACGTCAAAACAGGTTTTTGCCGCTACCTTCGAACCCGCTTGATGCACCTTCCCGACATGGAGCCAGATCCACATACGTATGGCTTCGATCTCAGTGAGGTGGGACATGTTTGGTGTGACAAGACGATGCGCGTTATAGGGCCAGACGACGGGCTGGTGGCGGAAGAAAAGTGCGGCCCGGACCGTGTCTGCTTCCAGGGAAGCTAAAGTACAACAGGAATTACGGCCACGAACGCTGTTTGCCCGTGCCGCTGCATCGTTAATAAGACGATGCTAGAATTGACATTCTGCAAGCTGAATACGATCCGCCCGGACAGGAGATTCTGATGATGAGAAAGACAGCGCTTTGGGCCTTACTCTTGGCAATGGCTATCACGCCGGCCGCGATCGCGACGACAACATGGAGCCTTGAGGGTGTGTATGTCGAGGCGCGTTCCGCGCAGGTGTTCATCGGCGGCTGTGTCTGGAACTCGGAGGCAGTAACGATCGGCCGCGAAGCCATCATGGCCTGGAGGATCGAAAAAGGTCAGATTGATGGCATCGATGTCACCGGACTTTCCGTCGTGGCGGCGATCGCAGGCGAGGCAAACTTGGCTATGGAGCCCGACGCGCCGCGCCGCACGGTACTGTACGTTGACGAGATGGCTAACAAGGTGCAGCGTGAGGCTCTCGCCGAGTTGTACACCAACCGGAACGCCAGGATGTTCGGGAACGTCATTGACGTCGTTGCCACACCGATCAGCTTCGTTGACACGACTGAGGGCTACAGCGTTCGTGCCGGTACCGAGGTCGAACTCACAGCAACGGCTCTTCACATCGATCACAAAGCTTTTGAGCAATGCGGTAACGCGCAATGGTACGAACCCTTTGTGCCCCTGCAGAATTCGACCCTTGGTGTGACTATCGAGCATTCGTACCAAGGCGTCGCACTTGATGCGCAATGGAGCGATCCGAATACGCAGAGTTCTTTCCTGGGTCGCTTTTCCTTCTGAAACGGGCCGTATTTACAGCGAACTCCCCGATGTACTACCGAGGGTCTTCTTTGTCTCATGCGCGGCGCCCCACCAAGAGGCGTCTTTCAGACCGTTATCTTCGAGCCGTACTTTTCCTGACCGCCACGGTCGTGTTGGTGTCCACTTCGGCGATGGGGCACACCGCAAGCTTTACTATTAGAAACCAGGACTCGTACAGGCTAACAATTACTGATGGCGGTCCCCCCGAGAGCCTGGAAAGTTCAATCGCGCAATACGTAGAGGATCAGTCACTCACCGTCCTGAACGGAGACAACGAACCATTGATGGATCTCTGGTTCGCGAGGCAACTACCTGCTCCGACCGATCCCAACACCCATCCAGGTGTCGCATACAGCACCCTCAACGAAGGCGTTGTACTAGCTGTTATGCGCTTGCATCAAGAGCACAATGATTTCCGTGACCAACCTGTTGGTGCCGGGATCTACTTGGCCCGTTATCTGCGACAACCTGACGACGGCAATCACCTCGGTGAGACGACCTACCGCGACTACGCTATATTAACCACTCCCAAAGCAGATTCAGTCGGCCCGCAGGGATTTGAAGAAACCCTCAATCAAGCACTTGACCTTAATCTCCACCCCTTCGCCTGGGGTTTGTGGCCGGCAAACGAGGTTGTTACAGAATCAGAGCCAGGTATCGCAGCGTTTCAACCTGACAAATGGGCCGTCAAGCTATCACTCCCACGTGAAGACGGCAGCAGCATCACAATTGCCATGGTCGTGGCCGGCAACGAGTGGCACTATTGATCGTCCGCACGACCCCAATCGGAACGCATCAGGTCTCTTACACGCTTTGTCGCGTGCTGCCTGACACTGCCTTGGCGCTGCGCAACGTTCTGCGTGAAGCCGCCCGTTTGTGGATCGCCCACCTCGGCGAAGAACGCTACGAGGAACTACGCATGACGAGTGAAGGTGAGTCGTTCTTCACTGGCCGAGTGCGACTCGAACCTGTACCGCCGGAACGAGAGATGGTGGCAGTCTGGCTGCCATTTCCGCCAAATTTTTCCGGTCGGGTAAGACCCCAGTTGATAGACTTCATTGAAGCCTTCGAACCTGACCGGGGAATTCCGAAACCCCCTAAAGGATGGCCCGGATGGGATGTTTAAAGTCTACAATCAGTGCGAAATTGCTCCCCACACTGCGCTGGCGTCGCCTAGATCCGTGAGATTCTGGCCTGGATAGATTAAATGCATAAACGCCATTTATTGATCAGTCTTCTGCTTATTTCAATGGTGGCAGTGCTCATTCCGAAGCCAGCGGCTGCGATTCCCGCTGCGACATTCGTGCTCGGTGCAATGATCGGCGATTCCCTGAGCGAAGTCCTCCAGGTGCGCCTCACGACAGTAACCGAGGGGTTCAAGAACGCTCCACTTTTCGGCGGCCGGCTGGGCTGGAGTATTTTTCCATTTGCGATTGAGGGAAGCCTTCTGTACAGCCCCAGCGCCATCGACTCAACAGGGGGTGACAACTTCAGTGCCAGCATTATGTACGCCGAGGTCGAAGCCCAACTGCTGATCCTCCCCGGACCTGTGTCTCCGTTTCTCGGAGGGGGCATTGGCCTTCACAGTATAAAACTACAAGTCGGCACCACCCCACGGGAAACGGTTATTGGCTATGTCTTCGGAGGGGGCCTGAAGGCGACCTTCGGCACCCTCGGGTTACGCGTGGACATAAAGGATCACATCACCCCACTGGAAATCACTGAACTTGACCCGAATTTCATAGACGCTCTCGGTATGGCAGTTAGCAACAACCTGCACAACATCGAGTTTTCTGGAGGCGTAACAATCAAGTTCTGACCCGTGTGTCGAATGCCGTTAGGGTCAATTCGTCAAGCACCGAGGTGGCGACGGAAAAAGCGCACGATCAAGTAGGCGTCTATCAGGTAGAACGGAGGGCGCCCTAGAGTGTAGTGACCACAGGGCAGCACCACTCGGCGGAAATCAACATTCGCCTTGTCCAGCGCGTCGACCAGAGCCTGGGTGTGCGCGGGCAGAAAGATCGGATCGTAGGCTCCGGAGATCATAAGTAATTTGGGTTGACTCTTCATCAGCCGTGTTGCGAAGTGAACCGGCGAGATGGGCGCCCAGCACCGTCGTAAAGTCTCGAGATCGATGTGCTGATCGAGGCTGGCACGCACGTGTTGAGTAGCAAGTCCGGACCACACAACGTCGGCGAACTCGCCAGCGACGTGATTAAGCGCGGCAGCCTCGAGGTCCTCGTCATGAGCTAACGCCAAGAATCCAATGCATGATCCGAGGCTAGTGCCTAAGAGACCAACATGCCGATACCCACGCTGTCGCAACCACTGGACGGCCAGTCGAACTTCAACGACGGCACGCCGTATCGATTGAATAGTCAATCCTAGAATCGGACTGACCATGGCATCGGCGCGTACCATGTACCCGGGGCGCCGTTCCTCATGATAGGGCAGAGTCATCCGTAAAGCGCTGAATCCACAGTGATTAAGAATATTGCACGCCTGGACCATCGAACCCTTGTCAGCATTCCACTGTGGGACGACGACGATGGCACGACCTTCCGCGCTTGGGGATTCGAATAACCGGGCCGAAACACGTTGCACCTCAATATCGGGGCAAGGAAACGGCGAGTCAAAGGCCAAGCGGGTGCCGTCGAATGTCACTCCTGTGATTTCCTTAGTTCGATAGAAATTTTCACTCCCTGCACACAGCGCCGCGGCAACCTCAACCAACTCAGATCCTGTGCCCTCGAGTTCAACGTCCCCGAGATTTTCCAATCCCCAACCAAACGCCTGGGGGCGACGGTCGTCGGCATCGTCCCCATAAATTGAGCGTTCCCAGTGATGAAAGAATTTGCGGAACATGGTCATTTGATGCTACCAGGGTGCCAACCGCGAGAGTGGCTAGCTAGCAATCGTACCGGGGGCTAGTTACGCTGCCCTAACAACCTGAGTTGCCGCGGTAGGAGAGATCATCATTACAAGGCCACGTGACCCATATCGACGTACCAAAATAGTCTGCACGCTCGGACCGGCCAGCGAGACACTCGAGCAGATTCGAGCCTTATTCGCCGCAGGCATGGATGTCGCCCGTCTCAATTTTTCGCATCAGACGATCGACTGGCATCGAGAACGTGTCGCCATGATTCGTGACGTATCGGCGGAAGCCGGCTGGCCGATCGGTATTCTCCAAGATCTCCCGGGGCCCAAGATCAGAGTCGGTAACTTCCCCGATGGACCAGTGGAACTTAAAGTCGGTCAGGAATTCACCCTCACAGCAGGCGGAGCCGATGGCGACATGTGCGGTGTATCCGTCAACCAGAAGGCCCTTATCGAAGCCGTCGAGCCTGGCGACCTCATCCTGCTCGCTGACGGGACAATCCGCTTGCGCGCTGTTCATATTGAAAATGACAGCGTCGTTTGCGAAGTTACGGTTGGCGGTAGATTAGGATCCCATAAAGGGGTGAACCTCCCAAACCGCGCTCTCGCGCTGCCATCGATGACAGAGTATGACCGCGAAGCCCTGATAGCTGGCCTCGATATGGGGGTTGACTTCGTAGCCCTGTCATTCGTGCGGTCGGCCGATGACGTTCAGATAGCCCGCAAGGTCATTAAAGAACACGGCGGACACGTTCCGATCATCGGGAAGATCGAGAAGTCTGAAGCGCTCGAAAACCTTGAGGGCATCATTGAGGCTGTTGATGCCGTGATGGTAGCGCGGGGTGATCTGGCAGTTGAAATCCCGCTGTGGGACGTCCCACAGGTTCAGAAACAGGTCATCAAAGCCGCCAATACTGCTGCGAAGCCAGTCATCACAGCTACACAGATGCTGCTATCAATGGTTGACTCTCCGCAACCCGCACGGGCGGAAACAAGTGACGTTGCCAACGCCCTGTACGATGGAACGGATGCGGTCATGCTCTCTGAAGAAACTGCTGTTGGTAGTTACCCAGTCGAAGCCGTGGAAGTAATGGCAAATATCTGTGTGGCCACTGAGAAAAAACTTTGCCAGCCTGGAACCTACCGCAAGCTCCCGGTAGACCGCCGCCATCTGGTACCGGACGTTGTAGCCACCGCTGCCTGCATGGTGGCACGGCACCTCAATGCCACGGCTTTAGTCGTACCAACGCGAACGGGCAGCACCGCGATCAAGATCGGTGCATGCCGTCCCAGTCAACCGATTATCGCCATAGGCACGCATATCGAAACGGTAGGCCGCATGACCTTGGTGTGGGGAGTCGTACCGATTTACGGCGAAGACCTATTGACCCATGAGTCGATGCTCATGGAAGCTGAACGCCGAGCCGAAGCCTCAGGACTCATCAAAAAGGGCGACTTGCTAGTAATTACTGCTGGATTCCCTGTAGGTGGACCCGGGAGTACCAATACTGTGACCGTAAAAACGGCGGGTGAGCAACTCAGCACAATCAACACCGATTGACGATGAGATGCTTCACCGCTCCGATGATTCTGTACGTCGGGCGCCTGCAAACCGATATCCTCATGCTCGTTGACAACAACGGACGTATTGGGGTCCCAGCCAAGGAAGGACCCGCCTCCAGCTGTTGGTACCGAGTCAGCGCGCTTTAAAGGCACCATCCTTTCAGGCACCCTGAACGCACACAGGCACGCTTTCCAGTTCCTCCTTCGAAGCAAGGATGGCGCGGGCGCGCCATTTCGAACTGAAACGCCTCAATCAAGCTAAGTTAGCGGGCCACCGAATTGGCCCATCATGTATTTGTCTTCCTACCCTCTTAGGGGCATCATGACCCCTACCCAAGCCACGGTCGGCAGCGGCCACTAGGCAACCATCCTCGGCTTGGTGTCAGATACGCGAGAGAACGTCATGGAGCGGATCGTCGAGTGCGTGCCCAATTTCTCTGAAGGGCGCAACGAAGGGATCATCAAGGAGATCACCGATACCATCGAGGCGGTTGCCGGCGTGAAACTTCTGGACGTCGATCCGGGCGCCGACACCAACCGTACCGTGGTCACCATGGTGGGATCACCCCAGAACGTAGCAGAGGCGGCATTCCAGGTGGTGAAGCGAGCGGCGCAGCTGATCGATATGCGCCAGCACCACGGCGCGCACCCACGCTTCGGCGCCACCGATGTGGTCCCCTTCGTGCCGGTTTCCGGCGTGACGATGGACGACTGCGTCAAGCTCGCGGGCCAGGTCGGCAAGCGTATCGGCGAAGATCTCGGGATCCCGGTGTATCTATACGAACACGCGGCATCGCGGCCGGAGCGCCGCAACTTATCGCGCGTGCGCACCGGCGAATACGAAGGTCTCGCAGAGAAGCTCGCGGACGACGAATGGCAGCCCGATTTCGGTCCTTCTACTTTCAACGCCGAGGCAGGCGCCACGGCCGTCGGGGCGCGCGAATTCCTGATCGCCTACAACATCGATCTGAACACCACTGAGCGCAAGTATGCCAACGAAATCGCCTATGCCCTCCGAGAACGTGGCCGTTGGAAGCGCACCGGCAACATCGAGCCCTTCTATTACAAGGGCGACATCGTCCGCTTTCCAGAGGATGGCACTTACCCCTGCGGTCCCTGTAACTTCGTCGGCGACTCCTTCAAGGCGCTTGAGGAACACTACGCTGAGGTACACGACGGCGATCTGAAAGCGCGCTACGAAGCCCTCGGCATCGACCCCGAAAACCCCAGCGGACCGGTGTTCAACGACGGCCAGTTCAAGGACGTTAAGGCGATCGGCTGGGTAGTCGACGACTACAACCGGGCGCAGATCAGCATCAACCTTAACAACTATAAGGTGAGCCCAGCGCACGAGGTGTTCGAGGCTGCTCGTGAAGAGGCGAGGAAGCGGGGCATCTCCATCACCGGCTCGGAGATCGTCGGCGTGGTCCCTTACGAGGCGATGCGGCAATCAGCTGTTTACTATCTTCGCCGGATGCGCAAGTCGACCGGTATTCCGGTGCCGGACCTTGTCGAGACCGCCATCCAGTCGCTAGGCTTGCGCGACGTCGCACCCTTCGAGACTAAGGAGAAGGTCCTCGGGATGCCGGGCGTCGATGGGCCTTTGGCTCAGCGAGCAACGTTCGACTTCGTCGACGCAGTCTCGCGCGACTCGCCGGCCCCCGGCGGAGGCTCGGTGGCGGCGCTGGCTGGCGCCCTCGGTGGCGCCCTCGCCGCGATGGTGGCCAACCTTAGCGTCAGCAAAGGAGAATTTGACGACCAGTACGAAGCGCTCTGTAAGATCGCTGATCAGGGCCAGGCGATCAAGGACAAGCTTGTCCGCGGTGTCGACCAGGACACGGCAGCCTTCGACCTGGTGATCGAAGCTATGCGTATGCCACGGGACACAGAGACCGAGCGCGACGAACGCGCTACCGCGATGGAAGAAGGCTACAAGGTAGCTACTTGCGTCCCACTGGCGACGGTCGAGCAGTGTCGTGATGCCCTGAGGCTCTGTGCCGAGATCTCACCGATCACCGACCCGAACATGGTGAGCGACGTAGGTACCGGAGCTCTGCTGGCCAATGCCGGGGCCCAAGCGGCCGCCTACAACGTCCGCATCAACCTACCGCACATCACCGACCAGGATTTTGAGGCCGAGACGCACACAACCTTGACCGGCCTACTGGAAGAGTGCAGTGAGCTAGCTGCGGCGGTTGCCGCGGAAGTGGAACGAAGTCTGGGCAGCTAGATGCCGTTGGCTGCGTTCAGTACCCAATTCCCATGCCAACTGCAAGGGCGAGGAGCCGGGGATCGAGGGTGAGGAGGTGAGCACCGTGGCGTCTCGCGGGGTCGTCACCGAATGTTTAATCGGGGGCTGCGAAGTAATGCTAACCGCCTACTGGCCCACACCAACGAGAGAGAGCTAGCGTGTGCCGCCGCCGAGTGGCACTGTTAGCAATCCGTGATGAACATTTGCTAACCCTCGGAAAAACGGGAAGAACCATTGATCGGTCCCCTTGAACGCGTCGCCAAACACCGCAGGCTATCGGAAAAAGTCGAGTCCTTCACTGAATCAGTTATCCGGGAAATGACCCGAAAGGCGATGATCAACAACGCCATTAATCTGTCTCAGGGGTTCCCTGACTTTGCGGCTCCAGAGGTCGTCAAACAGGCCGCCATAGACGCTATTAATACCGATATCAACCAGTATGCGATCACGTGGGGTGCAAAAAGCATCCGCGATGCGATTGTCACTAAATTTGGTGAACAAACCGGGCTCCAGATCGATTCTGAGCGTGAACTGACCGTAACTTGTGGGGCAACCGAAGCAATGATCGCAACGTTACTGGCGCTTGTGAACCCCGGCGATGAAGTGGTCGTCTTCGAACCTTTCTACGAAAACTATGGCCCGGATTCTGTCCTGTCGGGCGCCATACCGCGATATGTCTCTCTCGAACCGCCGAACTGGACGATGGAGATTAGCGAACTCGAAGCAGCTTTCAATAACAACACCAAAGCAGTGATCATCAACACACCCAATAATCCAACAGGCAAAGTGTTTTCTCTTTCGGAACTTAAAGAGATTGCTCGGTTGTGCCGACAGTATGATGTCATTGCGATTACAGATGAGATCTACGACCAAATTATCTACGGTGAACCGGACGCACCGCTGGTACACCACTCGCTAATGACTATCGACGGGATGCGTGATCGAACCGTGGTAATCAACGGGATGTCAAAATCCTATTCAGTAACCGGCTGGAGAGTTGGATGGACAATTGCTGAGCCAGCGATCACCGAGGCAATCCGTAAGGTGCATGACTTCCTCACCGTCGGCGCCGCTGCACCTCTTCAAGAAGCTGGCGCAATTGCCCTGTCATTACCTGACAGCTATTACCAGGAGCTTGCCGACGATTACCGTGCCCGCCGCGACCTCCTCTGCCAAGCACTCGATGACACTGGGTTCGGCTTCACTGTCCCCGACGGCGCCTACTACGTGATGGCCGACATCAGTGCCTTCGGTTACCCCAATGATGTCGCTTTTGCTGACTTCTTGGTCGAGGAGATCGGCATTGCAGTTGTCCCCGGCTCATCTTTTTATAGCGAAGCGGAGCGTGGTTCCCAGCAAGTTCGATTTGCTTTCTGTAAGCGCATGGAAACCTTGGAGGCAGCGGCAAGCCGTTTTGCAAAGCTGACGTAGCCTCAGGAGAAACCCTGATATGGCCATAATGAAACAAATCACGGTCTTTCTGGAGAACGTACCCGGCCGCCTTGCAACGCTATGCAATACACTCGAAGAACGAGGTGTGAACTTGCAGGCGATGACCACTGCGGAATCGAGCGAGTATGGCGTAGTCCGGATGATTGTCGACGATGTGGACGCGGCAACCGAGGCGCTGAAGCAAGTTGAGTTGCCCTTCTCGATCGTCGATGTGCTCGGCATCGAGTTCCCGGATACACCCGGGGCATTAGGGAAAGTTGCGTTGCAACTAGCCAAAGCCGGCGTCAACGTCGACTACGCCTACATCACTGTGGCGAGCCAGTCGGGTAACGCATTGGGCGTCTTCAAGGTCACCGACCCACCAAAGGCAGAGGCAATTCTCACCAGCGACGCATCAGAAGACCAGTAAGACAGTGGGGCATGAGCCGGCCGCCGATTACACAGGCGCTCGCTTCATCTAGTCTGTCTCCTCTGGGAGGCACAGGGGATCTAAGACTACTGCGTAGAGGGGAGGGCGGGGGCGCCACCGGTGCCGCTGTTCAACCTCGAGAGCACTGCGTACCCGGCAAACGACGCGGCCACCGATGCAAACACTGGGTGGATTGACGACAATGTGCTAACCCCCTCAGTCAAAGTCGACCATGAGACGACCACCACGCCACCTATTAGCATCGCACCGACTGCACTCACTGGAGACCCGCGCCACCGAAAAAGTGCCGCGAACAAAGGCGCCGCGAAACAGGCCGCGTAAAGGCTGCCGGAAAAGATCGTCAGTGAAAGAATGTCGCCCGGCGGCCTTAAGGCAACTAGGGCGGTCACGGTAGCGAACACGACCACCTGAACCCGGGTGAAGCGCAAAGACCTTGCATCCTCAAAGTCACCCATGAACACTTCGACAACATCTCGCTGAAATGCACCAGCCAGTACCAGAAGGACCGAGTCGATTGAAGACATGGCGGCTCCTAACAACGCCGTAAGAATCACTGCTGCCGCAACCTGGCCCGTCACCTGCGGATCAGTTAACAGCGCCGGTATAATGGCATCGGTCTCTGCAACCGAACCGTCAGCCAGCAGCCCGCGTGCGAGAACCCCAATAGGCAACAGGCAGAGGTACGAAAAACCAATGGCGGCAGGTGCCACGATCATTCCGATGCGTAACGCTCGGTCGTCTCTAAGGGCAAAAAACCGTGATAGCTGGCGTGGTTCGACGAGAAACTTCGCGCCGCCGGCACAGGCAATACCGAGCAACAGCGCCCAAGGCATAGTTCCAGTGCTTGCCAGGAGGGCATCGCCAAGTGGGCGTCCATCGGGAGCAACTCCCGGAGTAGTGGCGATGCGTTCGATAAGAGCCGTCCAACCACCTCCCGCCCGTAGGACGCTGATCAGAAGATAGAAGCTGCCCAACAACATCAGGGCCCCCTGAACAGCATCGGTATGAACCACCGAAATAAAGCCCCCAAAAACCGTGTATGCAACTACGATGAGAAAGACAAGGCCAACGCCAACCTCGTAGGGTACGCTCAGATACGCTTGCATCGTCCCGCCAATTCCCTTGAATACGGCGGTCATATAAAAGATAGAGGACACTAAGATGACCCCGGCAGCAGCTATACGAACGGCCGACGACTGATAATACGCACCAAGGAACCCAGCAAAGGTCAACGTCCCGAGTTTTTCGGTGGCAAGCCGTAGGCGGGGTGCGACGACGTGCCAAGAGACCACCGCGCACAATAGCAATACCAAGCCCATCGCCATCCAGGCGAACCCAAGATCATAAGACTCGCCAGCGAACCCGATAAAACTATTGGTCGAGAAATACGTCGCGTAAAATGACAGGCCAATGACCAAGCCACCCATCGAGCGGCCACCAACATAATAGTCTGAGATGCCCCGCGTCGATCGATGACCATGCCAGGCGTGCGCTACGATCACGGCCAGGTAGATCGTCAAGGCGGCAAGCGGGACCGCGTGGGCACTGATCCACGAACTCATTGATCAGTATCCCCCCTAGGCCTTCGACGAATCACGTAGAGAGCGTTCGCCACGACGATGACGACCATAACCGCGGCAATCGCCACGATTCCCTTGCCTACACCTAGCATGGGTGGAGATTATCCTTACCGGTGAGCATGTTCCGGCAAACTTCTGTAGCATGGGCGACCTTATGGTCCCGCACCCTATCATTGTTGACTTCGCCGTCGCCCTGCTTACTGTATCGGTGGGGTTTGATCTGCTCGCCTCGGTGGTCAATGAACGCGACCTGCGAATCGTCGCTTGGTGGACACTAATGATCGGGACCGTGGCAGCGGCTCTCTCAGTAGTCTCTGGCTACGCTGCTGCTCCCGCCGATGCTTCTCCGATGGTAACCGAAACCATTGAATTCCACCGAAACCTCGGGATCGCCACCCTGGTGTGTTTCGCAACGTGCTCCCTTTGGCGGGTAAGTAATCCGAATGGTTTCCCAGAACGTTACCGTGACGCCTACTGGACGCTAACCTTTATTGGGCTGGGGGCTCTGATCACAACTTCATATTGGGGGGGTCTATTGGTCTTCAAATTCGGGGTCGGGCTGCTTCCCCCCTCCTAATGGCAACCCCCACAAGGAATGCTTCTACTCCGCTCTGGGTGTTCCCTGGAAACCTTATTAACAGGGCCATTTCGCGACGCTGGGAACAGAGTTGACACTCACAAACGGACTTGTTTAAAGTACGCTCCAAGTTTAGTTGGACCCCATCCGGTCAGGTTTGAATGGCAGGCTGTAAACCTTTAGTACGATAAGGCGTTTTCCCCCGCCAACGCCTCTAACTATGGAGGGACGACGGCCTGTTCTCGTGGCTCACGGGTTTCACAACAGTGGCTCGTGAGCCACTCTTGGTAACTTGTGGGACTTTTTCTTGTCTCGACGCTCTACGAGAGAGGGTGTTAGCTTGATACACTGTCGGCCAGACTCTAGCGTTTTCTCTTTGTGGCGGTTCCGCCAATTCGGCTGTTTGATTCTTTCCACAGATTCCAGAGAGGGATAACCGTGTTCGCTGACCGGTTGCAGCGGCTTGGTACCGAGAATGCCTTCAAGCTCGGTGATCACATCGCCCGCGTCCAAGCAGATGGGCGGATGGTGGTTAAACTGAACATGGGGGAACCCGATTTCGACGCTCCCATACACGTCGCTGCCGAGGCGAAGGCACAGATCGACAAGGGCAACGGGCATTACTGCCCTCCTGCTGGCCTTGAGAGTTTGCGTCAAGCTATCGCCCGACAGGTAAGTGAGACGCGAGGACTCGACGTCGATTTTCGCCGCGTGGTCGTTCATCCGGGTGGTAAGCCATCAATCGCCTACACGATGCTAGCCTACGTGAACCCTGGTGATGAGGTTATCTACCCAAGTCCAGGCTTCCCCATCTACGAGTCCTGGGTGACTTTCGTGGGGGCAAAGACAGTGCCGATGCGACTGCGGGAATCTGATTTCTTTGCAATGACAGCCGATAATCTAGCCGAGCTGATCACGGATAAAACGAAGGTAATTATCCTGAACTCTCCAGCCAATCCAACGGGCGGCCTTATCGAGTCCAAAGCCTTGGCAGAGATGGCCGAAGTAATTTGTGAAAAAGCACCTGCCGATGTCCGCGTCTACTCCGACGAAATCTACGAGAACATCATCTTCGACGACCTAGAGCATGCCAGCATAGCTAGCTTTCCTGGAATGGAAGAAAAAACTCTGGTCGCTTCTGGCCATTCCAAAACCTTTGCCATGACAGGGTGGCGGCTTGGATATGTAGTTCTGCCGACGGTCGAAGAGGCAGAGGTTTTTAAAAACTTCAACATCAACACCATTTCGTGTACCCCGCCGTTTGTGCAGGAAGCTGGGCGGGTTGCGCTCGAAAGTCCGGAGAGCGCCGCTGTCATCGCAAAGATGGTTAGCGCTTTTGACGAGCGTCGCAAATTCGTCGTACAGACGCTCAATGAAATTCCGGGAATCACCTGTGTTATGCCGAAGGGTGCCTTTTACGTTTTCCCAAACATCGCGGAAGCCTGTGAATCAATCGGGGCTATCGAGGCTTTCAACAACCTGTCTGTAGAAAAACAGGAAAAGTCGAGTCCGTCCACGATGCTGCAGATGTTCGCGCTATACAAACATGGTGTCGCCACCATGGACCGGCCTTCGTTTTGCCGCATCGGCAGCGAAGGCGAACACTACTTGCGGCTAAGCACTGCCGCCGATATGGAACAACTCCGCGAGGGTTTATCTCGTCTGGAAGCCGCAGTCAACGATGTCGATGGATTCGCGGATTTCGTCGCCGCAGGGGTCCCCTCCTGAACTGCGGGGACCGCCCCGGATGCCTTGTCTCAGACGCCGGGAGACTTGAAGGGAGACAGCTTTGAGCCTTGGAAAGGTGTTCGTTACTCGCCGAATTCGCGACGCAGGACTTAATATTCTAGAGGAAGCTGGGGTTGAAATGCGGGTGTGGCCAGGCGAGGAGGACGAGGGCCCAAGCCAAGATGAGGTCATCGAGAGTGCCCGGTGGGCCGACGTGCTGCTGTCGCTCTTAACGGAACCAGTCAACCGCGCAGTTATGGAGGCTAACCCCTCTTTACTCGGAATTGCCCAGTTTGCTGTCGGCTACGACAACATCGACGTTGGCGTAGCGACCGAACTCGGGATTCCTGTGAGCAATACACCCGGCGTGCTCACCGACACAACCGCAGATCTCACTTGGGCACTACTCCTATCAGTGTCACGCAACATCGTCACGGGTGACGAGTACATGCGGGGTGGTAACTACAAGCTTTGGGGACCTAATCTTTTGCTCGGCGAAGACACTTCACTGGGCGGGGATGGTCGGAAAAAAATTCTCGGAGTGGTTGGTTTCGGCCGTATCGGCCAGGCGGTTACACGCCGGGCAATGGGATTCGACATGCGTGTTCTGGCCTACGACCCTTATGCGCGGGAGGCAATCGAAGCCGATGGTCAGGCAGAGTGGGCTGATCTTGACGTGCTACTGGCCAAAAGTGACTTCGTCTCCATCCACACACTTCTGTCAAACGAAACTCGGCATCTGATTAGCACCGCGGAATTCGAGAAAATGAAACCTACGGCATATATTCTGAACGCGGCTCGGGGCCCGATCATCGACGAGGCAGCGTTAGTTGTTGCCCTTAACGAAGGTCAGATTGCTGGAGCCGGGCTCGATGTCTACGAGCGAGAACCGGAAATGGTGCAAGGACTCGCGGAGTGTAAAAACGCTGTGTTGTTGCCCCATCTGGGCAGCGCCAGCCGTGGCACGCGCGACAAGATGGCAACCATGGCGGCTACCAATGCCATCGCTATGTTGCAGGGTGATCGAGCGCCGAACTGCGTCAACGCCGATGTTTATGACTCCACAGCGTACGCCAAGCGAAGTGGGCACTGAACAGGTAGACTTTTCGGAGACTCGAGTAGGAAACTTTGATAACGCCTTAGAGGACCAGAGTGCGTTTTAGTGAATCCGAAATTAACACCGTGATGAAACTGCGTGCCGCAGGGCTCAACTGGAGACCTGGCTCCGGACAATACGTGTTCGACATCAACGGAATAATGCGCGCTGGGTCCCCGTTTCAAGCAGGGATCTTCCTAATTGATAGCACCAACACCTTCGAAGTCATGGTCGGGGGGCCGGATGAATTGATCGAAAATTTCGTCTGGCTGCCCACATGGGAAGACTGTCGATCCTGGTTGAGAAATGAATCCATCTCAGAGGACCGAGTAATGGGAGCCTGGCGAAGTGGCGAGGCCCAGGGACTCAGTGATCGACAAGTCCTCTACGAACTCATGCTCAAGATCTTGGAAGGGAGAGCCGCTGCAGAATGAAGCCGGTCTTTTTCATCATCTTGCTGCTACTACTGATGGTACCAGGGTGCGGCGAAACACCGTCCGAGTTTCGCCCGCTGCCAGCGGCGCTTGGTGATCTTCGCGGCGTAGCGATGGGATTCGAAAGACTCCAGCCTCTAGACCAGGGCATCTACTCAGCGTGGCTTAGGCTCGAAAAAGGTGATCGCGTCGGCATTGGTACGTTTAACGTCAATAGCAATGGACAGCCCGTCGACCAGCAAGGCAGCGTGATCGACCGTTTCACAGCAAGTGAGACTCTGTTCAGCGCAATCAGTATCTTGATAGCTATTGAACCAACGGGAGTCATCGGTGACGCACCAAGCGATGCAGTCATTTTGCAGGGACCCTTCATAGATGGAATTGCGACACTGGTTGTTCCTTTCCCTGCAGGCATTCAACAAGCTTCTGGGAGTTACCGTGTCTTTACGCCTACAGACGGTCCAAACACCAATGAAGGATCGGGGGTTTGGGCAATAAATGCCAATGGTCAGCCAACAATGACGCTGGCAGATATCAACAACCTGTATATGTTCGAGCATTTCATGGTGATTAATGGGATACCGGTCACGATGGGACGCTTCAGAACGACTGACACCAGGGACCTCAGGGATCCGTGGAGTGGGCCTTTGACCGATGCAGCACCAGAGGTTCCCGGCGAGGACTTCCTCGCTAACGCGCCAGCGGGATTGACGTTTCCTGCCGATTTGTCCGGATCTCAACTACTCGTCACACTCGAGGCTCTCTACGGCGATCTAGTTGAGCCTTCTCAGCTCGTCGTGCTCGAAGGGACCTTGCCCGAAGTCGTCGGTGGCGAGATTATTCAGCTAACCAATCAGACGGCAAATTTCCCCACCGGAACAGCCGTTATTTACTGATGCGTGCTCATAGACATTCCTCCAGTGCAATAACCAGAATCCACTTAACAGCGGTGTTGAGTGCGCTGGCACTGTCTTTCTTTACCGTAACGAAGGCAGAAGCATTGACGCCTACAATGACCGGATTTGCTCGCATTTCGGTGCCTCTAATTGCCCACCTAGAAACCGGGACAAGCCCGAAGCAACAACAAGAAGGAGAACGTCGCGAGCCACCGCCGGTGAACGACCCAGCATCCGGGCCAGTCTTGTCAGCCTTCGGAGGGTCGGTGTTCTCAGGAAAGAGTGCCTTCCAAACCGGGGGAGCAATCGCATACTTCTTCGGACCAAAGGCCAGTGTCGGCCTCGAGGCGGAGGCCAGTATGACATTCGGTCCCGGAGGACGTATCGCCCAGGTGATGGGTAGCTTCATTGTGCAGACTGGGGCACGCACATCCAAGTTCGTGCCTTACATCGCTTTGGGCGGGGGCTTTCTGCAAGCATCAACCAAATTTCCAGATGCAAAGACCGCTATCTTCGAAGAGCTTGGTATCAACCCTGAGCCAACGAGGGAGAGCGCCCCGTTCATTCAGATAGGCGGGGGTTTACGCTTCTACATCAAGCGCAACCTGGCCGCTCGTGCTGATGTACGCGTAGCGCGAGCAAAGCTAGACTTAGATGGTGTCAAATTAATCGACAGCCTTTTTCGGATGCGTCGCGTAGTCGGGATGCTCAGCTGGGAGTTCTAACCGGCTCAAGATAAACGAGGCCTGCGGCGTGGGCGAGCAATCCCACGATCCGAGGCGCGTACAAACTCGACTAGCTCGCTAACCTCCGAAACACCTTCCCGCGATTCCTCACCAAGTTCGGTGAGCCTCCTGTCGAGGGTACCCTCATGACCAAATAGAACACGGTAAGCACGCTTAAGGTCACGCAACTGTTCTGGTGACATTCCGGCCCGTCGGATTCCGACGACGTTCAGACCTTTTGGCCGCGCAGGATGACCGTCGGCGACGCAGAACGGGATGATATCCTGCCGCACCGTGCTGGCCCCGCTCACCATTGCGAGTCGACCGATGCGGGCAAACTGATGTACGACGACATATCCTGACAGAAAAGCACCATGACCAACCGTGGCATGCCCAGCCATCATCACTCCATTGGCAAGGATGACGCCATCACCCAGTATGCACTCGTGGGCGACGTGCGAGGTAGCCATCAATAAGCAGTCACTGCCAACAATGGTGTTTGCCCCCGGCTCAACACAACGGTGTATAGTGACGTACTCACGGACCACAGTGCGATTACCTACAATTACACCACTTGGCCCACCGTCGAACTTGAGATCCTGCGGGGTACCCCCGAGAACCGCCCCAGGGCCCACTTTGACCTCATCGCCTACCACGGTCCCGGAATAAAGAATGGCGTTAGGCCCAATCTCTGAGCCTTGACCCAACACGACACCTGCTTCGACAATCGCACCCATCGCCACCGTCACACCGCATCCAAGCTCAGCGTCCGGATGAACGCGCGCCTCAGAATCAACTCTCGGGGATGCTTGCTCGTCGGTCATCGTCACTTTGCTAGTGGGGAAACTCCTGCGAAAGCGTGCTCGACTGAATCATCGGACCATCTTGCTGGCCGGCCGAAGGAGGCAACACGTCAACACGAAGCTGCTGCGTCTCTGGATACCAGTGCAAGGCCCAAGAGTCGATAGAGTTGGCTCCGATCACCGCTATCGGAGCAACGCCACCGTCGATCGCCCAACCAGTGAGCGAAGCTGGGTGCCACCGTACATCTCCACGCCAGCCACCCAGAGTAAGCTGGGCAGCTGCGATGCCACTACCCGCAGCTGCCGGGAGAAGATCAGAATCGAGCCGCGAAATCCCGCTGAGATCAATACCAGCAGCGGCGACCTTATTAGCGATGCGTGGGAATAGCAATATCTGAGCGCCAAGTCCCTCACGTATTACACGCGCTCTGAGCCATGCAATAGTACGCCCTTCAAAGCTACGACTGAGCTCATCAGCGACCACAGTTTGCGCCGGAGGGGAAAACATCATCTCAGCGTCTGCCAAGCTCAAACTCCACCGCACGCTGCTCAGCAAGTCCGCACCGAGAACTCCATCAAAGTCATCGGTTAGATCACTGACCGCAACGATGAGGTTGCGGACCATGACCGTACCAAGTTCCAGTTGCATCAGCGCCGCTTGCCGGGCTCCCATGATCGATGGCCATCTGTTGCTCGCTGTCTGGCCTGCTACGTTCTTCGGCCCATCCACCACGATACTTGCTGCTGTCGCAAAACGTTCTGAAACAATGCTCTGGCGAAACGTTGGATCGATTTTCAGCAAGGCAGGCTCGCTATCGATCTTGGCCTCAATAACCCATGTACCCTCGGCGAGTTCACGGATCGGCAAGACCACTGCGTCACCATTCCACTGCTGTGGCGGACCCTGGAATCGCCCGATAGCGGCAGCCATCGCGCCCGCTGCACGTCCGCGGGCTGTAGCTGGTTCTACTTGGTTCCATGCAAGCAACTCACTCGCCGCAGCATCACCCTCACCTCTGGCCCAGGCAGCGCTTGCAAGCAAAGCATAAGCCGTCCCTGAAGACTTCCCGGAAGCTAACTCGACAACTTGTGGCCAGTCGGGTTCACTAGCGTAGACTGCTGCCAACCCGATGTTACCTTCATCTAGTCCGGCTTCCGCAACTCGCCGAAATCGCGCCTCGGCACCGTAAACGTCTCCATTGCGCCAGAGCGCCCAGCCGTGCACTAAATCACCCCTCGGATTACCGTACTGGCGAGCCAAAATGCCTGCTTCGTCGAGAGCCCGACGAACGAAATCTCGATCGAGAAATCCCTGAATTTCGTTGACTGATAGAGA